>Ga0256868_10001940_pt1 | contig 10970 bp, 11 predicted proteins | sample RVTome_13_FD_187341 | JGI IMG/M metagenome (GOLD analysis project Ga0256868, IMG submission 187341) | Soil microbial communities from uranium-contaminated site in the Upper Colorado River Basin, Wyoming, United States - RVT92D227 HiSeq ... | reverse complement strand
ACCTCTTCCTTTTTTAATCCCTTCAACATATACTAAAATTATATTTGTTTCAGGATCCTGTGATAAAAAATACAATAAATCTACCAAATCTAAGTCAGCACCGTTGCCGAAGGAAAAGACTTTAGAAAATTTAATCCCCAATTCGTTTGCCATATATATAGCGATATTACACATTCCTCCCGACTGTGCTACAAATCCTATATTACCTCCAGAAGTAGAGGGAAATTTTGGACGCCACGCTAGCCCTAGTTTTGGATAATATAATCCCATACAATTTGGTCCTAAAAATCTAACTTTATTTTGCGCTTTTTTTAATAAATCTCGTTCTAATTCAATACCCTCTTTAGTACCTGATTCTGAGAAATTGGCTGTAAATATGCTAGCTAATTTTACTCCTTTTTTAGCGCAATCTTCCATAATAGTTAAAATTTGCGATGGAGGAACGGTTATGAAAACATAATCAATTGGAACGGGGATATCTTTAACTGATTTGAAAATTTTACCTTTAGTTCCATCGTCAAAATCGGGAATCTCTTTAATGTTAGGATGAACTACAAAAATATTGTCTCCTTTGAAATTTTCTTGATGACTTCTCAGAAAAAAGAAATTATCTTTCTGGGACGGTCCAATTATTGCAATATTTCTCATGTCGTTTATAAAAGAAATATCTTTAACGGAAAATTTTAAAGTTCGTTCGATTGACATTAATAATACTAATAACTCGTTGGTTTAATATTTTATAAAAACCAGAAAACAGCAGAAAGTACTTTTTAAATTTAATTATTAAAATGTATTATGACAAAAATTTTCTACAATTCTCTCCATTCACAGTTGCATAGTCTGCATTGAAATTTTTTACCGTACAATTGTGGGTAATTCGAGATAATTATTTTCTTATCAATTAATTCCTTAATTGCGTTAGCATTTTGATTTCCACACTTGGGACAACTGCGTCTTCCTTCTGCTCTTTTAACTTCTAATATCCCATTTACGCTTTTTTTTATCTCTTCTTTTATTTCGGATTTTTTCTCCTGTTTAATAGTATTAATATCTTTAACTTTTTCGTCTTGTGATGTGATTTCAGGACCTATTCCTTCAACTTTCATTTCTTTATTTAACATACTTATGTATCCAATTCCAATAGATTCAACTTCATCTCCTTTTGGTACTCTATTAAATTTTTTTTGAAAATTTGCAATAAAATTTTTAGCTTCTTCTAATTTAAAGGTGAAACCTTGTTTAGTAATGCGTTCTACAATTTTTTTAGCAAGTTCTTCCTCAGTAAATTCTTTTTTTTTTGTTATTTCTATGTTTCTCAAATCGTCAATGGCCTTCTCTATTCCACTCCAAATTATATCATTTTGAATTTCGGACATATTACCTTTTACTAAAACCGTAATATTTTCTTTAGTTTGACAAATTACAATTTTATTTCCTTTTTGAAGTTCAGGATTTGCGTTTTTATCAATAAACGATATGTAAATTTCTGTATTAGTATCGTATTCTAAGACCTCTTGTAAAAGTTTTACGATTTTTTCTTGTATATATTCGATTCTTTCATTTTTTAATTCAAATGTTCTCTCTTCTTCTGGCATAAATAAATCAATTATTAAAAATAGTTGTAAAGATTTTTTAAATGGCTAATCAAAAATTGGTCTTCTTTAATTTATAATTATTTCATTACAAAACTTTGAATAAATTTTTTAGAACCTAAAAGTGTTGGATTAATATGGGTGAGGAAAAAATTCAAAAAATGTTAGCCGATTTAAGAAACGATAATACTTCTGGTGCAAACGAATTAATCGATCAAGCTATACAAATAATTAAGATCTTTTTGAATTCAGAAAAAGACGAAAAAGTAGACTTAAAAGACAGATTTATTAAGTTATCAAGAGAAATTATGGATTCTAAACCCAGTATCGCTCCTTTAATTAACACTATTGGATTTTTAACGCATGATTTAATATCATATAATAAAGAAAACATTTTAAATAAAATAGAACAATTTTACGTTGAAAAAACAAATCGAGAGAAAAATTTAGAGTATACATTTCAAAAGTTCATAAGTAAAGAATACAAAAATCGTGCCAAAATTATGTTAATTTCTTATAGTTCTACGCTTTTGAATCTTTTGTTAAAATTTAAAGAATTTCAATTTGAAATTTACATTTTAGAATCTCGTCCTCTCCTTGAGGGGCATCGTACCGCCGAAACTCTAGCTCCGTATTTCAAAACGCATATAATAATAGACACTGCAATAGGTGCATTTATAGAGGTGATTGATTGCGTTTTTTTAGGTATTGATAGTATTTTAAACGATGGTTCAATTGTTAACAAAATTGGATCGTACCCTTTAGCAGTTTTAGCTCGCGAAAATAAAAAACCAGTCTATGCTGTGGGAGATTCTTTTAAATACAATTTAAAATCTCATTTTGGCCAAAAAATCGTAATAGAAACAAATCCAAGTACAGAAGTTTACAATAAAGAAATATTAAATGAAAATTTATCAGTTCATAACTATTATTTTGATATTACGCCTTCAAAATATATTACTAAGATTATTTCAGATTTAGGTGAATTTACTCCTAAAAAGTTCGTTTCTAAAGTTAAAAAAACGCTTTCAATTAATTGGTTCGAATCCTTTTTAAAAAATAACAAATAATAATTTAAATTAAAAGAGTCTAAATACATCAAATAAGCATACAAATTCTTTTAAATGTATTAGATTTGCATTATGAACGAAATAGATAAAAGTATAAAAAAAAGATCCGAAAGGATTTTAAAATTATTTAACACTGTTAAGGGAAGAAGCGTTGGAGAATTCCCAGGACCAATCCCTCCCTTTTCAAAATGGTTAAACGGCTTGATAATATCTGCGAAAAGGGGTGAGATAGAGCTAGAATTTGTGGTTAGACCAGAATGGGCAAATCCTACGGGTTTATTACACGGAGGCATGCAATGTGGTTTAATGGACGATACGATTGGAATGATGACCGCCACATTAGGATACGAAGGTTTCTTAATTACAATTGATTTTCACGTCGATTACCTAGGAAAAGTTAAGGTTGGCGAGAAAATCCGCGTAAAGGCTGAAATGATTCGTGAGGGTAGAAACATTATTAACGCAGCAGCAGAAATTTATGATAAAGACGGAAAAATAATAGCAAATGGTAATTCAAACTTATTAAAAACGCAGTTCAAACCAGATTATGTTAAAGCAATTGATAACTTTAAGGAGTCGAGCATTTAGCCCTATATAAATTAAAATTTTAGAAGAATCTGTGATTATTTTTTAAATAATATTTAATAAATTTTTACACTAAAATTCTTTCTAAAATTAATCTTCAAAAGTCTTTTATTTAAGATTTTAAAGCTTTTTCCTTAATAATTCAATAATACTATCAAGACTTGAGATAGAAGAAATTATTAATAATTTGTGAAGGACGATGTTATGGAGAAAGAAAAAAAATTAAGGTTTTGCTATTATTGTGGAAATTTAATCAAGGATTATATAGAAGCAGAAACTAAAATTTGTCCTTATTGTGGTGTAAAATTGCATTATTTAGAAAAAATAAAAATCCAAGCTTAAAAATTAGAACTATTTAGTTAAATAATTTCATCTTTTTCTTAATCAATTCATTTTAATTAGAAAATTTAAAGAAATTTCAACCTAAGAGTGTTGGAATAGAAAATATTCTTATCCTTTGAGTCATTAAAATTTAAAGGCATGAAACTTAGACGATTGATCGAAGATTTCGTTGTCGAAGAATTAAACAATTTTACAACATTAGATTCAGGAAAATTTAGGTTATATTCGTTAGAAAAACGAGGGCTTGAAACCTTTTATATTATTAATTACTTAAGTAGAATAAATAATATACCGCGAAGAGAATTCGGGTACGCAGGATTAAAAGACAAGCACGCTATCACTAAACAATATTTTACAATTCCAAGCGAGCGAAAAATTAATACGCTGAAAGAAAAGAATTTTGACATAAATTTTATAGGATTTGTTGATAAAAAAATTCAATTAGGCGAATTGTTAGGAAACCGCTTTCAAATAACTATTAGAGAAATTACCAAAGGAGAGCTTGATGGAATCTATAAAAAAGTATTAAATATAACAGAAATTGGAGTACCAAATTATTACGATTCCCAAAGATTTGGTAGTTTTATAAAAGGCGTTTTTATTGCGAAATTAGTTGCTGAAAATCAGTTCGAACAAGCAGTTAAAGCGTATTTAACGTCGTATAAAAAATCTGAAAATAAAGAATTAAAAAAAGATAAGAGAGAAATTTTAAGTAAATGGACCGAACTTTCGAATGCCAACGTAAAAAATAAAACGCTGAAAGCAATTATAGACGAATTTTTGAAATACAACGATTGGCAAAAAGCTTACATGAGAATTCCTAATAATATAAGAGAATTACATAAACACGCTTATGAAAGTTACCTATGGAACGAAAACATTAAAAATGTAATAAAGAATTTTGAATCTACGTATTCTATTAAGTATAATGCGGGGACTCTTCTCTTCTATAAAAAAATTTCCGAAAATGAAATAAAAAAAATTCCGTCTGTGATTGATGGAAGGAATGTAATAGTTAAACCAATAAACTTTACCATATCCGAACCTTTTAACGACGAATTAAGCAAAAATAGATTTAAAATCAATATTTTATTTGATCTTCCAAAGGGAAGTTACGCAACTATCATAGTAAAAAGATTATTCAATAAAAAATAGTATATCTGATTATTAAGAATGAATTTATATACTACTTTTTTTATGTTAATAAATATACTTTTTTTTCTTAAAAGTAAACAAGAGAAAATAATAGTTATCATGTCATTACAACCTTTAGATTATTTAAATGGAATATTAAGTATTATTACTGTCTTAACGGGAATATTAGTTGGTTTAGTAATTGCCTTAAAATATTTTGAATTGAGAAGAAGAGTTTTTTTATATGTAGGAATTGCAGTTATGGGTACATATCAACCGTGGTGGCCAACAGCAGTTTCATTTTTTACTATTTTAATTTTTGAGCGACCATTAACCTCCGCTGAATATTTTCTAATAACAATAACATGTATCCCTTTTTTTATTGTGTTATGGATGCTAGCTATAAACGATCTGTTAGTAATAAAAAATCGAATAATTCTACCCTTAATTTTTCTGATTGTTTCATCAGTTGCAGAAGTTTATATTTGGTATTATTGTTTTACTGAACCGAGCAAAATTGGTACTTTATCTGGTTATTTTGACGCGGAATATGCTTTATTGACAATGCTTTATTTATTATTTATTCTAATGTCAATTGTCATTACAGGAATTGTTTTCTCAATACAATCTTTTAAATCTGACAAACCTGAAATTAGATTGAAAGGGAAATTGTTAATATTAGGATTTTTATGTTATTTAATCGGTGGTTTTATAGATGCTGGAACCATTCATTTAACCGTCATCACTATTATTATTGCTCGAACAATTTTAATATTAAGCGCAATATTCTTTTATTTTGGCTTTTTACTACCAGATTTTGTTAGAAAATTATTTATTAAATCAAAATAAAAATTTTCAAATTTATTAAAAAATTTGAGTAATAGTTATTCCAAAATAAATTAATTTTTATATTTACCACGCGGAATGACTTAAAATTGCGTTTGTTGGACAAACATTTTGACACGCCTTACAATCAGTGCAATCTCCTATATGTTCCGCTACAACTTTTCCATCAATAAGTTCATAAACATTAACGGGGCAAATATTAACGCATTCGGCAGCACCTACGCATAAATCTAAATCAATTTCAACCCAATATTCGTCTTTTTCCCATTTTTTTATATCAACCAAACTTTTCCACCGCTTATTTAAGGTAATAGATCGCATTCTTGATTTTATAAATTTAAGCGTTAAAAGTTATAATTCGCATTTTCTAAAATTGATTTTGTAAAAAAAGAAGACTTATCAAGTAATTCTATGAAATAATTCTGGTTTTGCGATAGATGTGATTTTGACGAATCTATATTACAACAATTAATTAATAATTTCTATAAAGAATATAACTTAAAGAAAATTAATCATCAATTCTATAAACTGAAAAATATAATATATTTTTTGATTGCTCAACGGTAAAAATTATAACTGAATTATATTTAAAGTTAAGAATTATAAAATCAAGTGATAAATGATTTATATGAAATAATAAAATCAAAAATTATATTATTGAAATACAAACAAAATATCAATATTTTATTTTAATTCAATTAAATGAATGTTGAAAATTTTAACGAAATCGTGAAAACTGGATATGGGATGGCAAGATCTCTTAAGGAACACAATGTAAATTATGTTTTTGGAGTGCCAGATGGACATACTTTAGGTTTTTATGATGGATTATTAAATGTAGATGGAATTGAACATGTATTATTCAACGACGAAAGAAGTGCTGCGTTTGCCGCTGATGCATATGCAAGGGTCACTGGAACATTAGGGGTATGCGATTCTGGGGCTGTTGGTGCCGCTAATTTTCCGCTAGGTCTAGCCGAAGCTAAAGGATCTGCAAGTCCAGTTCTAGCGATAATAGGAACTATAAAATCTCAAGATGTCTTACGGAATATACCTCATGACATTAATATTGCTGAAATTTTAGCACCTGTGACAAAGTGGACAGGTAAAGTCTTAGACGTATCTTATCTTCCAAGATTTATGAATTTTGCAATTAGGCAAGCTATTAATGGTAAACCTGGTCCAGTTGCACTTATAATCTCAGAAGATATAATTAATTTTTCTGAAAGTAAGTTAAAGAATTTTTTAACTCGAAACAAAGGATCTTGTTCCATAAATGGCTGTCGTACAATTCCTGCTATGAGTGAAATTGAATCCGCTGTAGATTTAATTAGAAATGCAAAACAACCGGTAATATATACTGGGAATGGAGCCATAGTCTCTGGAGCATTTGCAGAAGTAGCTCATTTAAGTCAAATGTTAAAAGCACCTGTTTTTTCAACTATTTCTGGAAAAGGTATTATGCTCTTTAACCCTAACCTTGAAAGTAATTTATATTTCGGAACAATAGGATTATTTGGCGAGAAACCAAATCATAGATTTATAAGATCAAAAACAGATTTATTAATTGTTGTGGGTAATCGTCTAACTGAAGATGATACAGCAAACTTTAAAGTGCCCGGTCAAAATCTTGAAATGATCCAAATAGATATTGACCCCGCAGAAATAGGGTTATCATACAATCCATTAGGCGTTATTGGAGATCCAAAGGAAGCACTTAAGGAAATTATTGATATATTACTCGAAAATAGAAATAATCAGTCAAATAACAATGATGAAATATTAAAAGAAAGAATAAAGAATTTAGAAGCTTTAAAAAAATGGCATGACGAATATCGAAACTCTGACAATGCAAAATGGATGTTCAGTAATCCTATTAAACCACAAAGAGTATTGAAAGCTATATCTGATAATTTTACTGAAAACGATTATTTAATCACAGACGCAAGTTCTAGTTCGCGGTGGATTGGCGCATATTTCCCAATTAAAAGCATTGGACGCAAAATTATTACTCCAAGAGGCGTTGGTCCAACTGGATTTGGCGTAGGAGCGTTAATTGGTACATGTATCGCTGATAACCTTATTTTTACAAAAAATAATAAATCGAAAAAAATACTATTTTCTGGTGATGGAGGGCTTATGAATGGTGGAATAACTGAATTTGAAACTATTAAAAAATTAAACTTGAATTGTTCGATTGTTGTAATTAATAATTACTCTCTAGGTTTTGTTAAATTTGGTCAAGCATTGCTATTCAAACATAAATATTACGAAACAGACCGTCCAAACACTAATTTTGCAAAAATTGTCGAGTCTTTTGGTGGATATGGATTACAAGTCGAAAATCTTAACCAACTTGATTCTGCAATAAAGGATGCATTAAATTACGATGGTTTTAGTTTAGTAGATGTAATTATTGATCCAATGGAACTATTACCACCAAATTTTTATTAAAGTTAGAAATTAACGATAAAAAAATGAAGAATTAATCTCTTATCTTAACACGGAATTGTGTTTTTTTTTTAAAAAACCAACTATTTTTAAATTCTTTAATATCAATAATTTTATAATTCAACAAAAAAAAAATTATATAATAAATTGTTTTTATAGAAATTAATTTTTTTATTTTTAATCAAAAATGCCATTATCAGAAGAAAAAGTAAAAGAAGCATTAGACAACCATTACATTAGTTTAAGATTTCACGCAAGGGGTGGGCAAGGAGGAGTTACAGCATCAAATCTATGTGTGGAAGCTTTTTCTGGGTACGGAGTGTGTCAGCCGAAATTCGGCGCAGAGCGAATGGGCAGTCCTACTGAAAGCTACGTTAAATTAAGTCGTCAAATAGATTTAGTAAAATCTAACGAGCAAGTTTACGATCCACATTTTGTTTCAATTTTAGACTCAACTTTATTAGGTGAAGTTGATGTAACTGCAGGTATTCCTCAAGGAGGATGGTTAATTGTAAATACTTCAGCAAATCAATTAGATATTCAAAACATTGTTAAAAGAAAGGACTTAAATATTGCAACGATAGATGCAACACGAATCGCTTTAGAAATTATGGGAACAAACATAACTAATACAATAATATTGGGCTCTTTAATTCGAGTATCTCATTTATTTACTCTTGAGCAATTAAACGATGCTATTATGAAACGATTTAAAGGAGAAATAGCAGCTAAAAATATTCAAGCCGTAAAAATGGCTTACGACGAAACATGTATTTACGAAAGCGGCGTAGATGTGGATTTTTACGCTAGTACAAAAGTTCAATGGCAACAAGTGGAACTAGGATTACCTGGATACAAAGAATTAGATAAAGCGGGAGTGTGGTATTGCGACGAAAAGTCTATTGAGGTGGGCAGCGCTCAAGTTAATACAGGTTCCTGGGGGGAATGGAACGTAATTTGGGACGAAGAAAAGTGCACGGATTGCGGGCAATGCTGGTTTATTTGTCCAGATTTTGCAATAGTAAGAAAAAAGGGCGAAGATGGAAAATGGCATATGGCAGGAATTGATGTCTTTCATTGCAAATCGTGTTTAAATTGTGTGAATATATGTCCCGTTGATGCAATAAGCAAACGATTGAGACAAGGTCCTGCATCTTGTGCTGCACCAGAATAAAAATGTTTCTTAGGAAAATAAATCAGACGAAATTAAAGCTTATTTATTCAATCTTGCCAAAATCTTTTATGAGATATTTTTAATAATGATCGATTTAATCTAATAGAAGCTAATTCTGATAAAAAAAAATTAGATTTTTATTCAATTGAAAAAATAAATATTTATAATCTTTTAAGGATAATATAATTATTTCATATAAAAATAACAATTACTAATTCAAAATAATGTATTTCTTTTCTTTAATAAAAAATAATTGAAAATTGGTTATTTTTAAACCATAATTTATTTGTTAACATTTAAATAAGGGGTAAACGATACGGTTAAAAAATATATCCTTAAAATCATAACTGCAGGGGACGGAGGTGTCGGAAAAACAACTTTATTGCGCAGATATGTTGAGGGTGTATTCATTTCCGGGACGAAACTTACCGTAGGAGTAGAATTTTTTAGTAAAGAATTAATATTAAACAATATAACATGCGCGCTTCAATTGTGGGATTTTGGAGGGCAAGAACGGTTTCGATTTATGGTGGAAAGCTATATGATCGGAGCTAAAGGAGCTGTATTGATGTTTGATTTAACGCGTATGTCTACTTTAAATTCGTTACAAGAATGGGTGGAAATTATGAGAAAACATAATGTTAATTTACCCATCCTTTTCGTAGGAACTAAAAAAGATCTTATAGAGCAAATCTCTGTTCAAGACAGTTACGCTCTTGAATTGAAAGCCAAATATAATTTTTTCGAATTTATTAAAATATCTTCAAAGACTGGAGAAAATGTTGATGCTCTATTTACAATTATAGCAAATAAAATAATTAGTACAAATTAATGTAAACCAATTATTTCGAAGATGTATATGTCAATTTTTCTTTCTCACTTAAGTGTTTTTTATTCATATCTCTTTATTATCGCAAGAAATTTAAAATTAATTGAAGATTTTCTATTTTAATCTTCTTATTGTAATATTTAATTTTCATTTTACACTAATTATTTTAATTTAGAGCGTACTCTGTCCTAAATTTCTGCACTTAGATCTTGATATTTCTTTTCCTCAGGCATAACTGAAAAAAGTAAAATTGGTTTTATTTATCTATTTGAAGGTAATTATCATTCATTAAAATAGCCTGAGCTAATGTTTTAAATATCTTTTCAACATTTTCACGACTTTTAGATGAACATTCGAAGTGTGCGTAAAAATTATGAGCTCTCTTGACTTTGAATAAATCATCATTAAAGACAGATCTCCTATGTTCAAGATCCAATTTACCTCCAACCAACAGAATTGGAATTTCTCTTTTCTCCTTATTTAAGGATTGTTTAAATGTATTTAACCAGTCATCAATGCATAAAAGACTAGATCTCCTAGTTATATCATACATGAAAATCCCCCCATCAGATCCTTGCGCATAGAGAGGTATTAAATATCTAAAACGATCTTCCCCGCCAAAATCCCAGATTTGAAATAAGGCTTTAATTCCTTCAATTTTAAAATGTTTAATATAATAATTAGTTCCAATTGTCATAGGAGTATCGAATTGAAACTTTCTTTTAAGAGCTCTACAAACTAAAGTTGTTTTACCAACACCCCCATCTCCAAAGAGAAATACTTTATATGATTTAGCTCTCTTTTTAGCCAGAATTATATCGGAATGTATCATTTAAATCTTTTTTTATACTTTAAAAAATTTAATTTTTACATTTTAAAAATCATTATGATATATTGATTTAACTAATATAACTTGACTTCTTTGATATGTAATATAAGACATTTAT
>Ga0256868_10001939_pt1 | contig 10972 bp, 8 predicted proteins | sample RVTome_13_FD_187341 | JGI IMG/M metagenome (GOLD analysis project Ga0256868, IMG submission 187341) | Soil microbial communities from uranium-contaminated site in the Upper Colorado River Basin, Wyoming, United States - RVT92D227 HiSeq ... | reverse complement strand
CGTCGAAGGCATTGGCAAGGCTGAGCATCGGAATGGTGTGCCTGACGATCTCGAATTCTTCTAAGGGAGAAGCGCCGACCCTTTGAGTGGGTGAGTTTGGAGAGCGAAGCTCGGGGTATTCCTCTTCGAGCTTCTCTAACTCCCTCATCAGGCGGTCGTATTGAGCATCGGAAATTTCCGGGTGATCAAGGATGTAATAACGATAATTATGATACTCGGTCTCTTCCCGAAGCTTTTCCACCCGTTTTTTTATTGCCTCTGATGCCATCGAAACCATTTTAGACAGGATGGATAGCCTTGTCAAATTGGTTAGAAAATCAGTTTTGTCCAAAATAGAAATTTCACCGCAGAGGCTCGGAGGGCGCAGAGGAATGACTTTTCTATTTGGCGGGGAGAGGCCGCCTAATAAAAGGCCCTCTTCCATGTCAAAACATGCATTATTCGCAGCCCACAGTGATGAAACGCGACTTTGAATCTATCCCCGAAGGGCGAGGCTTTATGATCCGATCGTCCCGCCAGAGGCGGGATCGGATCATAAGAACATTCCCTCAGCGTTCTCTGCGTCTCTGCGATAAACCTTGACTTAATACAAGCGCATATTGATCGAAAAGGCCAATGAAATCAATGCGACTGTTTAAGACTTCCGCTTAACTCACAGCAATGATAGAAAATAAAGGTCTCGTCTGACGGCCACGGCAACGATGCCCGCCCTGTACCATGCTAGGTTCAGGGCCCGTATCGTCATTCGGTAATGTCCTTCGTCTTAAGAAGTTTACGTAACCGATTGACCCTAAACGAAACGGGGGTTCGTAGCCCTGGCCCTAACCCCCTTTCATCCCCCAATCTAACGCCCCCTCCGCTCTCCCCCTCTTAAACTAAGGGGGGGAAGGGGGAGTTATAAGGGGGGAACAGAGGGGGGTTATTGGTTTTCATTGTTTGCGGGTGACGAACCCGTCATGAAAGAATGAATAGAAAATAGGGGTCTAAATATGGGGCAAGAGTGACCTGGTTTCAATAGATGTTGGGGTCATGTGAATGAAAATAAAAAAATGGATTAAGTATAAAATTTTACTTGACAAATTTAAATTTTCAGGGTATCTCTACATCCCAAGTGGTAAAAAGTGGGAAAAGGTGGTATGGTTTCCTAAAATGAGGGGGTTGAAGCCATGTTCCGGGGTAGATATGAACACGCCATAGACACCAAGGGTCGAGTCAGCATTCCTTCGAAGTTCAGAGAAATCCTCAACAAAAAATATGACGACCGATTAGTCATCACCAATTTCGAGGGCTGCCTTATCGCTTTCCCTAATGAAGAGTGGAACCTATTGGTGGAGCAAAAGATTGGTTCCTTTTCCATCATGAGAAAGGAGATGAGTGCATTCTTAAGGTTCTTTTACTCGAGTGCCATCGATTGCGTCATCGACAAACATGGAAGGCTTCTTATCCCCCAGACCTTAAGAGATTATGCGAGCCTCCAAAAGGATATCATATTAGTAGGCGAGGGACGATTCATAGAGATATTTGCCAAGGAGCGTTGGCAGGAAGTCGTACAACAAGTCGAAGGAGGTTTTGACCAGGTCAGAGAAACCCTGGCTAATCTGGGAATCTAATCGTCACTCGTGAATCGTGATTGGTGAATCGTGAACTTATCGGATCACGAACCACGAGCCACGAATCACGTCACTATGGGATCACGACACATCCCTGTTTTGGTTGAAGAGGTCATGACCTTCTTGAGATGTGAACCGGGTCATACTTATGTGGATGCTACCTTGGGAGGCGGCGGGCACGCTTCAGAAATTTTGAGACGAAGCGCGCCGGATGGGGTGCTCATCGGGATGGAATGGGATGGAGACGCCCTCTCTGAAGCAAGAGACACATTAATGCCTTTTGGTGATCGGGTTAAAATACTTCGAGAGAATTTTATTCATCTTTCCGACCTGGTGAAGGCTGAATCCGTCGATGGGATCCTGCTCGATTTGGGACTTTCTTCCATCCAATTAGAAAAAGGAGAAAGAGGGTTCAGTTTTAGAGGAGAGGGTCCTCTGGATATGAGGATGGATGAACGGACGAACGAATCGGCAGCCGACCTGGTCAATCATCTTTCGTTGGAGGAGCTGGAATATATTCTGTATCACTATGGAGAAGAGAGATGGGCGAAGAGAATTGCCAGGGCCATTGTTCAGGAAAGAGAGCGAGAACCCATCGGGACGACCCAGACGTTAAGAAAGATCATCTACCGTGCGATTCCAAGACGATTTCATTCTCGGAGAATTGACCCTGCCACCAGAACCTTTCAAGCCCTGCGTATCAGGGTGAATGATGAATTGGAAAATTTGAGGAAAATACTAGAAGCCGGATGGAAGGTTTTAAGAAAAGGAGGCCGGATGTGCGTCATCTCTTTTCACTCCCTCGAAGATCGCATGGTCAAGGAGACCTTCCGAAGATTAGAGAGAGAGGGAGAGATCCGTGTTCTGACCAAGAAACCTGTCACGCCGTCTGAAGAAGAGCGGAGAGGAAACCCGCGATCCCGAAGCGCCAAACTGAGGTGTGCGGAGAGAATTTAACATGGCAAAGAAGATCAACAAGAATGAAGATCGAATCCTCTGGACAGGGGAGGATTCAAAGACCCGACCGAAAGGAATAAAATTGAATCTCCCCATCCTTTTCATCCTCCTCATGTTTTTTGTCATCGGGGGGTCCTTGTTCTATGTTTGGTCAAGAGTTCAGGTGATCCAACTCGGATATGAAATTTCGAATGCCCTGAAGGAGGAGTGGGCGCTCACCGAAACCAACAAGAAATTGCGGTTGGAGATTGCGACGCTTAAATCCTATACCCGGATTGAAAAATTTGCCGCGGAGGAATTGAGAATGGCCGAGCCCAGACCTGAACAGGTGATCGTGATCCGATGAAACAGAAACCGATCAATTGGTTTAAGATCCGGATCATCTTTCTCTCATGTCTCCTCTTCTTCTGTTTTGTGCTCATCATGGGAAGGATGTTTCAGCTTCAGGTGCTGAAAAAGGAGCAGCTCTATAAGCTGGCCGCCCAACAGCAACATGTTCAGATCCCCCTCGTTCCCAAGCGTGGGACGGTTTACGATGGCAACGGAAATGAACTGGCGGTCAGCATCGAGGTCGATTCGGTTTGTGCCGATGCCCGCAAAATCGTGGATGTCGAAAAGACGGCCAATGAACTTGCCTCGATTCTTCAGATCGATCGGAAGGAATTGAAACAGAGACTAAAGAGCCATCGAGCCTTTGAGTGGGTTCAAAGAAAAATCTCGTCGAAAGAGGCCGAGCAGATCAAAGCGCTTCAGCTCCCCGGCATCTTTTTCTTAAAAGAGAACCGGCGTTTCTATCCCAATTCCCTACTGGCCGCTCATCTTATCGGTTTTGTAGGTCTTGATTCGAAAGGTCTGGAGGGAATCGAATTTCAATACGATGCCTTGCTCAATGGAGAGAACCGGGTGTGGGCCTCCGCCAGAGATGCCCTGGGCCGGCAGATTGCCATGGGCAAGGTCCCCTTTGAGAAAGAGGATCATTACCGGAATATCGTCCTAACCATCGATAAACCCATTCAACATATCACCGAGGCGGAGTTAGATCGAGGGGTTGAAAAGTGGGGGGCGAAGGGAGGCATGGCCATTGCTATGGATCCTTTGACCGGAAAGATCCTTGCCATGGCGTCCTACCCGACTTTCAATCCAAACCAATTCATCCAGTCCCGCTCCAAAAGTTGGAGGAATGGGGCTGTCTCGGATGTGTTTGAACCCGGTTCGCTTTTTAAAGTCTTTCTCGCCGCGGCAGCCTTGGAGGAGCGCTTGGTTCGGCCCTCCGATTCTTTCTTTTGCGAGAATGGTTCCTATACGGTTTATGATCGAACGATCCACGACACCTCCAAACGCGGATGGCTCACCTTTCAGCAGATCATCAAGTTCTCGAGTAACATCGGAGCATCGAAGGTGGGCGAGAAGATGGGAAAAGAGCGTTTCTACCGATATATTTCTGCATTCGGATTTGGTGAGAAGACCGGGATCAATCTTCCAGGAGAAGGAAAAGGAATACTCCGCCACCCGAGATATTGGCCTCCTGTTGCCTTAGATACGATCTCTTTTGGTCAGGGAATTTCAGTGACGGGCATTCAATTGGTCACTGCCCTGTCAGCCATTGCGAATGGCGGATTCCTGATGAAGCCTTATGTCGTAGAGAAGATCATGAATGAAAAAGGGGAGGTGGTCCAATCTTTTCAACCGGAGACCATCAGGAAGGTCGTTTCAGGAGAGACAGCTAAAAAGGTAACCATGCTACTTAAGGCGACTACTGAAAAAGGAGGGACAGGGGAAGGGGCAGTGCCCGTAGGATATGAGGTAGCCGGGAAAACGGGAACGGCACAAAAGGTAGATTCTTTATTGGGGGGGTACTCTGAAAATCGCTATATCAGCGGTTTTATGGGATTCGCCCCTGCCGAGGATCCCAAGCTCGCCCTCTTAGTCGTCATCGATGAGCCCCAGGGAGGCAACTACGGAGGAGTGGTTGCAGCTCCGATATTTAAGGCGATTATGGAAAAGGTTCTTCCCTACCTCCAGGTGGTCCCAAAGGGGACGATCGTTGTGAAGAATGAACTCGATTCCGCTCCCAGAAAAGAGGCGCCGGGAACCCAACCATTGATCAATGGGATCAAGGTGGGTAAGGGAGCAGGGACGATTGTGATGCCGGACCTTAACGGATTGTCCATGCGGAATGCCTTGAGCCGCATGGAAGGGAGGGGACTGATCATCAAGGTTTCAGGGAATGGAAAAGTGGTGGAACAGGCTCCCAGGCCAGGGACGGTGATTGAGAGAGGAGATATCTGTTATTTGAAGTTTCGATCCCCATCATAATTAGACTTTGTTTGTGAATTGCCTTTTACGTCATGCCGGACTTGAGGAGCCTGCCCCGTACTTGATACGGGGGCATCCAGTCCCGCCTTTGGCGGGATTGAAACCACTGGATTCCGGCTGGAGTTTATCCCGATGAAAATCGGGGCCGGAATGACGATTCTGATTGAGACGGTAATTTATAAACCGACTCTGATTAGAAAATCGCATAGGGCATAGAGCATAGCACATAGCGTTTTAAAAATGGAATTAGAAAAATTAATAGAAGGTGTTGAAGTCGAAAAGATCGTTGGAGATACCTCGAAAGAGATCAAGGGAATTGCTTACCATTCGAGGCAGATAGAAAAGGATTTCCTTTTTGCAGCCATTCGAGGGATGGAAGCAGACGGACACCGCTTTGTTCAAGAGGCGATCGAGAGGGGAGCTGAGGCTGTGGTCTTGGAAGAAGAAGATGAGGTTTCCAACCGGACCATGATTGTCGTTCCGAATAGCCGCCAGGCTCTGGCAGAGATTTCCGCAAATTTTTATGGTGATCCATCGTCTCGGGTCAGACTGATTGGAATCACCGGAACAAATGGGAAGACCACCACCACCTATCTCTTAGAGTCCATTTTTGAAAAGGCCGGATGGACCGTAGGTGTGATCGGAACGATCAATTATCGGTTCGGTCAAAAGACAATCCCTGCTCCCAACACCACGCCGGAGTCCTTGGATCTACAAAGAATGCTTTGGGAAATGTCAAGAGAAGGAACCTCTCATGTGGTGATGGAAGTTTCCTCCCATGCGCTCGACCTCGACCGCGTTTTCGGGTGCCAATTTGATGGCGCGGTCTTTACCAATTTAACCTCGGAACATCTCGATTACCATAAAACCCTGGACCATTATTTTGAGAGCAAAAGGAAACTCTTCTCGGATTATTTGATGAAGAGCCGTAAGGAAAGACGGTTTGCCGTGACGAACCATGACGACCCCAGAGGGGAGGAGATGGTTAAGGGGATTGACCTTCCTGTCATCCGTTATGGGTTGGCCCCTTCCTGTGATGTCACGGCGGATCAGGTGACCTCTTCCTTCGAAGGTCTCTCCTGTCGGCTCAGAACTCCAAAGGGCGATATGTCGATCCAATCGAAATTGATCGGAGACTTCAATCTCTATAATATCCTGGCTGCTGTAGCTGTAGGGATAGGTATGGATGTTCCTTTAAGGACCCTAAAGGAAGGGGTCGAGGGATTAGAAGGGGTTTCAGGAAGATTTGAGAAGGTCGAGAATCAGAGAGGCATTCGCGTTATTGTTGACTATGCGCACACCCACGATGCCTTGGAACACGTTCTGTTGGGATTGAAGAGCATTTTAGAGAGCGGAAACCAGAACAATGGAAAGATGATCACTGTCTTTGGATGCGGCGGAGACCGGGATCGAACAAAGCGACCTCTGATGGGGGAAGTGGCGGGAAAGTACAGCGATCTCGCTATTATCACTTCGGATAATCCAAGGACAGAAGATCCTTCAGCCATCTTGGAGGAGGTGGAGAAAGGGTTGAAGTCTCTTCCTTTGAAAGAGTGGGATTCAAATGAGATGAAGTCATGGAGAACGAGGAAGGGTTATCTAAAAGTTCCAGATCGACGGGAGGCCATTCGGATGGCGATCCGATTGGCTCAACCTACAGATACGGTTCTCATCGCTGGAAAAGGCCATGAGGATTATCAGATCATCGGAAAGAAGCGGTTTCCTTTCGATGATCGCATCGAGGCTAAAAAGGCCTTGGAGGAAAAGTGATCCTAACCATTGACGAGGTTTTGAAGGCCACCGGAGGGAAACTCCTCCAGGGAAAAGGGGATGCCTTCTTTCAGGGGATTTCCACGGATTCAAGAACGGTAGCCGAAGGGGAGCTTTTTATCGCCCTGAAGGGGGCTCGCTTTGATGGCCATCATTACGCTGCAGAGGCGCTTAAGAAGAAGGCAGGAGGCGTGTTGATCGAAGAGGATAAGGTCGGGGACATTCGATGGAATGGTTATCGATCCAGAGCGGTGATCACCGTAAAGGACACCCTCTTCGCTTTAGGAGACATTGCTCGGGATTGGAGACGCAAATACGGCACTCCGATGGTGGCATTGACCGGGAGCAACGGCAAGACCACGACAAAAGAAATGATCGCTGCGTGTCTTTCAACCACCTTCCCCGTTGTCAAAACCAAGGGAAATTTAAACAACCTCATCGGGGTTCCTCTGACCCTCCTGACGCTCACCGAGAAAGAAAGGGTGGTGGTTCTCGAGATGGGGATGAATGTTCCGGGTGAAATCCGAAGGCTGACCGAGATTTCAGAGCCCGACGTAGGTTTGATTACCAATATCCAAATGGTCCATCTCGAAGGCATGGGAAGTCTGGAGAGATTAAAGGAGGAGAAGGGAGAGCTCTTCCGGGGGATGAGGGGAGATGGGACGATATTGGTGAATCAGGATGATCCCCGGGTGGTGGATCTGGCAAGTCGTTACCCTGGCCAAAAGATTACCTTTGGGATCGAACACCCTGCAGACGTCATGGCCAAAGAGGTCCAACTTCATGGAGCGGGAGGAACCTCTTTCACTTTGATCTTGGAAGAGGAAGCGATGGAGATTCATCTTCGGTTATTGGGAAAACAGTTCATTCCGAATGCTCTCTCTGCCATAGCGGTAGCGTGTCTTTTTGGAGTGGAGGTGAGCCGGGCGAAGGAGGCGTTGGAAAATCTCCAACCCTTCCCCATGAGGATGGAGGCCGTTCCTCTCGAAGGAGGAGGAACCCTGATCAACGATGCCTACAACGCCAACCCTTCCTCGATGGAGCTTGCCTTGGAGACCCTGGTCGAGGCCAAAGGAAAGGGAAGGGCTATCGCTGTGCTGGGTGATATGTTAGAACTCGGAAATTTTGCAGAGGAAGCCCATCAACGAACAGGACAAAAGGTGAGTGAACTCTCGATCGACTTCCTTCTCGCCATGGGAGAGAAAGCGCCCGTGGTCATTGAGTCAGCGGTTCGTCACGGGTTTCCGATGGAGAAGGCAAGGATCGTGGAGAATCATTCAGAGGCCATCTCCCTGTTAAGGCAGATGATCCAGAAGGGGGATTGGATATTGATCAAGGGTTCAAGGGGAATGGCCATGGAGAAGATTGTAGAGGGTTTGGCAGGAGGGAGGGCCTAAAGAATGTTATATCATCTCCTTTATCCTCTTCATGAGTTTTTTTCCTTCTTTAATATTTTTCGTTATATCACTTTTAGGACCATCTATTCGATTCTGACCGCTCTTCTCATCATTTTTATCATCGGGCCTTGGTTGATCAAAAAGTTGAGGGCCTTTCAGATTCAACAGGTGGTGAGGGAGGATGTTCCCTCCCGACACATGGTCAAGAACGGGACCCCCACGATGGGAGGAAGCCTCATCCTGGCTGGCATCGTTATCCCAACTCTTTTCTGGTCCGACCTGACCAATGCCTATATCTGGATTGTTTTGTTGACCACCTTGGCGTTCGGTCTTCTCGGTTTTTGGGATGATTACAAAAAGATGATGGATAAGAAAGGCATCGGCATTCGGGCTCGATACAAGTTTCCTATTCAAGTGGCCATAGGACTGGTGGTGAGCTTCGTCCTGTTCAACACGATTGATCACGATTCCAGATTGATCTTTCCTTTCTTTAAAAAAGTGACGCCGGACCTTGGAGGGTGGTACATTCTCTTTAGCATGTTCGTGATCGTGGGTTCGGCCAACGCGGTCAACTTGACCGATGGATTGGATGGGTTGGCCATCGGACCCGTGCTCATTGCCAGCGCGACCTTCATGCTCTTCTGCTATCTCGCCGGGAACTTTAAATTCGCCAGTTATCTTCAGATTCCCTTTGTCAAAGGAAGCGGAGAATTAACCATCTTATGCGGGGCGCTGGTCGGTTCTGGCCTGGGATTTCTCTGGTTCAACACCTATCCGGCTCAGGTGTTTATGGGTGATGTGGGTTCTTTATCCCTGGGAGCAGCCTTGGGAACCATGGCTGTGATCATCAAACAAGAGTTTCTTCTGGCTATTGTGGGCGGAATATTTGTGATCGAAGCGCTCTCCGTCATCATCCAGGTCGTCTCTTATCAGGTTCGTAAGAAACGGGTCTTCAGAATGGCGCCCATTCACCACCATTTTGAATTGAAGGGCTGGGCTGAACCGAAGATCATTGTCCGGTTCTGGATCATTGGCATCATACTTGGGCTGATCGCGATCAGCACCTTGAAGATCAGGTAGAAATCCCCCCTCGCCCCCCTTTATTAAAGGGGGGTTGGGGGGATTATAAAGTTATAGGTGATGGCGAGACGAATGGATCTCAGAGGTAAGAAAGTATTGGTGGTAGGCATGGCTCGAACGGGAATCGCCACAGCGAAATTCCTTGAGGCAAAAGGTTCTCTGGTGACCACTACGGAGGTGAAGCCGGAAGAGGAGATGAAGGAGGCTGTTGAGGAATTGAAAGGCATGGATATCTCGACAGAATGGGGTGGTCATCAGACGGGAACCTTTCTCAGGCAAGATATCGTTGTGGTAAGCCCCGGTGTGGACCTGAGCATCGATCCCATTCAGAAGGCCATCCAGAATGGAGTTCGGGTGATCAGCGAAATTGAGCTAGCTTGCCATTTTATCCCTGTCCCGATTATTGCGGTAACAGGAACCAACGGAAAGACAACCACCACCCTGCTCATCGGTGAGATGCTGAAGGAGGACGGGAGGAAAGTGGGAGTGGGAGGTAACGTCGGAGAGCCATTAATCCTTTTTGCAGATGGAGGAGGCCGATGGGAAGTATTGGTGGCAGAGATCTCTAGTTTTCAGTTGGAGGCCATTAAAGATTTTCGGCCGCAAGTCTCAGTCCTGCTAAATATTACTGAGGATCATCTGGATCGGTATCCCAGTTACGATGAGTATATCAAGGCAAAGATGAAGATTTTTGCAAATCAGAATTCCGGGGATCTGGCTGTTCTGAACAGAGATGACCCCATCGTGATGCGGTTCAAAGAGAAGGTGAAAGCGAAAAGGTTCTTTTTCACCTTAAAAGAGAAACTTGATGAGGGCGCTTTCTCCGATGGCCAAACGATCTCTCTTAGACTGGGAGGGAAGGGAGAAGAATATTCCTTAGCGAAGGCCCCCTTGAAGGGGATTCACAATGTGGAAAATATGATGGCAGCCCTTGCCGCGGCAAGAAGCTTTGGTTGTTCAAAAAAAGCGATCCAAGCCGTCCTCAATCGGTTTAAAGGTCTTGAGCATCGTGTCGAATTCGTCCGGGAGATCGGAGGGGTTCGTTTCTATAATGACTCCAAAGGAACGAACGTGGGCTCAGTGGTCAAATCTCTCCAAAGTTTTTCAGAACCCGTGATCTTGATTGCAGGGGGGAAGGATAAAAACGGGGATTTAAGCCCCCTCGAAGAATGGATTCAGAAACGGGTCAAACATCTGATCCTGATCGGAGAGGCGAAAGAGAGAATGAACCGCAAGCTTGGAGGGCTGACCGATACGATGATGGCGAAGACCATGGAAGAGGCGGTGCTTCTCTCCCTCCAGAAAGCCAAGGCAGGTGAGGTGGTTCTCCTCTCACCCGCCTGTTCAAGTTTCGATATGTTCAAAGATTATAAGGAGAGAGGAAAGGTTTTTAAAGAGGCCGTCAAGAGACTTTGATTGGAGATTGGAGATCGCAAAGATCTGGGATCTAAAATTTCAAATTTAAAATATAGTGACACTTTAGACTTTGAAAAAATCAATCTAATCCCCCTTCATCTCCTTTGTCAAAAGGGGGAAACCTTTCTCCTCCCTTTGGCAAAGGGAGGCGCCGCCGTCCAGAGCCTCATTACTCACGCAAGCGAGGCATTGGGACTCTGGCGCCGGACGGTCGGGAGGGATTTTACAAAGAAATTTCAAACAGATGAATTGAAACAAAATTTGAAATTTTAGGTTTGGATTATGGGAAAAGGAAAGAAGAGGCTCGATTTTATTCTGTTGTTTGCCGCCCTTGCCTTAGTGGGGATTGGGATTGTGATGGTCTACAGCACCAGTGCGATCATCGCCGGCGATCGTTTCGGAGACCCGTACTACTTTCTAAGACGA
>Ga0256868_10001938_pt1 | contig 10972 bp, 9 predicted proteins | sample RVTome_13_FD_187341 | JGI IMG/M metagenome (GOLD analysis project Ga0256868, IMG submission 187341) | Soil microbial communities from uranium-contaminated site in the Upper Colorado River Basin, Wyoming, United States - RVT92D227 HiSeq ... | reverse complement strand
GAGATATTCGAAAGTGATACACCTCTCATCGTAGAAAAAAGGGAACTCATCACCGATTCAGCTGGCCCAGGCATCATGAAGGGAGGTCTTGGGCAAAGGGAAGTTTTTAAAATCCCTGATGATAAGTATGCCCCGATTCCACCTGTCAATCTTGGAATACAGGCGGGAAGGTTTATCCATCCTCCAGAAGGGCTCTTTGGCGGGAACCCCGGCGGTAGGGCCCAGTTCCTGGTGAATGGAGTGTCGGGAAACCCCTACGGGTTAACGCAGTTGAAACCAGGTGATGCAGTCACCATTGATGCGGCCGGTGGAGGAGGCCACGGAAATCCCCTGGACCGTGATCCTGAAAAGGTAGAGAACGACGTCAAAGACGGGTACGTCAGCCTTGAAAAGGCCAAGGAAGATTATGGAGTGGTCATCGATCCAAAGACCTTTAAGGTTAATATGGAGGCTACACGAAAACTGAGGAGCCAAAAGGTTTAGGTTGAGAAGTGTAGCCGCAGCCTCTCAGGCTGCGACCGAAAATCAAATTCATCAACGCAGGCTAAATCCTGCGACTGCACCTTTGAAATCGGGCGACCGCAAAGGGTCGCCCCTACCTTTTTTCCCCGAACTCCTGAATTAATCCCCCCCACCCCCCTTTAGTAAACCCCGTTAGAAGACCTTTGGCCCTCTTATGGGAAGGCTCACACGGGGCATTAAACCCCGTGTTCGCTCCCATAAAGAAATTACCTTCATCCCCGTGCAAGCAGCGGGGCTTTCTAACGGGGTAAAGGATGGAGAAAGGGGATTATCTCTTTGCAATCGCCGGCAAGAAAAGGGAAATCTGGGGAAAAATCATAATGAGGGCCATCGCCACAGCATCAAGAATCACAAAAGGAATGCTGGCTTTATAAATCTCACCCATGCTGTGGTGGGGTGCGACTGCCTTCATCGTGTAAAGGACCAACCCATCGGGTGGAGAGATTGTTGCCATTTCCATATTGATCAAAAGGACGGAACAGAAGATCAAAGGGTTAAATCCTAATTGTTTTATGATTGGCATATAAATCGGAAGAGCCACCATCAATATGGACAGGGGCTCCATGAATGTCCCAAGCAAGATAAGAATGAACTGCATGATGATGATAACCAAAATAGGAGGTAACGGAAGCTGGGTGGCTAAACCAACCAGATTCGAACTCGCTCCGGTATAGGCAAGGAGTTGAGAAAAGGCGGTGGCTCCTGTAAGGATCATGAACATCATGACCGTAATTTTAACACTGCTCATGATCGCTTTCTTCACAACATCTTTCTGAATCCCTTTATAAAGAAACGCCAGAATAAAACACACCAGAGCACCCACGGCTGCCGATTCGGTTGGAGTCGCTATCCCAAACACAATCAAACCGATGACCGAAAAGATTACCAGTCCCAAAGGAAGAAGGTACTTCAGACTTAGAATCAACTTCTCCTGGAGGGACGACTTTTCCACTTCATATTGTGGTGCGAGTTGAGGATTTAAGAGACACCGAACGATGATATAGATGGCGAACAAGGCTGCCATCAAAAGACCGGGGAAGATGATGGAGAGGAGAAAATCTCCCACAGAGATCTGGGCAAGGCTTGCTAACAATACCCCAAGGGCACTCGGAGGAATCATGGCTGCAAGAGTGCCACAACCCATGATCGGACCCAGTGTGATTTGATACTTATACCCCTTCTTCTCCATCTCTGGCAGAAGGGTCTGCCCGAGCATGGCACACCCTGCCATAGAAGAACCAGAAAGGGTAGCAAAAATGACACCTCCAACGACAGCCAGAAGGCTCAACCTCCCTGGTAGCCTTCCCATCCATTTCTCCAGAGTCTCCATCATCTGATGGGCTATTCCGAAGAGAAACATGATCTCTCCCATCAAAAGAAAGAGTGGAACCGGAAGTAGGGAAAAAGAACTGATGGATCGAAAGATGCTCAGAATGAGTTGCGTGAGTCCAACATCTCCTCCCCAGAAGAGGTAGGCAAAAAGGATGTTGACGAAAAGGAAGGCAAACGCTACCGGAACCCCCAAAAAGAAGAGTGCAATTAAAGAAGAAAGGATGACGATGAATAGGCTAACCCACTCCATAACTCAATTCCAGATTTCAGATTTCAAATTTGAGATTTCAAATCTTTTTCAATCTAAAATCTGCGACCCCTGCCTGCCGGCAGGCAGGTGCAATCTAAGATTTCTTTAATACCTTCCAGCTTTTTACGAAAACTTCCAGCAATAGCGGAATGCTCCCTATGGGAATAATGGCGATGATCAGCGCAATGGGTGTTTCGATGATGGTCGGATTAAATACTCCTCTCCTGTAATGGTCATACGTTGTCACGAAGCCATAGTAAATCAGTACCGCAGAAACAATACCAACGATGAGGTAGCTAAACAGGATTAAACTTTTCTTCCTATTCCCTGTGGCTTTGCCAATAAAGACGTCGATCACCACATGAGAATCTTCTTTAAAAACCCAAGCCGCTCCAAGAAAAGTGATATATAAAAGGAGGATTTCGGTGACTTCTGTCCCCCATAGAAGAGGAGCATTAAAAAAGTACCTCAAGGTCAAGTCCACACAAACAATGATGACCAGGGCTGCCATCATCAGGGAGGCAAAAAATACAAAAACCTTATTCATCCCTACAACCATCTTTTCAAGACACGTAAAAAATCTGTGCACGAGCCCCTTCCACTTCTAAGTCACCCCCACCTTTCTCCTCCCCGGTCAAGGGGCAGGAGAAATTATCATAAATCGGCGGACTCCTTCGGGTTTTTCAACCTGTAATCTGAAATCCCTGCCTGCCGGCCCCGGTCCCGACCGAGGGCGGGGCAGGCAGGTGCGATCTGCAATTTACTTAATAACCCATGAGTTTTTTCATCACTTTCACTTCTTCAGGAACCTTCTTCTCAAGATCTTCCCAGTGTGCATCATTGGCAGTATCGATATACTTCTTTGTATCCGCTGCAGAAAATTTTATCCTTTTTACTCCTAATTTCTCCATTTCCTGTTTCTCTTTCTGGATCTCCTTATCAAAATAAGCTTTCATCTCAGGTTCATATTTGATGGTGATGTCCACGATCTTATCCTGAGCAGATTTCGGAAGTTTGCTCCAGGCATCCAGGTTCATTACCATAAAAGTATTCTGTCTTGTATAGAACGGAATGTCGATCACATGCTTGCTGAATTCGAGCCATCCCCATTCCCTTGGTCCGATGGTGGGCCATCCGAAACCATCGACCACGCCACGCTGCAGAGCCGTATAGGTTTCACCAAACTGTACGGTAACGGGAACCATACCCAGTTTCGCCATCATCTTGTCATATTTGGCAGCCGTCCTCATTTTGAGGCCCTTGAGGTCTTCCACTCCACTTGCAGATTTTTTGACATAGAGATAGAAGGGGTCATACAGCCATGTCCCCAAGATCATCATGTTAATTTTCTTATGCCTTTCCATGAAGTAATCCCAAACTCCCCCTTTTTCCCTCTCTTTCTTAAAATCATACTTTGAGAGAGAAATGGCGTCTCCTTCTGGAAGCAAGCCGCCGTAATAGGCCGCGGGCAAAAAACCTACCTGAAACATTCCTTTCCTTACCGCTTCAGGTTGATCAAAGGCCGGCATCACCTCAGGTCCCCCCACCCAGTTAATTTTTATCTCTTTCACTTCAGCATTTATTTTATCGATCCATACGGGGATCATGGCACAGAGACGATGGTTTTTAGGCAGAAAACCGACCCCCTTTAGTTCCATAGGTTGAGCAAGAACCTTCGAAATGCTAAAACCCAAGATGAATGAAACCGTTAAGCAACAAACAACAATCTTCTTCATATTATGTTCCTCCTTCCTCTTTCCATTTAAGTTTATAAGGACAAAAATGTTGCCCTCACTCCCTTCCTCCTGTCCTTGCTTTTGTAATATCTTCATTATATGGTAACGTAAAGGGATTTTATAATATTCTAACATTTTTTTGTTGTCAATTTTTTTCCCGCACATGGGGAAGAGACCTCGCGAGCGTTGAAAGTCGGTGTCACGGTTACCCTATAAGAGATCAATCCCATGACTTTAGAAGAAAAGAAAGAAAGCGTGCCATCCTCCTTCGCAATCTGGTCTGCCATGACCACCGTTTATATCATCTGGGGATCCACCTTCCTGGCGATCCGCTTCGCCATCGAGACCATCCCACCTTTTTTAATGGCTGCCATCCGATTTCTGATTGCCGGTGGAACTTTATATGTGATTCGGCGTTCCCGAGGAGACGCGGCCTCATCCTTTTCCGAGTGGCGTTCTGCAGTGATCATCGGGATCTTCTTGTTGGTGGGTGGCAATGGCAGTGTTGTGTGGGCCGAACAATGGGTGGCGTCGGGTGTGGTGGCGCTGCTTGTGGGCACCGCTCCTCTTTGGATGGTCTTGATTGATTCCTTGCATCCAGTCGGCAGAAAGCCAAGTCGGTGGGCCACTCTCGGCGTTTTCCTGGGGTTCGTGGGTGTCAGCGTGCTGATCGGGCCTCCCCGAGTAACGGGTCATGGAGAGAATGTCGATATCATCAGAGCGTTCGTTGTGGTACTTGGCTCCCTCTTCTGGGCAATCGGTTCTCTTTACAGTCGTCAAGCCCACCTGCCCTCCTCCCCTTTGTTGGGAACCGCCATGGAGATGTTAGCAGGTGGAGCCGGGTTTCTTCTCCTGAGTTTCCTGACCGGAGAATTCAGGCGGTTAGATCTTACAGTCGTCTCTGCCCGGTCACTGGGAGGAATGGCTTATCTGATTGTCTTCGGTTCCTGGATTGGCTTGAGTTCATATACCTGGTTGCTCCGTGTAGCCCCTACTCCATGGGTCTCTACCTATGCCTACGTCAATCCAGTTGTGGCCGTCTTGCTCGGCCACCTTCTGGCTGCGGAACCGCTCACCCTTCAAATCATAATCGCCGCAACCATTGTCGTAGGATCAGTGGCTTTGACAACGATAAGCCAACAAGCATCCATCAGATCAAAGTGAAGCTCCACATCCACAGGGCGGGGCTTTCAGGTGCGATCTTAATAATGTGATAAGCTTCACTTGACTATATTTTCTATTTCTAATAGGATGAACTCAAAAAAATCGGGGGCTCAAAATGGCAAAGACCTTCATGCCAAAAATCCGGACAGAAAGAGAATTAAAGCGGGTCCAGTTGGAGGGTCTTCACTGGACGGTGAATCATGTTTATAAAAATTCAGAGTTTTATCGAAAGAAATTCGACGACATCGGCGTCAAGCCCAAACATATCAAAACCCTTAAAGACATTTCGAAGCTCCCCTTTACCACCTCCAAAGATCTGCAGGAAGGATACCCCTTCCCTTTAAGATCGGCCCCTTTTGAAAAGATTGTGCGAATCCATGCCTCCTCCGGGACAACCGGGAAGAGGAAGGTCCTCTGTTATACCCAGAAAGATATTAATGATTGGGCCAACATGTTTGCCCGCTGTTATGAAATGGCAGGGCTGACAACTAAAGATCGAGTCCAAATTGCAGTCGGATACGGCGTCTGGACAGCAGGAGTTGGTTTTCAGTTAGGGGTCGAACGGTTAGGTGCCATGGCCATCCCGATCGGTCCGGGCAACATCGACATGCAATGTCAGTTCTTGGAAGACTTTCAATCAACTGTCCTGTGCTGCACCGCCTCGATGGGCATCCTCATGGCAGAGGAAGTGGAAAAGAGGAATCTGAGAGAAAAAATTGCTCTTAAGAAACTTATTATGGGTTCTGAACGATCAAGTGATGCCATGAGAAGCAAGATGAAGGACCTTCTAGGGGTAGAACATGTCTTCGATATTCCCGGCCTGACAGAACTCTACGGTCCTGGCACAGGTCTCGATTGTATTCATCATGAAGGTATCCATTACTGGGCAGACTATTACATTCTCGAACTTCTCAATCCTGAAACACTTCAACCTGTTCCACCCGGTGAGATCGGTGAGATGGTGATCACCACTCTCCGAAAAGAGGCTGCACCTCTTGTCCGATATCGGACTAGAGATCTTACCAAACTCATTCCCAAACGATGTTCTTGCGGTTCTATTCTTCCAATGCATGATCGATTACTGGGACGCTCAGACGATATGTTTATTATCAGAGCAGTGAATATCTACCCGGGCCAGATCGATCATATCCTTTCAAACACAGCGGGTGTAGGGAGCGAGTATCAGATTCACCTCGACCGGAAAGAGGATGGAAAGGATTATATGACGGTGAAGGTGGAGAGGGCTGAGCGAGGGAATCCATCCGGGGACTCCGCACTTGCAAACAAAGTTGAGGAGGAGATCAAAAAACAGGTTCTGGTAAGTGGGAAGGTGGAGATTGTGGATTATGGAACCCTTCCAAGGTCTGAGCGAAAGAGCAAAAGGGTTTTTGACAACCGGGGAATTTAAATGAACCGAATGCGGAATGCGGAATGGAAAATAAAAATCTCTGACCCCCTTAAGACAAACATCCCAGTTTGAGGAAATCTGATGATACGCCTGAGATCAAAGGAGGTGATGGAACAGAAAAAAGACTTGACGAACAATTGAAATATTTCTATACAGTATACGGTAATTCAAAGCCGTTACACATCCAGAAAGGAGGAATAAGGAATATGAAAAAGAAGGGTTTATCAATCATGCTCATTGGGTTCATGATGACGCTCCTGCTGGGGGGCGTTCTATTAACGCCACCCGCACAGGCACAGATCAAACTGACCTACGCCAACTTCCCCCCTGCCCCCACCTTCCCCTGTGTCCAAATGGAAAGATGGAAGATAGAGGTTGAGAAAAGGACAAGCGGAAAAGTGGCTGTTCAAACCTTCCCAGGCAGCACTCTGCTCAATCCAAAAAATATGTTCGAAGGGGTTATCTCCGGAACAGCTGACATTGGTTGTTTGGCTATGAGTTACCAACCAGGTCGCTTCCCTCTCTCAGAGGCCATTGATCAACCTGTTGGATTTTCAAGTGCAAAAGCCGCAAGCCTTGCTCTCTATGATCTCATCGAAAAATATAACCCCAAAGAATTTGAACAGGTAAAAATTATTACCTTGTTCACATGCCCACCCGCGAATATCATGACCATTAAACCTGTGAAATCTCTAAAAGATTTAAAAGGACTGGAATTGAGGGTGGGAGGAACTCAAGCCGACATCATAAAGAATTTAGGTGGTATTCCAGTCGCTATGCCGCAATCTGATACGCCCGAGGCACTCCAGAAGGGCACAGTGAAAGGCCATGTATCTTCAATGGAAGTCCTCAAAGATTTTAACTATGCTGCCTACACGGCTAATGCAACGTTATCAAACTTATGGGTGGTCACCTTCGCCGTGGTGATGAATAAGGATAAATGGAATTCACTGCCCAGTGATGTGAAGAAGGTGATTGATGACTTGAAACGAGAGCAGGCCTTTTGGACTGGGAACTATGTGGATAACCATGTTTTAGAATCTCTTAAGTGGTCAAAGGAAAAATATAACCTTCAGATCTTTGAACTCCCCGCGGGTGAGAAAGCAGAGATCCCAAAACTTTTGAAACCCCTCACCGATGCTTATATCGCAAGGGTCACCAAAGCCGGATTACCTGGCGACCAGATCATGAAGGATGTTTTATATTATAAAGATTATTACGAAAAACAGATTAAATAATCAAAGGGGTTTAAAAAGGGGTCTGGGGAATTTTCCAGACCCCTTAATAATGATTTGGATGGAGAAAGGGAATGAGTTATCTTGAAAGGATAAATGTTTTTTTAAATAAGATTCTTATGATTGTGGGCAGTGTGGCTGTACTCCTCCTCATGTCCCTTGCAACGGTGAATGCGTTTTTGAGAGTTCCTTTTATTAAAGCAACTTGGCGAGGGGCCTATGAAACAGTAGGGTTTTTAGGAGCCATCGTCATTGCCTTTGCACTTGGTTACACACAGAAGAGAAAAGATCATATCGTGGTCGATATCTTGACAGAAAAGTTCCCAAAACGGGTTAACAGGATTCTGGATGGGATTAATTATTTTATCACAACGATTTTCTTTGCTATCGTTTCCTGGCAGGTATTCGTTTGGGGGATGAAGATATCTAAATCAGGAGAAGTCTCGGAAACATTAAAAATCATGTTTCACCCCATCATTTATTGTGTTGCGCTGGGGTTTGCTATATTTTCCCTCACACTCATTATCGATTTCTTGAAGAACTTCAAAGGCAAGGAGAACTGAATAGCGGATGGAAGGACCGATTGTTGGAGTCTATGGAATTCTCTTCATGTTTATCGTCCTCTTTTTTCTCAGGATACCTGTAGGCTTTACGATGGCATTGGTTGGGTTTTTAGGTTTTAGTTATGTCGCCGGTCTCAAAGCAGCCCTTGGCATGATTGGAACAGATATGTGGAATATTTTCTCCAATTATGGCTTGACCGTCATCCCTATGTTTATTCTGGTGGGAGAATTTGCTCATTACGGAGGATATAATAATACGCTGTATTTTACAACCTACAAATGGTTTGGCCATTATAAAGGGGGCTTAGCGATCACCACGATCATGGCCTGTGCAGCCTTCTCAGCCATCAGTGGTTCGAATACGGCAACGGCTGCTACCATGAGTTCAGTGGCTCTACCAGAAATGAAAAAATACAACTATCACCCGATGCTCAGTGCAGGCGCGGTGGTGGCTGGTTCTACACTCGGGGTCATGATACCTCCGAGTATTGTGCTTGTCGTTTATGCAATCTATACGGGCCAATCCATTGGTAAACTATTTTTCGGGAATGTCATACCCAGTGCCATACTGACGATTTTAATCGCTGCCACTGTTATTTATATTTGTTATCGCCATCCAGATTGGGGTCCAAAGGGGCCCAAAAGTTCCTGGAAAGAAAGGTTTAAGGCCCTTCCCGATGCGATCGACATTGTCATTCTATTTCTTATCATTATGGTTGCCCTTTTTACAGGGATGGTGACAGCAACAGAAGCTGCGGCAGCGAGCAGCGCTGTTGGTCTAATCATCTGCATCGTGAGAAAAAAGCTGACCTGGAAAGGATTCAAATCTTCATGCGTGGATACCCTGCGTATTTCATGTTTGGTATTCATGATCGTAGCTGGAGCAACCATCTTCGGCCGTTTTCTTGCTGTGACCAGATTACCCTTTGAGGCAGCAGCATGGATTAGTACTCTTCCGTTGCCAAATTGGATGTTGCTCTGGATCATCTTAATCTGCTATATGGTCGGCGGTTGTGTCATGGATGCCCTTGCATTTCTCCTTATTTCACTCCCTATTTTTTACCCCATTGTTCAACAGATGGGTTATGACCCGATTTGGTACGGACAGGTCATTACGATCACCACAACCATGGGAGCCCTCATGCCACCCATTGGGATATGTTGCTATGTCGTTGCCGGGATGGCCAAGGATATTCCCATCGGAACAGTCTTTAGAGGTGCCATATATTATATTCCTACTTACATTATCGCTAATATCCTCCTGATGCTGTCTCCTTATTGGACGGTTTTGGTCTTATCAAATCTTGTTAGATAGATCGACCCGGCAATTCATACCGGGTCACCCAACGGAGGCTTCCATGAAAAAGTTCGACTACCTCAGACCGAAGACCCTCGAGGAGGCCCTCTCACTCTTGAACCAACACGGGAAAAAGGCAAAACTGATTGCCGGGGGAACCGATGTCATCGTGATGATCAAGCAAAAGGCGATGATGCCCGAGGTGCTCATCTCCCTCCGAGGTATCCCAGGGTTGGATCAAATTCGATACGATGGTTCCTTGAAGATTGGCACCATGGTCACCCATCGGGACATCGAAAAATCCGAGGTGATTCGAAAAGAGTTTTCTGCCTTGACCGATGCCGCCGATGTCCTCGGCTCCATCCAGATCCGGAATGTTGCTACCATTGGAGGGAACATCTGCACGGCTGCGCCTTCCGCAGATACGGCAACACCTTTATTGGTTTTGGGAACCCAAGTAAAGATCAAAAGCCTCAGCGAAGAAAGAACGGTTCCCATCGAGGGTTTCTTTACAGGCCCGGGAGAAACGATCCTGAAGAAGGGGGAAATGGTGACCGAACTCATCATTCGCAAACCCTTGCCCAATACAGGATCTGCTTACTGGAAGCTTCAGAGGCGACTCGCCCTGGACCTTCCCATCTTGGGAGTATCCGTACTCCTCTCTTTGGATAAAGGGACGGTCTCCTGTTCTGACATGCTCTGTACTACCTCTCCAATCTCTTCCATTCTCCATACGATGGAAAAAGATGAACTCACTTGTAAAGAGATCCGGATTGCTCTGGGGGTTGCCGCCCCCACACCCATCCGAGCCCTTAAGGCAGAGAATCTAATGAGGGGGAAGAAGATCAGTGATGAATTATTGGAGGAAGTTGCGAACACGGCCTCGATGGAAGCTCAACCGAGGGACTCGATCCGGGGCGAAGCCTGGTATCGCAAAGACCTGATCCGGGTCCTAGTCAAACGGATGGCGATGAAGTCCATTGAGAGAGTGGTCCGTCCTGAAGAGACAATCTTTCCAGAGAGGCTGTGGTAGGTAACAATGTCAATAACCAAATTCCAAGCACCAATCATCAAATAAGCTCCAATCTCCAAAGACCAAATTTATCAAAAGAATTGCCAGTTTTAGTTTAGATCATTTGGACATTGGTTATTGGAAATTGTTTGGGATCTGGAATTTGAATATTGGAATTTCTTGAGACTCAAAGGAGATTCAGAGATGAAGAAAATTGTTAGCTTTGTATTAAATGGCGAACCAATCGAGGTCGAGATCGAACCCCACCTTACCCTTTTGCAACTGCTGAGGGATAAGCTGGAACTGACCGGAACGAAGGAAGGGTGCGGCATGGGCGAATGCGGAGCCTGCACCGTTCTTTTAGACGGGAAGACGGTCAACTCCTGCATCTTTCCAGCGCTAGAAGTAGAGGGGAAAAAGGTGACGACGATTGAGGGGCTCACCGATGCTCAA
>Ga0256868_10001936_pt1 | contig 10994 bp, 9 predicted proteins | sample RVTome_13_FD_187341 | JGI IMG/M metagenome (GOLD analysis project Ga0256868, IMG submission 187341) | Soil microbial communities from uranium-contaminated site in the Upper Colorado River Basin, Wyoming, United States - RVT92D227 HiSeq ... | reverse complement strand
GCGAGAAGGCGTACCCGAGGAAAGAGTACTCGACGTTCTGTGTGTGGTCTGGAATGCCTCCCGCGATGCCCATTCCTTCCAGGATGAATCCTCCCAGGACCACGGCGAGGAGGAACAGGATCGAAGCAGCGTCAGGGAGTTCGGTCCTCAGTATCTTGGGCCTGAACGCGAACCTGCGGACCGCGGCGATCAGGAGCCCGGTGAGCATCATGGCACCGACAAGGTCAAAGCCGAAGTCCCTGAGCCACAGCTTCGCCCACCCGTCCTCGCTGATCATAGGCTCGTACTTGAGGAGGTCGAGCGCGAACGTCACCACGAGATCGAGCACGAACATGAGCGTGAACCCGCCCAGGATCAACAGGTGCATGAGCCATCTGGTCGCGCTCCTGTCCTTCAGCTTCGAAAGGTATAGGGCATCTCTGAAGAACACCGCAAGGGACTTCGCCAGACGTCCGCTGAGGACGAACCTGGCAGCCTTGCCCGTTACCTTGAGCAGCCTCCCTTCCGGGCTGCCCGTGAGGCCTTTCCCGTGCATCCATATCATGACGTTGTACAGGGTGCCGATGAAGAAGACCGCGATGCAGAGCACGATTGTCACGAGGAAGAAGTCGAGGTACGCTTCGTCCCTGACGTACACTGTATCGTACGGAAGGAGGAGTATGACCGCGGCGATGACAAGCAGGACGCCGAAGAACGGGACGTACAGCCAAGCCTTGTCCTTGAGGTAGCGACCCTCTGGCATCGTTGCTGGAATCATGCTGGACGACTATATAGTCATCTGCCTCTGAGCAGCGCCTGGAAATGGAGGTCGACGCACGCCCTCGCGGATTCCACCAGGAGCGCGGTGGTCTCGTCCACGTCCGATTCGGTGCCGACCCTCATCCCGATGACGGATTCTCTGACGCGCCACAAGCTGGTCGCCAGATCCTCCGCGAGTTCGTCCTCCATGGTCCATGTCCTCGCCTCGATCGCCCTGACGAGTTCGAGATACCTGCTTCCGTCCCAGATCTTCCTGCCCACGAGAAACGAGCGGTTCTCGAGACCCACGATGGCGACTTTCAGGTCCGCGATGGCTCTGTCGAGGGAGGGATTCTCGTTGAACTCCGTTGGTGAGCGAGCCTCATGAGGCGCTAGCCCGAGCATCTCGAGGAACAGGAGGTTCGCCTCTGGATATCTCGGGTGCTCAAGGTGGGGCCCGAAGAGCAGCAGCCTTCCCTTCCCGTACGTGCATGAGACCGCTGCGGGCTTGCCGGGGATCATCTGCTCTGCGAGCGCCTTGCGCATCTGCAGCTCCGACTCGACCGTGAAGCCCCTGTACCGCAGAAGGACTCTGTCCTCCGGGGGCTCGAGGAACGCAGGGCCGCCGTACAGAGGCGCCAACAGCTTCCGTCCGTCAACGTCTAGCTCGACCTCGCCGCGGATTGGGTGGACGATTGAGCAGCTTCCGTAGCGGACAGATACTCGGGGAGGCACGTTCGGCGGCTCCTGACCGCACATGTCGATGTTCGCTATCTTGGTCCTGGAAATGTTGAACTCGGAGAACGGCTCGAGGGACGAGGGGAGGGGCAGGTACGCGCCCGCGCACACGCCTACGTAGGTCCCGCCCGAATCGATGAAAGCCTTCAGCTTCCGGAAGCCCTCTCCCCTGAGGGACTCTGCGATGCTGAACCCGTCTCCGCCTGAGATGATCACGTGAGAGGTCCCGCTGCCGATGTTCAGCACGAATTCGGCTGAATCGAGGAACCGCACATCGAGTATCCCCTTCGCCTCGAACAGGTCCGCAAGCCAAGTCCATGAATGCGACGACCCTTTGCCCGCGTAGACCGCTATCGTTCCTGCGCCCATGTCCTGAGACACCTTAGCGACAAGGGGTACGATAAAACAGACGATGGGCAGTCTGGCTCGCCCATGAGCATACAGAAAGTGTTATCAACGGCCTTGCCTTATCTCGCCGGGCAAAGGGCCCATGGTCTAGCGGTTATGACACCTGCTTGACATCGCCTGCGGTTCGTTCTGCACGCGTCAAAGCGCAGGAGGTCACCGGTTCAAATCCGGTTGGGCCCACTCAAACTCCACGGCCGGTTATGCAATCATTCTCACTGCAGCATGGGCCCGACCATTCAACGGAACGTGCTGTCGAGCGCGTTCACGTTCAGGGTATCGCAGATCTCCTCCGCGAAACGGACATGCTCCTCGTTGTGGGACGCCACGCCGCCCTGGATCAGATAGGGACGGATGCCCCAGTCCGACGCGCTGAAGTAGGTCGCAAGCACGCACCCGCTCGCACTGAGACCGACGATCACCAGAGCGTCGCACCCCTCCCTCTTCAGCATCGCCCCGAACTCGGGGTTGCCGAACGCGCTCGAATGGCGTTTCGTAGCCTTGAGATCCGTCTCCTCAATGTCGACCGTCTTCGGCACTTCGAAGGACTTCGTGCCGGGCAGCAGCCCCTGCTCCTTGTCTTCCGTGTACCCGACGATGATAGGTAACCCGTTCCGTCTGAACCAAGCGATTGCGTCGTTGATGACATTCAGGCGCTTCTCCACTGATTTCCTCAGCTCTTGGTTGCTGTCGGGCTCGTAGAGCCAGACGTTCTGGATGTCCTGGACTAGCAGTGCCGGTTTCATGATCTTCCATCTCCTCAAGGTGCCCGCCGTTTATATCGGTTTCCGCCAGCGCATGCCGAAAGCTGGCCAATCTACTGCGCGACGACCTGCGGCTGCCCCATGCGTCTCTTCACGGCCACATACGAGAGGTACGTGAACACGGAGAAGAAGGGGCTGACAACCACGCCGAATCCAATGAGCAACTTCCCAAGATCCGCAGAGACCCAATCGATGAGGAACTCCAGTGAATGCGGGAACGGGTCCGCGAAGTACGCAAAGTCGAACGGCCATGTCAGGAGGAAGTACAGGCCTCCCACGAAGAAGAGTGCAAGCGAGAACGCGTCGGCCGGCCTCGCGGCGTTCCGGGTGCCCAGCAGGAGTCTGATGAACGCTGGCACGAGCCCCACCAGGATCATCACGTAGAAGAACGTCGAGTCCCCAGTCCCGAACTCGTCGGTGAAGAACCCGGTCGGCCTAGTCTGGTGGATGACGAAGAATGCGAGGACGATGAGTGTCCCCGCGATGGCCACGACCTGACCGATTCGTTCAGAGTACGGGAGTCTGTCCCGCTTCGCCTCTTTTTCGGCCTGGCTCACGAACCACTTGGACCCGAACAACTTCTCCCCAAGTTCCATTGGCTCACCCGATGCCCGTTATCGACTAACCTGCAGATAAACGTAGTAACAAGATCGCTCGAATACGCGGTCAAAATCCGCATGGAAACGGCCCGACCGCCACAGGGAAGCCCAGGAGAGAGAATATATGGCCCCCAGGGCTATCGAGGGAAGGGGTTAGGAGATGGAGAGGCCGCGTCCACCAGTCGCCAAGAAGGTGCCCGTCGAGAGGGTGATCCTAGACGAGGCGGTGCTCGACGAGTACCGATGGCTAGAGGACCGTGCCGACGCGGACACGCAGAAGTACATCGACGCGGAAAACGCATATGCGCACGCCGTACTCGAGCGGATGAGGTCGACCAGGCAGACGCTCCTGCAGGAGATGCTTAGAAGGGCGAAGAGCTCCCAGGACGCAGCCCCGGAGCGCAAGGGGGCCTATACCTACTACACGCGCGCACGAGAAGGGCTCCCTCACCCTGTTCATGTCCGGACGATGGACGGAAGAACCGATGAGGAGGTCGTGTTCAACACGAATGACCTTCTTCGAGGCTCGCCGACGGCAAAGGTCAACGCCGTCAACATAAGCCCGGACAACAAGTTCGCCGCGATACTGATCGATACCGACGGCTCCGAGCGGAACAGCCTGAAGGTCCGCGACATAGCCAAGGGGGAATTCGTCGGCCAGCCGATCCCGAATGTCGCCGGCGTCGAGTGGGCGAACGACAGCTCGACCATGTTCTACACCGCGATCGACAAGACGTTCCCGCCAACAAGAGTGTACAGGCACAAGCTGGGCGACAACCCATCGCACGACATTCTGATCTGCGAGGAGCACGACCCGCAGTACTTCTACCTCAACTTGAACAGGTCCGCGAACGCGAAGTACATCCTCATAACGTCCCAGGGCTCGACGTCATCGGAAGTGCACTACATCGACGCCAACCGCCCAGCCAAGGACCTGAGGATCCTGAAGCCGAGGCAGGCGAACGTGCTCTACTTCGCTCTGCCGCACGATGAGATCTTCTACATCGTCAGCAACGAGGGTGACGGGAGGTTCAAGGTCATGGAGACCCCGGCGAGTGTAGACGACGCACACCAGTTCAGCGAAGTCCTGATGGGAGTGGACATCGCCTCCTTGGACCTCTGGAACCCGATGGTCTACCTCAAGATATTCAAGCGGCACATGGTCATCTGCGACCGGAAGAACGGGCAGCAGAGGGTGTTGGTCATGAATCTGAGCAGCGGGAGCACACACCCGGTGTTCCTGCCGGAGGAGTCGTGCAGCGTCCACCCGGTCGAGCACTGCGAATTCGATTCGAGCATCGTCCAGCTCAGATATACTTCGCCGGTCACCCCGTGGTGTCTCTACGAATACGACATGGAATCAAGGAACCTGAGGCGCGAGTGGCAACAGGATGTCATCGGATACGACGCCACACGCTATGTGGTAGAGCGGGTGCACGCAATCGCCTCCGATAGCACGAGGATACCAATGACTCTGATCTACCGCAAAGGCCTCGCGAGGACCGGCAGGAACCCCCTGCTGCTGCACGGCTACGGGGCCTTCGCATCCGTGGCCGGCGTGACCTCGGAGTTCGATCCCGACCTCGTGAGCCTGCTCGACAACGGGTTCGTGTTCGCGGAGGCGCACATCCGCGGGAACGGGGTCATGGGCTGGGATTGGTACGAGCAGGGAAAGCTTGCGAACAAGATGAACACGTTCACGGACTTCATCAAGTGCGCGGAGTATCTCATCTCCCAGGGGTACACCTCCAAAGATCACATGGCGATCACTGGCGCCAGCGCGGGTGGCCTGCTCATGGGTGTTGTGGTGAACATGCGCCCCGACCTCGCTAAGGTCGTGATCGCTGAGGTCCCGCTCGTGGATCTCCTGAACGTCATGACCGACGACAAACTCGCGATCGGGTCCAGCTTCGTCGAGGAGTTCGGAGACCCGTACGACAAGCCGACCTACGACCTGATGAGGGCATACTCACCGTACGAGAACGTGGCTCCTGGCCGATATCCTGACATGCTCGTAACGGCCTCGTGGAACGACGTCTGGGTGCCCTACTGGGGCCCGGCCAAGTGGGTGGCCAAGCTGCGGGCGAAGAAGACCGACGACAACCTCTTGCTGCTCCTGACGAGCGGGGACCAGGGGCACACGGGACCGACAGACAGGCTCGGCCTCGCCAAGTGGCACTCGCTCATGTACGCGTTCCTCCTAGAGCGACTGGGGCTCCTTGAAGCCAAATAGAATCCCGTGCGCCGACGAGGAAGAGTCGGGAGAAGTTACTTGATGGTGTTCCGAGGTCTTCTGCTCATACACCTGGTGATGAGATGATAGCAGGATCGCGCAGGCTGCAACGGGAGAAGAAGACGGCAGAGGTCATGATCAGGATGTACTGCAGGGCGCACCATGGGAGGCAGAGCGGCCTCTGCGATGAGTGCAGGCAGCTGGGGGAATATGCTTCACGCCAAGTAGACGGCTGCCCGTTCGGCGCGGCCAAGCCGACCTGCCTCAATTGCGCGGTCCACTGCTACGAGGAATCGAAGAGGGCTTCGATACGCACGATCATGAGGTACTCGGGCCCCAGGATGCTGCTCAGGCACCCTTACCTAGCCGTCATGCACATATCGGATGGCCGCTCGGGAACACCGCGAAAAGACTAGCGAACCACCGTTGTTCGGCCTTCAATTAAATAGTGCGAGAATGCTCCGCCAATCGGGGGTATCATGAGCGAAGCACAAGCACCCAAGGGAGAGATGGAGATATTCGGAACGCCGGGATTCGCGTGGAGGGTCGGGCTGTCGATCTTCGTTGTCTTCGGCTGGCTCGCATTCCTGATCGTCTGGCTGTTCTTCTACGCCGGGGATTATGACGTCTTCCAGAACATCGCCGTGTTCCTAGTGTCTATTATCGTGGGCATCGGAACGCTGGCGGCAGCCTGGGCGACCTGGGGCATCAAGTATGCATCCAAGTTCGGAGGGCAGGGCTGTGAATGGAGCAAGCCCAAGGGGACATGGATCTTGAACACGGCAGCGGGGGTCGGCTGGCTGATATTCCTGATCATCTGGCTGTTCTTCTATGCCGGAGAATACAACGGATACCAGAACCTCGCGATATTCATCGTGTCCCTGCTGGTGCTCGGGGCGGTCACGAGCAGCGCGTGGATAGTCAGGTGGATGAGGGGCTGGCGGCCGAAGGCGTGAGCACCACAAGACGGTGTACCCTGCCTTGCGCAAATACAAGGTCGCCTTCATCTGCACCAAGAACGCCTTCAGGAGCCAGATCGCCGAAGGCTTCGCGAAGGCGCTGGCGGGCGACATCATGGAGCCGTCCAGCGGCGGCAGCGAGCCAACAGATCGGGTAGACCCCCTCGCGGTCGAGGTCATGGCCGAGAGCGGCGTAGACATCTCGTCTTCGAGGCCAAAGTCGCTCCCGGACAGCTTCCTGAGATCGCTCGACCTCATCGTGCAGATGGGATGCGGGCCGGTGAAGACCTGCCTCAGTTTCCCAGGAGTGCCGAGCGAGGACTGGGGCATCCCGGATCCGAGCGGCAGTCCCGAGGACGCGAGAGCCGTCAGAGACACCATCAAGGAGGGAGTCGTGCAGATGGCCGCCAGGCTCAGGTCGGGGAAGGTCGTCGCCGAGCCCGAGTTCAAGCTCGAGCTGTAGAAGAAACACGGCGACCGTCATTTCCCGCCGAGGAGCCGCTGTTTGCCCGTGAAGCCGACCAAGGCTACCTTCCCTATCAGGACCTTCGAGAGGCCGCTCTCCGTGATGTGCTTTTCCTTCGCATCTTCGACGTCTTGCTCGAGCTTGGCGATGAGCAGCCCCAGCGCATGCCGCTTCTCGTCGATATCCGAAACGAATTCCGCCTTGCCCCAGAAGTGGACCGTCCTGTAGCCCCAGTCGCACTCACCGTCGATGTATCCAAGGTCCTCCATGACCTGCCCCCAGACATTGGGGTCAAACCGGATGCAGTCGACTTTTCTGCCCTCGCCAGCGCAGTGGAAGTATACGCACATCCGATCCCTGTCGAACGCATGGTTCAAGGTCACGAGGTACGGGCCCATTTCAGAGCACATCGCGAGCGTCATGTGTGGGCGCGAGCCGATGATGCCTAGCATCTCGTCCCTCGACTCGATCGCCTTCTCGGTCCTGCGGAGATGGTAACTGTCGGGCATGTCATGTCCCTGACGGGGACATGGGCTCCTGCCTAATCGCGTTTTCTGCGCGAGATGAACAGGATGACGACCAAAAGCAGCCCGAGGGCGGCCAACGCGGAGAACTCCGGGATAGGCTCGATCGGCGTCGAGGTGACTGCCTTGGGGTAGTAGTCCTTCGACCCCGCATCACCAGTGATACTGTACGGCTCGTCGACGATGTCGTCGCCGTTGAAGTCCGGCGCCGTCCAGTCGTGCCAGTAGTTGCCGACCCCGCTCGGCAGCTCGGATGTGTTCCACGAGTTGTCACCGTCGTCGCACGCCTGCACATGGAGCGGGTCGTAGTCCTCGAACGAGCCGTTGTTGTACGCAAACACGTTGTCCCACACCGAGTTGCCCGTGCAGGAAGAGTCTAGGCAGACTCCGTATTCCGCGTTCCCCAAGAGGGTATTACCTGTCAAGTTGCAGTCGTCCGAGCTCCAGAGATATATGCCCCGGACGTTCATCGAGCATGTGTTGTTTGCGACAGTGCACTCCGCGCTCCCTGATATGCTGATGGCCATGTCGCCGCTGCCAGTGCACAGACTGTTGCTGATGGTTGTCCGGTCGGACATATTGACCATGACGCCGCAGGCAATGCTTGATTCGAATGTGTTGTTCTCGATCAGGTTGTCTGGAGACTCGTCCACATAGACTCCGTATGTGCTCTCAGAGATGTCGTTGAAGAGTATCTGGTTGTAGGTCGAGCCACCGTCCAGGCCGTAGTGCATGCCTATTCCTGTACCGCAGTCCGTCACCGTGTTATTAGCGACCGTGTTCCTCTCTGCGCCTGCCAGTCTCACGCCTTCCGAGTCGCAGCCCACGATCGTGTTCGACAGTACATGAGAGTCAGCGGTGAGCGTGAGCCCGACCCCGACATGATTGCCGGACATGACGCAGTCGACGACGCTCACGTTGTCAGAGAAACCGGCCAGGACGCCAGCAGTGCAGTCCGAGAGGTTCATCGAAACAACGTTGATCCAGCTGCAGTTCGCAAGGGTCACCTGTCCCGCATCAGAGGGTATGGCGATCCCCGTGACGTCGGCAAGATAGAGAAGCGGCCCGCCGTTGACTGAGTTGGTCACGTCAATGAGATGCGTGTTCCAGCCGCCAAGGAAGTCCGAATCGATGTACAACCCGCATCCCGTCATTGAATTCCCGGTCATTACCGAATTCATGGAGCCCAACAGGAGGACGCCGTAGCTGCAGTCTGTGATCATGTTTGAATGGGCCTCCATACCCGATGACGATAGTGCTGCTATGCCTGAGGTGCAGTCCGAGATCACGTTCCCCGTCAAGATCCCTGCATCGAGAGGAGTATCAGTGCCTATCCCCGAGCCGCTCCCGGAGATCTCGCACATCATGACCTCGCAGCCAGGTGACATGCCGAGGTTCACGCCGAATTCATTGTTGTCCTTGAAGGTGCTCTCCAGGAGATCGCACATCTGGCAGAAGTCGAGCAGAACACCCGAGTCACCATTCCTGTTGCAGGTCGTGTTCCGGACGACAATCGAGGAGCTGCTGTAGCCGTAGACCCCGATTTGACCATCCGAGGATGTGCAGTTGCTGATCGTGACTCTTTCCGAAAAGGCGGCAGCGACTCCCACGCTGGCGTTGCTGAGATCCAGACCATCAATCATCACGTCGGTGCACTCGACCAATATTATCTGCCCTGGAGCGCCGAAGACCTCGACACCGACCGCAGACACAAGGTAGAGCACGGGGAGCCCGTTTACCAGATTCGTAGGGCCGATCTCGTGCGAGTTCCAGTATTGGTGCACGACGCCAGCGATGATCAAACCATCATCAGTCATGGTGTTCTCCCTCAGCACCATTCCAAGGGAGCCGGACACCTCGATGCCGAACGCGCAATCGAGGACCGTGTTGTTGTAGACAGCGCAATCAGAGGACGTCGAAATGCGAATGCCCGTGATCGATTCTGAGCACAGGTTGTCCGAGACGTTCACCTGGGTCGATTCCTCTATCGCTATGCCGTCCCCCGCAGAGGCGTTGACGATGTTTCCGGTCACGTTGCAGTAGTTCAGAGAGTGGCCTCTGACCTCTGCTCCATCGTTGCCCGTGCACAAGTTGTCGCGCACATCGCACCTGAGGCCGTCAGAGCAGCTGACGCCGCCGCCCCCATTGCGCGTGCACGTGTTCCTCTCGACCCAGCCGTCGCTGCACATGCCGGTGCTCACGCCGTGCCCGCCGTTGTCGGAGCACTCGTTGTCCCGGATCCAGCACCTGCCGGAGCCCTCGGCCCTGATGCCGTCTCCGTAGTTGCCAGAGCAGTGGTTGTCCCTCAGGTCGCAGTCGTCCGAGCCGGTGCAGCGTATGCCCTCACCGCACCCTTCGACCCTGTTCCCTGAAAGGGTGCACCGGCCTGAATCGTCCATCCTCAGCCCCGGGCCGTCGTGGCTGTTCCTCGCCCTGTTGCCCGAGGCGCTGACGTCGTGACAATGATACATCCACAGGCCGCCGTCGCGGTTGTCGCCCCACTCTGTGGAGTTCAGGTACACGAACGAGCAGTCGGCCATGTACGTGCCGTACTGGTTCCCTGAGCACGTGTTATTCACAGCGGAGCTCCGGTTCGTGCGGTTCAGGTGCATGCCGCTAACAGCATTGTAGGACAGGTTGTTGAGTTCGAATCTGATGTTCTCGGAATCGTGCGCAGCCAGGCCCACGAGATTCCCGGTGCAGTTGTTCTCCGTCAGGTTGCACTTGTCGGAGGAAACGACTCTGATGCCGTTGAATGCCATCGTGCAGGTGTTGTCGATTACCTCCACAGACTCGGAGGACACGACATCGATGCCCTGCTGGCTGTTCTCGCATATGTTGCCCTGGACCGTGGCGTTGGTGACGTTGAACAATAGTATGCAGGCTGCAGCTGCGTCATGGACGTAGCACTCGCTGATCGCGAAATGGCTGCTGGTGTTGCCTACGTATATACCGGCGTAGCTTCCGAGCGCTGAGACCTCCCAACCGGTGATCAAGTATGGGTTCGCCTCAGTCCCCTCTCCCTGCCAGCCCTCGTCGGTGGCCTGGGTGTCGAGCTCCTCGGTCCCGTCTATCCCGATCACCGGATGAGGGATGTATGTCACCTGCGTCTTCTGCACCGCCGGGGATATCACGAATGCGAACGCAAGCGAAGAGCCTATGAGCAGGGCAATGAAGACCCACACGACGCCTCGTCTGCGCGACAGGCCCGCGTGTTCCTTGACGGCCTTCCTCGAGGCGCCCGTGATGCCCTCCCGTCTGTCGATGTATGCGGAGAGCGGCTTGAAGCCGACCCGAGAGAGATGAATCTTGCTTATCCTATCTATTCTGATTCTATGCAGACTGATTTCCCCCGACGACCCGATCCCGGCCCTCTTGGATGAGGAAGGGGTATAATTAGATTTTGTCAATACGTCGCTTATTAAGTCAGACATGACTGGCTCATGCCGTGGCGGGCACAACGAACGCCTCCTGCCAGAACATGATCATCGCGTATCTTGCGGTGCAGATCAGAAGCAGGAGTTCTCTGATCGTCCGTGCGTCAGGACCGAGAGTCACAAGGAGCCCT
>Ga0256868_10001934_pt1 | contig 10995 bp, 8 predicted proteins | sample RVTome_13_FD_187341 | JGI IMG/M metagenome (GOLD analysis project Ga0256868, IMG submission 187341) | Soil microbial communities from uranium-contaminated site in the Upper Colorado River Basin, Wyoming, United States - RVT92D227 HiSeq ... | reverse complement strand
TTATCCAAGACCCACAGACAGAAATCATCGGCCTTTACTTAGAGAGCCTTGAAAGAGGAAGGGAATTAATGGAGATTGCTCGATCCACCTCCAAGCCTATCATCCTCCACAAAGCCAATATTGGAGAAGGAAGCCACCATATCGCCAAACTTCATACAGCAGCTCTGGCGAACGACGATAGAGTGGTCGACGCAGCATTGAAGCAGTCGGACATCATCAGGACAAGAGATTTTCGATCCTTTGCCAGTGCGGTAAAGATCCTCTCCCTTCCGGCCATGAAGGGAAATAACCTGATCGTCCTCTCCCGCTCCGGAGGCATTGCCATTGTGGCTGCGGATTCTGCCGAACGCTATGGCTTCAAGCTTTTTCCCCTGGCAAAGAATTTTACGGGACGAATTCAAAGTTACTTCAGGGCAAAAGTTATCCAACCCACCAATCCTCTCGATCTGGGGGACCTTTTCGACTTTGATCTGTATACGAAGATTCTTGATCAGGTCCTGAGAATCCGGGGGGTGGATGGAATTCTTTTCCAGCATGGCTCCGCCGGCGAGGAAAAAGAGCCTTCCCGGAGGTTGATTCACGCGGTCAAGGAACTCTCGTTTCGCCATCGAAAGCCAGTCGCTCTATGCTACTTTACCGAAGAAGAAGAATTGGCCTTTATCAAGAGGACTTTCGACTATCCGATCTTCACAGAACCCAGTGAGGCGTTAAGCGCTTTGGCAGTTTCAAGGGAATATTTTCGGAAGCAAAACATTTTAAAGGAAAAACCCCCTACCTATCGGGTGGACCGTGGCCGGGTAAAACACCTCCTCCAAAAAGCAGCCGGAGAGAAGAGAGATCTCCTCCTCCCTGAAGCTTACGAAGTTCTCCAGGCCTATGGCATTCCAGTGGCAGATTATCAAGTCGTACACCAAAAAGAGGATTTGAAAAAAGTGATGAATAAAATAAGGGTTCCTGTTGCCCTCAAGATCATTTCTCCGGAAATCTCGCACAAGTCTGATGTCGGGGGGGTCGCGCTCAATATCAGCCAGGCATCAGAAGCAGAAGAAGCCTATGACAAGATGCAAAGACTAGGTAAAGGCCCTTTCTCCGGAGTACTCGTTCAGAAGATGGTCCCAGATGGGAAGGAAGTCATCTTAGGGGCGAAACAAGATCCTTCTTTCGGTCCGGTGCTTCTCTTTGGATTAGGAGGAATTTATGTAGAGGTCTTCAAGGAGACTTCTCTTCGGGTGGCTCCGATTAATCGATCCGAGGCCGAGGAGATGATATCGGAATTGAAAACATCGGCCATTCTCAAAGGCGTCCGAGGAGAAAAACCTCTGGATATGAAGGCACTGGTCGAAAATCTTCTTAGGCTTTCCCAGTTGATGATGGATTTCCCAGAGATCGAAGGGATTGATATCAACCCTGTGAAGGTACTTGAGAAAGGGGTCGTGGCAATCGATGCCCGTCTTCTTTTAAAATTAACATAAGTAAAGCGTCCACCCTCCGCAGTATTCCTGAAATTTATGCTTAAACCCTTCAATCTCCCCACCATGTTGTGGCTTTCAGAGGGCGGCCAGAATTCCTCCGTCGACATAGATGATCTGACCATTGACGAAGTCTGACGCTCGAGAAGCAAGGAAGACTGCTGTCCCAATTAACTCCGAAGGATCACCCCAGCGGCCTGCCGGAGTTCTCGAACAAATCCAGTTATTAAATTGTGGATCTTCAACCAAGGTGCGCGTCATTTCGGTGGTAAAGTATCCAGGACCGATGCCATTGGTTTGGATATTATATTTTCCCCACTCTACAGCCATGGCCTTGGTTAACATTTTAAGACCCCCCTTGGCAGCGGTGTATGGTGCGATGGATGGTCGGGTGATCTCGCTTTGAATGGAACAGATATTGATGATCTTTCCCGATCTACGGGCGATCATTCCTCTGGCCACCTGTTTCGTGATTAAAAATATCGCTGTTAAATTGATGTCGATCACCTCTTGCCAGATCGATTCATCGAAGGTCTCTAAAGGACCTCTCCTCTGGATGCCAGCATTATTTACAAGGATATCAATGGAGCCGACCTCCTTTTCAATGTCTGATATTTTTTGCCCAATTTGATTACTGTCGGTCACATCAAAAAGATATCCATAAGTCTTTAAACCCTCTTGGGAAAGTGTGGAGATAGCTCTATTTAATCTTTCTTCAGCAATATCGTTCAATACCGGCGTTGCTCCGGCCTGCCCCAGCCCTCGTGCAATGACAAAACCAATACCCTGGCCGGAACCCTTGATGATCGCAACTCTGTCCCTTAAGTCGAATAGTTGGTTCGTCATTCAAAAAACCTCCTTCTTCTTTCTAAATTGAAATGTCCTCCACCTCAGCTCTATTTGAATTTGTTTTTCATTTCTTGCAGGCCAGGACATTTACCCATCATATATCGGTACTCCTCTTTAAAGTACTGAATGAGGGATCGCTGATATTTTCCGACAAGGATCGTGAAGATATACTCCTCATGTCCTGGAGAAGTTACCGTGGGATGATAACCTCTGTCAAGAAGAAAAATGAAGGGAGATGATGAGTCGTTATTTTCGAATCACCAAATCTGAACTTGACAATATAAGGAGTACGGTTAAAAATGGAGTTCTACTACCAAGTGAAGGAAGATATGTCCACCGTAGAAACATTGCGGGCTGAACCGCCTTTTGTCCTATCTCTCGATATTGGCACCTCTTCGGTGCGAGCCTCTCTTTTTGACCGTTTAGGGCGGGCCATAGAGGGTACTGAAGCCCGCCAGGTTCATGAGATTCAGACAACAACAGAGGGGGCTTCCGAGGCCGATCCAGATGCCCTACTGGAACTTATCTGGTCCTGTATCGATACCGTGATGGCCCAGGCTCACCCTTTGACCATTCACATGGGTGGCGTTGCTGTCTGCACTTTTGTCGGGAATATCCTTGGAGTAGATAGAAGTGGTCAGGCAGTGACACCGCTTGCGACCTATGCGGACACTCAGGCCAACGGTGAAGTTGTTGGCCTGCGAGCTGAGTTTGACGAGGCAGCAGTCCATGATCGAACAGGCTGCCATTTTCATCCCTGTTATCTGCCGGCGTATTTCCGTTGGTTCGCCCGGACCAAACCGGTCCTCTTCCACCAGGTCGCACGATGGGTATCGATTGGTGAATATATGGAACTGAAGCTCTTTGGAGAAACAGCGGTGAGTTACTCTGTGGCTTCATGGACAGGCCTATTAGACCGGCACCAATTGGTCTGGGATAAACCGCTGCTAGCGGCACTTCCTGTTCGGATAGACCAGCTTTCCCCCCTCATCGATACCCATGTTCACCGGAGAGGCCTTCGTCCAAGGTTCGCTGCCCGTTGGCCGGCACTATCTGATGTTCCTTGGTTCCCTGCATTGGGAGATGGCGCAGCCGCTAATATCGGGAGCGGGTGCACGACACCTGCACGAATTGCCTTGACAGTAGGAACGACGAGTGCCTTACGCGCAGTAGCGGACCATCATGTGGGTCATATCCCTGCTGGCCTGTGGTGTTATCGGGTGGATGGTCGGCGTTCCCTCCCCGGTGGAGCCCTGAGCGAAGGTGGCAGCATCTTTGCCTGGATGAAAGCCACATTGCAACTGGGAGACCTCTCGAAGATGGAACCGGCTCTGGCAAGAATGGAACCGGATGGACACGGCCTGACAGTCCTCCCCCTCTTAGCTGGCGAACGAAGCCCGGGATGGAAAGGGAATGCACGGGGAACACTTCACGGCCTGTCCCTGGCAACAACTCCCATAGATATCCTGCACGCTGGGCTGGAGGCAGTGGCTTACCGTATTGCCATCGTTTTTGAATTATTGTGCCAACTTCTTCCAGATAACCCGCAGGTGATCGCCAGCGGGGGGGCGTTACTCAGTTCTCCCTCCTGGCTCCAGATCACGACTGATGTGTTGGGCCGGCCGGTGGCGGTTTCAGAGGTCCAGGAGGCTTCAGGAAGGGGGGCCGCTCTCATCGCCCTCGAAGCGCTTGGTGTTCTGAAGGATCTGAAAGAAGCTCCCGACTTTGTTGGTATCATCCATCATCCAGACGCAAAGCGCCATACAAGATACCGCCAGGCTATAGAGCGTCAGAAGATATTGTATGAGAAGCTGGTGAAACAGGCCCCTCTGCCCAGAGAGATTGTGTCGCAATGGGCGGAAGGCAAGAATGGAACAGACAAACGGATTCCAAAACTTTAGAATGCAGAGTTTTCTTAGAGAGAATGGGTAAGTGGCCTTGGTGCTTGAATCGGAATATTTTCATGGTGTTGGGGCCTTTAAAGTTCACCTTTTAAAGGTGTCTGCTCTAAAGCTTTCTCACCCGTCTGTCTGTTCCGTTTTTCAGAACTTCAGCCGCTTTCCCTATTGCGACACAGTCTCAGAGGGGAGGGGAATGGGGGTATTATGGAAGAGAATGATATCGGTTTGATCGGCTTAGCCGTGATGGGCCAAAATCTGGTGCTCAACATGGAGCGAAATGGTTTTAAAGTGGCTGTACACAATCGTACAGAGTCTACGACTGCTTCTTTCATGAAGGGGCCAGCATTAGGCAAGAAGATCACAGCAGTGAATACCCTCAAGGACCTGGCCGCCTCACTAAAAAAACCGCGCAAAGTGATCGTGATGGTCAAGGCAGGCTCTCCGGTAGATGATGTCATTGCCCAATTGAAGACATACTTGGAGCCTGGAGATCTGATCATCGATGGCGGTAACTCCTTCTTTCAGGATACAGAGCGCCGCTCCCGGGAACTGGAACCAGAGGGGTTTCTCTATATCGGGACCGGTATCTCAGGGGGTGAGGAAGGTGCCCTCTGGGGACCCAGCATCATGCCGGGTGGTTTACGGCAAGCCTATGCCCTCGTTGAACCGATCTTCACGTCCATTGCCGCCAAAGTGAAGGATGATCCATGCGTGACCCACATCGGCCCAAGAGGTTCTGGTCACTATGTAAAGATGGTCCATAACGCCATCGAGTACGGAGATATGCAACTGATTGCTGAAGCCTATGACATCCTCTATCGCGGACTGAGACTGTCAGCGGATGAACTGCACCAGATCTTTTCCCATTGGAATGAAGGTCCGCTATCATCCTATCTGATTGAGATTACCGCCAACATCTTTACCCACATCGATAAAGAAACAGGTCAACCCTTAGTGGATATGATCCTCGACAAAGCAGGACAAAAGGGGACCGGTCGGTGGACCAGCCAGAATGCACTTGATCTTGGAGTTCCAACTCCTACCCTTAATGCCGCAGTGGAAGCACGAATCATCTCGGCTTATAAAATCGAACGCAAAGTTGCTGCAAAGGTTTTCTCCAGAACAGGTGGCACCTATTCAGGTAAGAAGAAAGCCTTTATCGAGGCGGTTGGGAATGCCCTTTACGCATCCAAAATCTGCTCTTATGCCCAGGGAATGGCGCTGCTTCGATGCGCTAGCCATGAATATGATTACGGCTTAGACTACAGTGAGATCGCCCGAATCTGGCGTGGTGGCTGCATTATCCGCGCCCGATTCCTGGATGATGTCAGCGCCGCCTATAGGGAAAATCCAGAATTGTCTAACTTGATATTGGCGCCATTCTTCCGGGATGCTTTGATCAGCCGAGAGAAAGCCTGGCGTCGTGTGATCGAAATAGCGATCCGGTTGGGTATCCCGACACCCGCCATGAGCGCCTCCTTAGCCTATTTTGATGCCTACCGTAGCCCCCGGCTGCCAGCCAACCTGACACAAGCCCAGCGAGACTACTTCGGGGCCCATACCTACCAGCGGGTGGATCGAGAAGGAATCTTCCATACAAAGTGGGGAAAATAGGTGAATTAAAAAAAACGATAAGTACGGATCTTCCCTTTCATAGCCATTTAGATCCCTAATTTTTCCCCCACCAGGATGACAGCCACTTCGGTTCGGCCCGGTTTTTTGGCCAACGTCACATAGATATTACAGATTCGATCTGGGGAACTGCAATCCCCACATACCCCTGTCTCAACGCAAGGAGTTTTCCGGTTGAGTCGCTTTGCATTCTGCGGGGCCGTCCATTCTCTTACTCTTTTCTCTGCGGCTTCGAGATCCTTTACGATTTTATTCACCCCGCAGATGATGATGGTCTTTTTAGGCCCGATGAGCATCGCTCCCACTCGATTGCCAGAGGCATCCACATTGAACAATTTTCCATCTTCTGTCACCGCATTGGTGCTCGATAGAAAAATATCGGAAGAAAAGGATCTTCGAACCAATTCCAGTCTCTCTTCATCGCTTCGGGCTTGCTGAAAAGGCGAGATGAGTTGGATCTTCCGATTCTTTAAAGCGTCCAGCAACCCGACCTGAGCAAGCGTGACCGACCCCCCAACGCCCACGGTGGCCCCATCCGGTATCCGCTTCATCACTTCTTCGAGTGCCGCTTTGGAGTCTAAAACAAAGAGTGCTTCAAAATTATTCTTCTTCAAAGCACCGATCGTTCTCTCCACCTGTTTTTCCCGAAACCACTGTTCATACTGTTCCATTTTCCCATCCTCCGACGAGATTTCTTTGTGATCATTTTTTAATGGTAACACTCTCAATCCAAAAATCAAAAGAAATTTGAGTCAGGGGCAGGGAATAATATTATACCGGACGAAGCCTTAGTAATGTTCCTGAAACCCATGAGTAATCTTCTAAGAGGTTGACAGAAAATTCCATTTTTAATAAAAACATACTCAATGACGATCAACGAGCCAACAGAATTTGAAAGGAGATAAAAAATGGGGAATTTATTAGAAGGGATCGGAAGAGGACAGATGAACCGTATCGTCATGGGAAAGCTGGGAATGGATATCGATCTCCTTGAGGGGATAAAAGAACTGACAAAAAGGGAAAAGGTCCAGACAGGAATCATCCTCTCTGCAGTCGGGGCTCTGAAGAAAGCCATCTTCAGGAACCTCAGAATTCTTCCGCCAGATCTCAAAATCGAAAAACATCACCGGCTCTATTTTGAATTGGAGCAACCTATGGAAATCGTTTCTCTGACCGGATGGATGGCAACAAACGAAGACAGGGATCTCGAGGTTCACGCCCATCTCTCTGCCTCCACAGTCATTCAGGATCAAATCATTACCCTGGGAGGCCATCTCACCTCTGGCATCATCACCTCTATAAAAGTAGTGGTTGTCATTGGAGTGATTGAGGAAAGCAATATTAAGGTAGGATTGGATCCCCGGATCAACCAGACGGATATAAAACTCCCGCCTCCCTGACGGAAACTGTCTTTCTCCTGAGTTAAATATGTTTCGCAGATAGGCGGGTCTATTTAAGGTTATGCTTCTGGGCCCACCGGGTCACGTGGAAAGGGCTTTCGAGAACCTCGACCCCTGCCTCACGCAAGGCATCCTGCTTTCCAGCCACGGTCCCCGCAGAACCACGAACAATGGCACCGGCATGGCCCATCTGCTTTCCCTGTGGGGAGTAGCGGCCTGCAATATATGCGGCAACGGGTTTGGTCATTCGCTCCTGGATAAATTGGGCAGCTTTCTCCTCCTGTTCTCCTCCCACTTCACCCACAATGATCACCCCGTCCGTCCCCTTATCTTCTTCAAAGAGGCGGAGGATGTCGTCGAGATTGGTCAAGATCACATGATCAGCACCCATGCCCACAACCGTGCTCTGCCCTACCTGGTTTTCCGACAGGATGCCTGCAAATTCATAGGACAGGGTCCCGCTTCGTGAGATGATCCCAACGCGGCCCGGTGCAAAAAGTGAGGCGGGCATAATGCCCATCTTGCCCTTTCCCGGAACCAGGATGCCGGGTGTGGTAGGACCGAGTGCGAAGACACCCTTTTCGATGGCGTAGGCTCGCATCTTCATGACATCGTGGATGGGAATGTGTTCAGGAACCACCACGATGAGTCCTACTCCTGCATCCACCGTCTCCAAGAATGCATCCAAGACAAACACAGCAGGAACAAAGAAGACAGAGGCGTTTGCACCGGTCTCCTTGACAGCTTCTTCAACGCTGTCAAAAACAGGCACCCCTTCAATGATGGATCCCCCTTTGCCTGGAGTGACACCACCTACCACCTTGGTTCCATAGGCAAGCATCCAGCGGGTTTGGATGCTTCCAATACGACCGGTAATCCCCTGGACAATGACCCGCGTTGAATCATCAATCAATATGCCCATGATGATACCTTGCTTTCCTTCTCTTAATAGGTTCTTTCAATCAGGCCTATGGCCTCTTAGGGGAATTCAGGGAGGGCTATTTATCTCCGCCGACCAGTTCGAACAATCGTTCGACAGCCCTTTCCGTCGCCGCTTCGGTGACCACATGGACGCCGACCGAACGCAAGATCTCCCAAGTCTCCTCCTGATGATTTCCGAGGGCCTTGGCCACGATCGGGATCTTCAGGCCGTGCTCCTGGATATACCGGGCTATCCCCTTAGCCCCCTCATGAATCGGATTGATGCCACCGTAGATATTGATGAAGAGCGCCCGGAGGTCCACCTTCATCATGACCAGTTCCATGCACTTGTAGAGCAGATCCTCTGTGATGCCACCTCCCGTTTCAAGGAAATTGGCGGGCCTCATTTTTTCTCCGATGATGTCCATTGAGGCCATCCCCAACCCTGCCCCGGAGGAGATGATCCCGATATCTCCGTTCAGATTCACGTAGGTCACTCCGATCTCCCTGCCTTTTCGCTCAAGGGAATTTTCGATCCGCTCCATCCAATCAGGAAGGGGATACTTGATTCTCGAAAGAGCTGAATTGTCCACTTCCATAACGGCATCCACTGCGAGAAGGCCACCATTTGGAAGAACGGCCAGCGGGTTGATTTCCACGATCAGGGCTTCATACTGGGAAAAGATGTGATAGAGCCGACTGATGACATCGGCCCAGGCAGTGAGGAGACGTTGACCCGGCGCGAGTTTTCGCAGCAGGGTTCGGGCCTGGTAAGGATAGAAACCGAACAGAGGGTCTACCTGGAGGGATGCAATTTTTTCGGGTGCGGTACGTACCGTCTCTTCAATACTCACCCCACCTTCGGTGCTGGCCACAATGACGGGCTTTCCCGAATAACCATCCACGGTAATTCCCACATAGAACTCCTGCGAGATATCCGCCTTTTCGGTCACCAGGAGATTTCGGACGGTGGACCCTTTGACTTCGCATCCCAAAAGGGCATCGGCGATCTCCTCCAACTCCTCCTGATGATATGCGGCCTTGATTCCTCCGGCCAGTCCGCGACCGCCCACCAAAACCTGGGATTTCAACATCACGGGATACCCGATTTCTCCAGCCACAAGAAGAGCCTCTTCCACTGTCCCTGCAATCCCCCGCCTGGGAACAGGGATCCCCGTAGCTTCGAAAATGTTCACGACCTCGAATTCATGCAATCTCATGGCAACCCATTATATCCTGGCTCCACCCTTTACTCAAGAACCGGAGATTTAGCAAAGAACCCCGCCCACAGGGTGGGGCTTTAAAACCTAAATTCTAAAACCCAAAACCGAGATCCCGAAACAAGTTCGGGATGACAAAAAGACCAGAACCGAACCGTCATGTCATGCTGAACTTGTTTCAGCATCTGATTTATTTTTTCTGCTTTCAGCAGACGCACCTTTCATCCCCGTCCACAGGACGGGGTTTTCAGATGCGGACTTAATAAAAGGAGAAAGAGCCATTTATTTTCTTGAAGTCTCCGGGATGACCTTCTGATAACCAGCTGGTGGAAGAAAAACTTCGTCCTTCAACTCCTTCTTTTCAATTTTTTTGACTTCCACCCGATCAATCGCCCCTAACCCATAAGTGATCGTGTGGTCTTTAATTAAAATGGGAAACCCATAAGGCTTGAGTTTCTCATAAATTTCCCGGCCTTCTTTCATCTCGCGCTGAAAATCCTTTGAAAACCCCTGGGCCACTCGATCCATCACCTTTTCTATCTCTTTCATCTCCACATCACGGGTTACCCAATTCTCCTCGATCAACTCACCCTCTGCCAATATCTCAACCTGTTCCGTCTTAAAACCATTGATGACAGCTGTTCGCCCTGTCCTTCTCACGACGATCTTCTTCTCCTTTGGCTTCACGCCGGGGGATTCTTTCTTGAGCCGTCTTGCCACGTCTTTTTCCCACTGGGAGAGTTTGACCTCCACATACCTCTTGGATTGGTGATCGATCATCACCAGTCGATCTTCTTTAAAGTCCATGATCGTACTCAGTCCGCCCTCCTGATGATCTGTTCGAAATCGGTAGTCTGAAAGATAGATCAGCACTTTTGAGGGACCTCTGTCCCTGTCTCTCACCACCTGTTCAACCACCACCCCTGCTATGCCTTTTCCAGGCAACTCCAACAAAAGCACCCCTATCAAAAATATCAGAAAAAATAGAGTCTTTGTTTTCATCGTGCTCTCCTTCATCTCCCTGGCACCTGCCGATTGAGAAGGTGTGAAAAAATGAATCAAGTTGGGAGGGTGGGCAGGGATAAACGACCGCAATTGTAAAACTTTGGAGATATTCCTGGCCGACCGACATTCCCCATTTTTTCACACCTGAGTCATTAGGTCATTTGGTCACTCAATTCTTAAACTCCCATTCCGCAATCCGAAATCCGCGATCCAAAATATGATTATAGCTCCGATTCCAATTCCTCTAATTTCTTACTGACCTCCTCCAATTCCTTCAACCATCCGGAATCGTAAATTTCCTCTCCTCTCTTCTTCTCCCTTTTCAATTTTCGACGAAGCCTCTTATAGGTTCGATCCAAATGCCTGAACAGGACAGAAAAAGACTCTTCGGGAGGTAATCTTTCTTCCACTCTTTCCTCTGCCACACCCTTTTCTTCATCACCGAAGAGAACTCTCTTCTCTCTCCATTGCGGCACAGTTGTTTTAAAGTGGAATTGCTCGCTGATGAGTTGACTCAACTCCGTGGAAACCTTCTCTTCTCCATGGTTGACAAAGACTTCCAGTTGAGGATGACGGATGTGAGAAATCCAATCGAGAA
>Ga0256868_10001932_pt1 | contig 11001 bp, 9 predicted proteins | sample RVTome_13_FD_187341 | JGI IMG/M metagenome (GOLD analysis project Ga0256868, IMG submission 187341) | Soil microbial communities from uranium-contaminated site in the Upper Colorado River Basin, Wyoming, United States - RVT92D227 HiSeq ... | reverse complement strand
GCGAAAGAGAGATTCAAAATTGGCTCTTCGAGGCCGAAGGGGAGGCCGAGAAAGGAGAAAAATAGAGTTGACCCCATTTAACAAGATAATGGTTTCCGTGTCGAACCACCCCTTCCTTGAGCACCTCGTTGGCTATCTCAAAGCACACAATATTATTTGGTCCTCGCTGTCGGGAAGTCACCTGGATAGATCCAGGATTATTTTGGAGATGGCAGTAAGCTCTCCAATGGAATTAAGATTTGGCCAGGAAGGACTATCCATCTGGGTACAATTTCGTTCTACGATTAGGATTCAATTTACCCCCAAAGTCTTATGATTTTTGGGAGCCCGATAGACTCAGTTTTGATTTAACGGGTTCCCACGAAAGTCCCGGGATTTTCGTGGGTGCATTTACCGCAGCAGGTAATATTTGTCGAAATCGCTTCGTATGGAGTTTACCAACTTGCTAACCTTCGCATTTCTCAACGGGGCATTGATATGAACAGGCGAGGGCGTTTCTCCGTCCTTGAGAATTCCCTGATTGATTAACTCCGCCAGAATCGCCTGCTTGACTTCTTTGTCACACAAAGGTGAATGGTAGATCGTGCTCATTGAGGACAGCAATATCGCATTGAGGTGCTGATTTCCTCTCTCTTCATGCAGGTGGGGGTTTCTGGTCTCAATCTGGAGTATGTCTATTCCTTGCTCTATCACCTTTGATTCCTTGGTGGGCAGGATACCACCGAAATTTTCGAATAACGATATTAATTCTTGAGGCTCCACAGCATATCCCGAGGCAAGGGGCAAGATCTCCGCCAGCTGCATACTCATGGCATGTTCACCCGCATTACCTGTTATTACAACCTCGGTTTCGAACCCAGTCTTAGTAGATATCAGGCTATTCAGGTACTTGTTGGTGATCTCTGATATCCTTCCCCATTTCTTGAAATATAACCCGGCCGAGATCTTGGGCTTATATCGCCACAATATCCTCACCATGCTGTAAGGAGACTGTGCCAGGCTGAATCCAGCGGCGTAGTTCCTCACATACTCCAGCACCGACCCCGGGAAATAGTTGTCAGCATCAATGAAGCCAACGTATTCCTTCCCTGCTGCCTTAGCTGCAAGTAATCCTAATATCATGGCTTCACCCTTGCCATCACGCACTAGCCCATCCTCATCCAAGAGGTCGTCATACCCGGCCTCCATGGCTGCCTTGGCGATAGCGGGATCTTTCTGGTGAATAATCAAGGCCTGGCGAAGGGTGAAACGACAAAGCTGGTCTAGAACATCGCCTTCCATTCTAAATCTGTCGACCCTTTCCCTTTGGCTATTGGAGACTACTATTACCAGGCAATCATGAGGCACCCCACTAACCACTCCTTCCAGAAGCCTGAGCTTTTCATCTTTAATTGGGATAACGATTGCCATCCTGTCCTCAAAATGCCGAATCGTTTCCTCGTCTATCTTCTTTACTCCTATTGCACCATGGGAATGTGGCCTTCTTTTCACCCCTGAGTCCAAAGATATCACCCTCTGCACATGACTCATTCTCACTGAACCAAAACGTTCTGTGTACCGCGGGCTCTCAATAAACATGGCTTACTCCCTGAAGGCATAATACCAAACTTGCGGTCATTGTCAAAACTTGCAGGCCAACTTGTTACTTATGGGGACAGAGGTTCTCAGGGGCTCTAGACTTGTCCATTGCATTTTTGGGAGCCACTTCAATCTCCGAATATCTCTACAATTGCTCTACTCCAGCCTTCAGGGCCAACCCCCTGAACTTTGCGTAGGCGAGGCAAATTCATATCTTCCCAACTATGATCTCGTTTCTGTACCAGGATGGGTATATCGACGTGCGAGAACATGGGCAAATCATTCAGACCATTGCCTAGCCCAACGGTCCTTATATCTCCCCACAGTTTGCGATACAAGCCAGCCAGAATTTCCACTGCTTTCCCTTTGCCTCCGCTTCCCATAACGTGATAAAGCCGTCCTCCATAAGACCAGTTGAGACCAGCCTCTCTAATCTTTGCCAGAAACTTGCTTAAGTCCTTCTCTCCTGAGGAGTCAAACCTTACGGGTTCATCATATTCTCTTTGCCTGGCTAATTTAGCAGATTCAAGATCTAAGCCGGTTATTTCAGCTACCTCAGCAGCACTCATATCCCCAAAGCCTATGAAGCAGAAGTCATTCTCCTTGCCAATTTTAGCCAGCAATTTCCTGACTCTACTATAGGGGATTGCCAGCTCGATAACCAGAAGGTCGTCCGCAGCCTTATAGTACTCAAAAGGAAAGGGGAAATAAGCTCGGGGGATGAAAATGGCGCTGCCGTTTTCTACTATAAAAGGGTGAAACAGTTCCAATTCACACCGATATACCTCCTGCTCTGCCCTGGTCTTGGCAGAGCAAAATATGATAGGTATATCATTTCCTTTAAGGCGGTTCATTGCCGCCAGCGATTTTCCGTACGAATAAGTCTCAGAGTCCAGAAGGGTGCCATCTAAATCAGTGAATATTATGTAGTGTAACATTGGACCGACATTTCTCCGCGCAGGGATATTTTATAACATATCGCACCCAGTTCATGAGTTTTCTACAGCGGTGATGAAATTGTGAAAAATCCTGGAAATCAGGCGAAGAACCCATTGACAATTTTTTGGGTAATGGTATAATAGGCCCTGACAGCATAGTATCAGTAAGAAATATTACCTTAAGACCGATATAAGGTTGGCGGTCAAGTGTGCGCGCCAACGGGATTTCATAGTTCTCATGATACTTGTATGAACACATACAGCCATGTACATTGGGCTCTTTTTCTGCCATGGTAAAATCAACTTTGCGTTTCCGAACCCAGAGTTGTTCGCAAATGGCGTTGCCCAATTCATTGGAATCCCCCTTTATCATTGAGAGACTGACAGAGTCCGCCTAGACAATCCGATGGATAAGAGCATACGAAGGGAAAATAGAGTTGCCCCCTTTTGCCAAAAACCATTGATAAGTCCTTTAATAATGGCATCGTATATGACAAATTCCTTAATAAAATTTTAATAATTGCACCATATAATGATACCGTGAGTACTATGAGAAGAGTATAGCGTGGGTGGTCAAATGTGTGCGTCAGATGGTTGCAGTAGTTTCCACAATGGTGAGCCCATCATATGTAGACGTGCGAACCAGGCTCTTTTAAGCATTCGGATTTTGACATTTGGAATTTGCTGGGGTGACTACAATAATCTGGAGGTGAAGTATGAGGACAATAGTTAATTCAGGCAGGCAACTTTATGTGAAGAAACTCGGCATCTTTCTGATTACGGCAGCCTTAATTGCCGCGATGGTAAGTTGTGACGGTGGTGCTAGCTGCGGTGGTGGTGGTGGCGATGTTCAGTACGAGCTCACTACCTCCAGTACTGAAGGCGGCGAGGTAATTATCTCTGGTGAGGGGAGCTATGCCCCTGGAACGGTGGTCACCCTGGAGGCCGTGGCGGATGAGTGTTACGAGTTCGTCAACTGGACCGGCGCCGACGTCGCCGACCCTTACTCTCCAATAACGACCATCACTATGGATGAAGCTAGGAGCATAATCGCCAATTTCGCCCTGCTGAGCTACGACCTTACAGTGGATAGCACAGATGGTGGCGAAGTCACCACTCCTGGCGAGGGGACTTTTGCCTATGACTGCGGCGCGGTGGTTGACCTGGTGGCTGTAGCTAACGAGGGCTACCGCTTTGTCGAATGGAGCGGCGGCGTAGGCAACATTGCTGACATTGATGCCGCGGAAACCACCGTCACCATGAACGGTGCCTACACTATCAGCGCCAACTTCATAGCTCGGTACGACCTGATCGTAGATAGCACAGAAGGTGGTCAGGTAATCGCTCCCGGCGAAGGGACTTTTGCCTATGATGCTGGCACGGTGGTTGACCTGGTGGCACAACCTGAGGGAAGCTACTCTTTTGTCCAATGGACGGGCAATGTAAGCACCATCGCCGATGTTTGTGCTGCCGAAACCACCATCACCATGAACGGCGACTATTCTATTACCGCTAACTTCATCCTGTTCGCCGGAGGGAGCGGAACAGTCGAGGATCCCTACCAGATTGCAGATTGGCGGCACCTTGATAATGTCCGCAATTACCTGAGCAGCCACTTCATCGTCATAAACGACCTCGATTTAAGCTCTATCGGCCATACGGAGCTGGCGAGTGAGACAGCCAATGAAGGAAAAGGCTGGCAGCCAATTGGGACTTTGCTTTACCCATTTACGGGTAGTCTCAATGGTCAGGGGTACGAGATACGTGACATGTTTATTGCCCGCCCTGACGAATCTGGTATGGGGCTTTTCGGCATTGTTGACGAAGGAGGGGTCATTGAGAATGTGGGCGTGGTAAACGGCAATGTGACTGGCTACAACGATGTTGGTGGTGTGGTGGGGAAGAATGAGGGCACTGTAAGCAACTCCTATTCCACTGGCAATGTGACTGGCAATGTCAATGTTGGCGGTCTGGTGGGATATAACTTCTTCGGCACGGTCACTGAATCGTATTCGAACGGCAGCCCAACTGGCCAAGACAATGTTGGCGGTCTGGTGGGATGGAATAGGGGCACTGTAGGCAATTCCTATTCCACTGGCGGCGTGATTGGCCAAAACAGTGTTGGCGGCCTGGTGGGAAAGAATACCGGCCCTGTGAGCAATTCCTATGCCACTGGGAGCGTGACTGGTGATGACAATGTCGGTGGTCTGGTAGGAAAGAATGACAACACTGGCACTGTCAACAACTCCCACTCCAGTGGCGGTGTAACTGGCAATCTCCACGTTGGCGGTCTGGTGGGAAGGAATGCGGGTACTGTGAGCAATTCCTTCTGGGACACTGAAACCAGCGGACAGGCTACCTCGGCCGGTGGAACCGGCAAGACCACGGTACAGATGAAGGACATCGACACCTTCTCAGGCGTGGGGTGGGACATAGTCGCCGTTGACAATCTTGACGATCGCAACACAGACTACATCTGGAATATCGTTGACGACGTGACCTATCCCTTCCTGAGTTGGCAGCCTGTCTGATATGGTTAGCACTCAAGCGTAGGGTCGGGGTTATCCTCGACCCTACAGCCTCCAAATCCTGAATCCTGAGCACCAAATACAAGAAGAAATTCAAAGTTCAAACGTCAAAAATCAAAATTACTAGTCAAATAGGGCGAGAAATGTAGTGCGAGGCTTCAGCCTCGTGCAGAGGCAAAATTGGACGATCTTAGAAGGTCGCACTACAATCGTGTTTGGGATTTGGAATTGAGTTAATGATATTGCGGTACCCGGCCAAGTCGGCGGGACTACAAGAATCAGAGGGCTAGACATTAAACAGGAATGTCACTACATCGCCATCTTGGATGATGTAATTCTTGCCTTCCGTCCTGAGCAAGCCTCTTTTTCGGGCCTCAGCTAGATTACCACAGCTTGCCAAATCACTGTAGCTGATGACCTCAGCCCGGATGAATCCCTTTTCCATGTCGGAGTGAATTTTCCCTGCCGCTTTTGGTGCCGGAGTTCCGCCGGGGATGGTCCAGGCCTTTAGCTCAGAGGAAACTGTGGTAAAGAAAGAGACCAGTCCCAGAAGGCTATAGGAAAGGTCAATGACCCGGTCCAGTGCCGGTTTGCTCAGTCCCATAGCGTCACGGAATTCCTTGGCTTCGGCGTCGCTGAGCTGGGCTAACTCCATCTCCAGCTTGGCGCACAGAGCGACCACGGCAAACTGGGGATAAAGCGCGCTTACCTCACCTTCCAGTTGTGAAGCCTGTGGTATTTGTTTCTCTCCGATATTAAGGACTACCAGCATGGGTTTAGCGGTAAGAAACTGATAGTTGGTTAACATTTTGAGTTCTTCATTAGCCAGACCTTGTATTCTTATTGGTTTGTCTTTCTCCAGTTCCGCCTTAACCTTTTGCAGCACAAGTTGCTCCTTCAGATAGGACTCCCGCTCTGCCGCTTTAGCTCCTTTCAAGCTTGTCTCCAGTTTATCGAGCCTTCTTTCCATAATAGCTAAATCGGAAATGGCGAGTTCTAAGTCCAGGGAAGCTATGTCTCGTTTCGGCTCTATGCTTCCTTCAGGGTGGGGGACTTTATCATCTTCAAAAGCGCGGACGACCTGGAGCAAGGCATCAGCAGTAGTCAGGTAGTTCAGGAATTCCCCACCTGCTCCTTCTTTGCCGAAGCCCTTGATGGAACCAGCAATGTCTATGTAGCTCACCTCTGCGGGAACAGTCTTCTTGGGCTGGAATATGCCTTCTAGTACTGATAGTCGTGCGTTGGGCACCTTGGCTACGCCAATGTTGGGGGCCAGGGTGGGGGAATAGGCGGCAACTTCAGCCTTGCCCCTAGTCAGGGCATTAAAGATGGTCGTTTTGCCGCTCTCAGGTATCCCGATAATAGCGACCTTCACGATTATATCCTATCATATTTTGGCTTTGAGCTTCTGCCGGAAAAAGCTGGTGCTGTGATAGAATACAAGAGCATGCTCTACATTCTTTACGGTCAGGACGATTTCTCCCTTAACCAAGCTCTGGAGGAAATTAAAGCTGGCCTGGGCGACCGGGAAATGGTGGCGACTAACACTACCAGGCTAGAGGGTCAACGTGTTACTTTGAGTGAACTTAGGAATAACTGTGATGCCGCTCCTTTTCTCAGCTCAAATCGCCTGGTTATAGTTGATGGCTTGTTAGGGCGCTTTGAGGAAAAACAAAGCAAACCCCGGCCGGGCAAGGGCAAGTCGGGAAATGGGCTGGGGGAATGGGAAAGCCTGGACTCCTACATCAAGCAAATGTCCGAAACGACCGTGCTGGTGCTGGTCGATGGGGAAGTGAAGGGTAACAATCCTCTATTGAAGAAGCTTGCGCCATTGGCTGAGGTGAAGGCCTTTCCCTTGTTGAAAGGCAAGAGTCTGGAGGCCTGGATACGAAAACGGGTAAAGGAAGAGGGTGGCGATATCGCACCCCAGGCCGTGAAGTTGCTCGGTGAACTCATAGGGGGAGACTTATGGGCGATGGATGGTGAAATCCAGAAACTGCTTCTTTATAGCCAGGAGCGTCCTATAAGCGAAAATGACGTCAGACAACTGGTAAGTTGTATCCAGGAGGCTAACATCTTTGCTCTGGTGGACGCCGTGGCCGAAGGTCGGATCGAGTTGACCCAGCGGATACTTCATCGGCTGTATGATGAGGGTGTAGCACCAATCTATATTCTCACTATGATTACCAGGCAATTCCGCTTGATAGCTTTAGCCAGAGATTTGGAGAAGGGGTTGTCCCGCCTGCAGATTCAGGACAGGTTGGGGTTGAAATCGAGCTATGCTTTAGCTAAGACGCTCAGCCAGGCCAAACTGTATGATTTCGAGGGCATAAGGCGGGCTTACGATAAACTTCTGCAAACGGACTTAGCCATCAAAACCGGCAAATACGGCGATAGATTGGCTCTTGAACTCTTGGTAACCGAACTTGCCTGCCCCAAGCTAAATGCATGAATTGCCATGATTCTCTCTCCCTCGGAACCCTTCTGTCATTGCGAATCCCGATTTACCAAGACGAAGCAATCCCCTCTCCCTTGACCTGCTCGCCGTGTGACTTCAGCGGGCGAGTGGGATAGGATTAGGGTGAGGGCGAATTTGCCGATTAACCCGAAATGTTGCTAAGTTGTCCACTGAGAGGGTTTGTTGCTCCTTGACTTCATAGTATGTCTTGGAAACCGCAGTTTATTGACGATTCCTTCAACAGTGATACAATAGTATGTCAGGGTGGTATCTGTGATAAGACTTAGCATCCTTTTGATTATAGTAGCCTTAGTTGTAGGAATGACAGGCTGTGTTGCTGGTATTCCTGGCTTTACTGTCCGGTACAGCATTACGATCTCCAGCACCACAGGCGGCACAGTAACTGACCCCGGCGAGGGGCTTTTTCGCTATCCCGCGGGAACAGTGGTCAACTTAGTGGCGGAGCCGGATAGGGGTTACGAATTTGTTGGTTGGACTACCAATGCGGGCAGCATTGCCGATATCTATGACCCCACTACCACCATCACCATGAACCAAAACTACTATTTCGTCATCGCTGGCTTTGATGACTAGATTTGGCGTGGGAATGTGGTAATGGAATGACGTGGATGATATTAGAGATAAATTGGGCGGCCCCTGGCTGGGTGCCTGTAGCAGGGCGGGCCACCACCCGGCTCGTGTGAGAAGTCATCCTCTATGAAATCCCCGGTGCGGACGTCGTGCGTCTTCAGGACAAACGGAGCCGCTTCGAGCTTGTGGAACCTGCGAGCAACTAGCAAAGAATTCCGTGGACATAATAGCTGATTTGTAGCAGGCTTGATTGGTATGCTGTCCTCGAAATCCATTCGCGAGTTGGCAAATTGGCTGAACTGCTAAAATAGAATTGTGGCAGTAAAGCTGATAGCCAAGAAAGGCTCGACTTTCCATGATTTCCCCTACTCTCATCCCGAACGGAAATGCTTCCATTGCTGGATTATCAATGTTACGCCCCCCGGTCCAAATCAATGTCTGCACAATTGTATCTACTGCTATGCCAGGGAAGCTATTTATTCAAACTACTCCGAGGATACCCTGATTTATAACAACTTGCCTGAGCTGGTGGAGAAGGACCTTAAGAAGCTAACTTTATGCCCGCCAATTTCCTTGTCCACTATCTCCGACCCCTGTCAGGACATACCTGAATTGAAAAGAGAGGTCAAAAGACTGATACGCCTTCTTATGGACTACGGCGTCTCCTTCTTCATCACCACCAAAGGCGACCCGTCCTTTCTTCTGGAATTGCCTGGCTTTATCGAGTACAAGCCCAAATTTATAGCTATAACCATCGAAGGGACTCCTGAAGTGCTTGGGCTTCTGTCACCACGGGCGCCTTCGTTCGATGCCAGGGTAGCTGCTGCCGCCAAGCTATCTGCCATGGGCATAGACGTTGTTATCCGCCTCGACCCTATTCTAGTTCACTTATTCCAGGCTCTTTATGGCGGTTCCTGGTTTGAAGAGATAGCTGGGTTGCTGGATGTCTTCGCCACAGCGGGAGCCAGGCACATCACTGCCAGCACCGGCAGGCTATCCAGAAGACGCTCTCCATTAGTCAGTCATGAAGGCACAAGTATATGGCAACGAATATACAAAGTCATCCACAGTCAGTCGGCGCTGGCAGCCAGGAAATTCGAACAGGAATACGTCTACGAGGCACACTGGTCAGGTGGAGGCTATCGCCTGCGTCGAGACTTGAGGCTCGGCCTCCACCGCAAAGTAAAGGAATTGGTTGAAGCCAGGGGAATGACCTATGCCACCTGCCAGGAACTTTCCGCCGGGGAAAGTGATTCCCGGGGCATCCCGCACTGCGAGGGATTACCGGTGCCCTTTGGCCGAAAGCAAGCTGATGGTAGATTCAGGCCCATTCCGGGTTGCACCGCTAATTGCCATGACTCCTGCCGGGGGCTAGCCAACCCGCCCTGTGGACAGGCTGAACTGATAAGCTGCGAGCCGCTGCGCCTTAAGAAACTACGCTTTGAATCCAACCGAGCCTCTTCGGGGGACAGACGATAGACGGCTTATAGCTTGAATCGTTTATTACGCCTGGGAGGTATGTAAAAGTCGAAGAGCAAATCTATGGTCCTTTTGCTGAGGTCCAGGGCATGCTCTTCCAGCCATCCTTTTTTGGCATGAATTCGCTGGACGACAATCTCCAGCTCTTTCTTATTTAGTTCAGCTTGTTCTACAAGCTCTAGCGTCTGCTCCAGGTCACGAATCTGCTGAGAAAGGATTTCCTGTTCCTCTTCTATTGCTGCAATCTGGACATTAGTTGACCTTCTATATCCGGCAATTTGTCTTGCTACCCCGAGCAGGGTCTTCTTGCGCCTCTCCAGGCCAACCATCTGTTCTTTGACAACTGACTGCTTCTCTTTACTCCCCTTCAGTTGCTTGGTCAGATTTTTGAGCTCCCACTGTTGTATATCTATGTCACTAATCTGGGTAGAGAGGCCTTCTAATCTATCGTGGTACTTTTCCTTGAGAAGCGATTGTAACTTCGCCAGACGGTCAAGCCGCCGTCGTAAGAAATTTACGTTACTATGCGCTCCTTTAATCCCGGTTGATGATTCCTCCTGTTCAACAAGGACGCCGTCTTGCCTCAGTGTCTCTCTAACCGTTTCCATGCCCTGGTTCCCGCAAATCAAGAGGAATTATAAGATTTTCGGCCAATGTAAGCAATAGCTGTGCCCTGTATGTTTCTAGTTTCGGAGATAAGCTCTAACGATTTGTCAGCTCCACTATGGTGACGCCATAGTCTCCTTCGCCATAATCGCCAAGGCGATAGGATTTAACCAGAGGGTGCTTGTCCAGTGACTCGTGTACGGCATGGCGCAATTTTCCTGTCCCTTTGCCATGGACGATGCGCACGGAGGGCAAGCCGGCCATAAAAGCATCGTAGAGATACTGGTCAAGCCGCCAGAGTGCTTCTTCGACGGTAAGACGGCGTAACAGTAATTCCCTGTCTACTGCTTTTACTCCGACTTGATGAACTCCAGGCGAAGGATATCTTTGCTAGCTTCAGTAAGTTTGACTCTATCATCAATGCGCCAGCCTACCACCCAGATGATTTGTTGAGGTGAACAGACGATTGGGATACGGCCTCGCCAGGACCGTGGTATCTTGGCGTCAACCATAAATTCGTGGAGCTTCTTGGGCATACTCATACCCAGGGGCTGAAATCTGTCTCCGGGCTGACCCTTACGCACGCAGAAGTTCATGCCTGTTTTCTGTAGGTCGAAATGAGCAACGAGATTGCTTTGGGAAGTCCTCTCGCTTGCACTCAGGGCGCCTGGCGACGACCCAAAAGTCACTTGCCCTCGGACTATGCTGGCTAGCACGTTCCATCCCGGGAAGGCTGTCTTACCTGGCACTTTAAGATGAAATTCGTCCGGCAGCGGAGGGAAAGGACAGGGAGGGAGCTGAGATTGCCACGCTCCCGCCTGCC
>Ga0256868_10001930_pt1 | contig 11007 bp, 12 predicted proteins | sample RVTome_13_FD_187341 | JGI IMG/M metagenome (GOLD analysis project Ga0256868, IMG submission 187341) | Soil microbial communities from uranium-contaminated site in the Upper Colorado River Basin, Wyoming, United States - RVT92D227 HiSeq ... | reverse complement strand
TTTTTCAAAAGCCTCTTCTACATTCTGGCCCGTTTTTGACGATAATTCCATAAATGCCGCTAGATTATATTTTTTTGTCGTAGAAATGCCCTTTTCTTTTTCAACTGCTCGAAATTCCTCTAAATCGAGTTTGGAACCAATTAATATTATCGGAATTTCTCCCGCGTATTCTCTTATTATCTGAGTCCAATCTGGCAAATGATCTAAAGTAATTGAATTTGTTATGTCATACAAATAAAAAGCGCCGTTAGAACCCTTGCAATACTGAGAAAGTAGAAATCTGAAGCGCTCTTCCCCTCCAAAATCCCAGATTTGTAATTTAATTTTCTTTCCGTTAGAATTTATAGTTTTTGAATAAAAATCTACTCCAATAGTGAGTTTCAAATCTTCGAGAAAAAAACCAGAAATGTATCTAAGAGTCAGAGAAGTCTTTCCTACGCTCGCGTCACCAATCATCATTATCTTAAATGTATAATCGTAATCCGTCATATATTCTTACCCATTAGGTATTTTGGTAAAATCTTAAAGAGTTCAACGGTTTAACATTTCGTTTATTTTAATTTTTATTTTTAAATTAATGATAAAATATTTTCTAAAATAAACTATTTTATATAATTCATTTTTATATTTTAATAGTTTGACTTTTATAATATCATTTTATACAATTAAATATTTTGAAAACTCAAATGTAAAAATTAAATATAAAAATTAAAAAGTACTTAATTGTACTTTTGAATTTGTCAATTAAAAAGAATAATTTAATGTCCAATATAAGTTAAAATATAATAATTAAAATATTAAAAAAAGAGTGTGCAATAGAACAAGGAATTAAAGAATTTTTAAACAATTTAAAGATTAAAGCAAGAAGTAAACCGAATACAAAATAATAACTAAAATAAGTAATAATCGTTGCTAGCGAAACTAAAAGTGGAGGCGTGTGATAAATTGCAAAAAAAAACGAAGATATCAAAATAGCGTAAATTGATTTCGCTTTAATTTCGCATCTTTTTAAAATAAAACCTCGAAAAAAACCTTCTTCACAGGGTCCTACGATAATTAATTGTAAAATTATTATTATAATCAATTGAGCTAAATTTGGTTGTAAGGGAGTCGTATTAATCGCATCTCTTTCTGCTTCCTTAACAAAAGTGCTGCCAAAGATATTTTCTATGATTAAAAATTTAAAAACAAAAATTAAGTATCCGGCAGTCAAATAAACTATAACACCAAATTCTATTCCGGCTGTGATCTTTAAAGAAAGAATTTTCAAACTATCTTCGTTTTTCTTAAAACCCATTTCAATTAATTCTTCTTTAAACGTCAATTTTTCAATTTTACATACGATTAACGCGGGTATTATTATTAATAATAACTCAAAAAAAATAAGAATTATTAGAATCCAAGGATTTTTACCGATTTCAATCATTTTAATGTGTGTTTTTCGTATGTTTTTCTAATTGAGAAATGAAAAATCAAAAAACCAAGTCCCTCATTAATATTATCATCACTGTTTTTTATATTATTGTCTTAATATGATTGAGAGCAATATAGTAAAATTTAGCGAAAAAAATTCTAATACTAACGATTTTGAAGATCTTACGTTAAATGTTCAAGGGTTCACAAAAGAGCAGATTTTAATAAAAAATTTGAAAACGCTTGCCAAAGAATACATAAAACTTGAAAAGCTGAAAGGCGAATTTGCGAACTTAATTTTGCGAAATATAAGTGAATTAGATTTCTCTGAGTTAATTACATATAAAAAATTTTACATTAAAGAAAATAGCGTAAAAAAAACAGTTTCTCCGTCGTGTATAAACGGTTTAAACATCGTAAGCGTAGACGGTAGTTCGGTTGTTAAAAATTTCATGGACGTAGATTTTTCGTTTTTAAAAGCAATATCCGTGAGATATTCTTTTTATAATAAAGGTAAAAACGCAAAAATCGAGTACTTTCCAGATATTAATGGATTCAACAACTACGCTATCCAGGGAAATTACTTAAATAAAGAAGAATACATAGTAGAGAACAAAGTTTCGTTAGACATGGCTTTTATGGAAATAAATTTATTAAATAAACTAATCAAAAAAACAAATAATATTGATCTTATTATAATAGACGGATCTGTTTTACCTACTCCAATCAATCTGCTGTTTTCTCAAGATTTTGAAATTTCCGTGCAATACGATAAATTGTTAAAAGAATACGAAAAATTGTATTCTAACTGTAAAGAATACAACATCGTTTTGATTGGTTCGATTAAAGACACGAGAACTTCTGCATTATCCCACTTAATTAAAGACGCGATTCAATTATTGAAGCCCAGCAACACGAGATTAACCGATTTTATTAAAATTAATTATCGGGAACTGTTTTATTATTTTTCAGATTTAGATTTATTTAACAGGTTATTAAAAAAATTTGAAAGAAGTTGCGTTTTTAATTGCAAACAAAATATAGATAAAATTAGGGATACAAATATTAAAAAAGAAATTCCATATTATTTTCCTCTATCTTTTTACGCTTTTTACATTAAGACTGCTCAATACGATACTCCTTGTAGAATTGAATTCTTCACTAAGGAAGAAGACAGTTATCAAGTAGCGTCTAAAAAGGCGGATTTAATCTCATCGTTAATTTTACCAATTTCAAGCTTGAACGAACATTACGGGTTACCTATACCTCAAATTGAAGCTCATAAAAGGGCAGTTTTTAACCAGCACGAAATAGATTTATTATTCAACACTTTAAAGAGAACATTGAATCAAAATGGAATTGTATTATTAGAAAAAAGGAGAAATAGGCGGCCCTTTTAAATTATCCCTTTTATATTATCTCTCAAGACGATTTAATAATATATCTTCAAAAAACATATGTTTTTTTTCCATAATACTATGTTTAAAACCTTTTATTAAAATTTGTTCGTTTAATTCTTTTAAATCTGTTCTGCTTGAACTTATAAAATAAACGTAAAAATCGAGATTTAAAAATGAATTGACTTGATCAAGAAACTTAACAATCGTTTCTAACCCTCCTTTTCCCCCATTCCAACTATAGTCTACCTTTTCTTTTGAATCGACCCTTGAGATAAGATTTGAAGAAGGTAAATAAGGAGGATTAAAAATTACAACATCAAAAGAATTTTTCAATGAATTTGGGAAATTATTGAAAAGATCTGATTCAATAAATTTAATTTCACTTTTTTCATTGTTTGATTTTTCGTTTAATTTAGCGTATTCTATGGACTCTTTTAAAATATCAGAAGCATATATTTCTGGTTTAAATTTCAAATGTTTTTTTTTTATCATTTGTAAAAAAATGGCAATTATTCCCGTTCCAGTTCCTAAATCTAAAATTTTTTTTACATTTTTAATGTTTTTTCCATCAAAAAAATCGTCGTTTATATTATTTTTTAAAAAATCTAAGATTAAGTACGTGTCGTCTGAAGGATAATAGACGCTCTCTGAACAGTAGTCTATAATAGGATCGGGAAAGTTATTTTTAAAGGACAAGATTACTTCAATTCTGCGTTTGAAAAATTTCACTTAAATTAATAAAATCATCAATATCTAAATTGAATAACTTTGAGTTTTTAAAATTAGTTCCTTGTAGTTTTTGTATTAATTTTTCTTTATCTTCTTTCAAATACAACTTTAGAGTGTTAATTAAATTTTTATTTTTATATGGCATAATCCCCGCAACAAATCTTAAGTAATAATCTATATTTTTATTATTTGACAAAAAATCGTTAATATTTTTTTTTGGTTTTAATACTACCATCAATAAATCTATGTTTGGGATTGGATAAAAACAATTACGCGAGATGTTATATTTCTTAATAGGTTCCATAAAAGAATTTAATGTAATTGAGATTCTTGAAAAATTTTGATGGCTCTTTGTAAGGAACATTCTTTCTCCTATTTTTTTATCAACGGTTAACACTCCAAAAGCAGGTCTTACCTTGTAGAAGACTTTTTCTAAAAGAGGTCCTGTAATTGAATAGGGTATATTAGAGATAACTTTGTTATGATCAGGAGGTAATTCTATTTCTAAGATATCGCCATGAATAATTTCTAAATTTTTACAGTTCGAAAACTTTTCAGAAAGAAAAGTGCAGAATTTTGATTCGATGTCGATAGCGTACACTTTTTTTGCTTTTTTAACTAATAATTCCGTTAAAGCCCCTAAACCAGGTCCAATTTCCAAAACAGTATCGTCGCGGGATAGGTTAGCTTCGATAATAAATTTATTAGCTATATTACTATCGATTAAAAAGTTTTGACCTAACCTTTTCTTAGGACTAATTTTTAAAGTATTTAAAATATCTTGAACTTCCCTTTTTTTCATGTAAAATACTTAGAAGATAAATAATATTAAAAATTGAGATTTAAAAATAAACAATTAATTTTATTCGTATTTTTGTGTTTTACTGAATATATAATATTTTTCTTCGCGTTCTAGTTCAATTATAATACGTTGCGCGATAATTTTAACAGGATTACTAACGCTCGTACGATCTATTATATCTTGAAACGATGTAAAATTCTGTTTCGCTCTCTCATTAATTATTTCCCACATATGTTTGTTTCCTATACTCGGTAGCAGTTTTAAAGAGTGCATTCGGGGAGTAATAGAAGCGGAGTTGTTAAAGAAATTGATAAATTCTACTTCGTAATTTAGAACTTCTTTTTCTAGGATTGGTTGTAATAACGCTTTGGCGGCATTAGTTAAATCCTTAAAATCAATTTTTTTTAAAACATCCCCCAATTTATTAAATTTTATAAAATTTTCGTAAAGATCTTTTTCTTCTGGTTTTAAATTGGTATGCTTATCAATTTTTACTTCGTACAAAACAAAATCTGGAAGAGTTAAAACTTGAGCTAAAGGTGTTTTTGTCCAACTAGGTTTATCTTCTTCAGGATGCCCACGGGGAAGTACATCTAAGATAATTGTTAATCGAGCCTTTTTTATAAATTGCTTTTTTTTTCTGGGTCCTTTGTCTCGAAAAGTAGAATCTCTGCGAGATTGAACTCTTCTGTAGCGATCTCTTCTTTCCATCTTCTTTCGATCTCTTCTTTTTCTTTAGATCTCTTCTTTTAATAATCATTCCTTGTTTTAATAAAATAAACTTATTATATATTATCTTTATTCGGATTTTTCATTTAAATTAAAACAATTTAAGTTTATAAACTCTTCGGTGCAGAATCTTAATAACAATTAATATTAAACCAAAAAAAATTCACGAAGATTTTAGTTCTCGAATTTGGGACATTACATCTTGAAGCGTTTCTAAATTAAACGATTTTCCTACAAGACTTTTTTCTAAGATCATTTTTAATTCTGGAACATTTTGTGGATCGATATTTATAATATTTACTGCAAATGTCTCTTCAAGATTATATTTATCCATTAAAAACTTTTTAATCTTGATTGCATCCTTGTCTGACATTTTTGCAAAACGATTAACATAGTTAAACGTAATTTCTTGAAAATGAGTTATTCCTTCTTCAACATCAACTTCAGTTATTTTTTGTTTAACATCGTCCATTATTTTCTTAACTTCGGGAATTGAAACTGTTCTTTCTTCAGTTTTTTTACCAGTCATTTAAATCACTTCAATAATTTTAGGATAAAAATTAACTTTTAATAGAGAGAGAATTTAATCTTAAATGCTCTCTTCCAATAATTAAAGTTCTCGTAGCGTTACCAAATTTAACTTGTATTATGTAACAGCGGCCTCTAACTCCAGTAATTGTTCCCGTAAGACCATGATATCTTCTGTGAGGCATACCTCGTTTTTGCTGAGATGGATCTGTAATTATATCAACTTTATCGTTAATTTCGTAATCTATCAAATATTTTTCGATAGAACCAAGACCCTTTTTACGGATATTTTTTCGATGCCTTCTTCGGCACTTATTTCTATAGCCTTTGTGTATTGCCATCTTTTATCACCGATTTTACAGTAAAAAAATAGAATTAACTGTTATTTAGACAAATCAATGAAATATAGTTTATTTATTTTTCGATGTTAATAACATCTAATTCTTTACAAATTAAAGGTAGCCCAAATATCTCTGAAAAAGAGGGCGTCGTTCTTCCGTTGTCTCCCGAAATCAATTCTTTTATGTATGTGCCACCTTGCGTTTCAATGACGAATTCAAATAATTTAGGCTCAATGTATTTTTCTTTAATATTAAAAATATTTTTTTCTCTAATCAAATCGGCTCGCCTATGGGAAACTCTTACGGGCGTTCTCTGAGAGATTTTTTGATTTTCGAGTCTATTTTTTAGAACAATCACTATATTGTTAAATTCAGTTAATTCCAAGTCTTTTTCGGATACGACTAATACTTTGTACAATTTTCTTGTGTTTTCAGCTTTTGATTTTATTTGAATTACTTCTTCTTTGTCGCTATATCTTAAATCGTTAATCCTAACTTTTTCAGTTTGAATTTTATTAGTTAATTCTTGAATTTTATCAAGATTTAGACTTCTAATTTTTGGATTTTTTAGTTCTAAAATAAAAGGTCTGCCCGAACCTAACATTCTAACATCTATATCTTCTCGGCCTGCTCCGTGAAATTTTGTATCGCTTGCCATTGATTCCTTTACAAATTCTGGACTAATTAATTCTTGAATACTCGTTTCGTATTTTTTTCCGGTATAATTACATAATTCACATCCTATACCTAAACATTTCTTGCATATCCATTTTGTTTGCGGAATACCTCTAATAAATTTGTTGTATTTTCCTGCGATAAATATAGATTTAATTTTCAATTCTACACTAAATTCATTATAATTAATTTTATATACAAAAACAATTTCAGGGTTTTCGAAATTCGCTGATTTATTAAGTTCATTTGTTAGCATTTTTCCAATAACTCGATTAAAATGACTTTTAAAAGATTCAGAATTTAAAAGATTTAGTTCTGCTTTAAAAATATCTTCGTTGTTAATAATTTGAGAATCTGGCGTTGTTCCTACTAAAAAGTTGTTGAATTTTATATCTTCAATTAATTCTTTTGCTCTTTTTACGTATTTTTCTAGATTATTAAAAATATCTCGACATAAATGGCACACCTTTTCGTTAGAAAATTTTTTATATTCGATTCCTTCATTTTCTAATACTTTTTGCGCAGGAATAAAATTTGCGCATTCGGCTAAAATTCTTAAATTATCGATTGCGTTACTCTCAAGTTTTTTATCGTGCGATAGATAATTCGCATGGTTATCAATCAATAACGAAAGCAATAAAGAGCCTCCTCTCTCAAAGTTTGTAGTATTTGTGCCTAAAAGCGCAAACATTCTTCCAAGACAGTGAGAACAAATGTAATACTTTTTGTAAATTTCTAGAATTTTATCTAATACGCTCATATTTTCAATAATTATAATAAATTAATACTTTTTTTTTTAACGATTATTTTATAAAGAACGTGATTTATAATAAGATTTTAAAAAGATTTTGTATTTTTTTAATTTAAAATTTAATATCAGAATTGATTAGACGATTTAAGTACCAAACGAGATTGTGTTGTAAATGGCTAAAAAACAAAAAGCGAAAAATGTTGGAACTGGTACGTTGAACGGACATGTTAAATGGTTCGATAATAAAAAAGGATACGGATTTATAAGCAGCGAAGAGAGTCATTTAGAAGAAGATATTTTTGTTCATTTCTCGAATATTGCAATGGATGGATTTAAAAAACTCGATATGGGCGATTTAGTAGAATTCGAATTAAAAGAAGATAGCGACAAAGGAAAAGGACCAGAAGCGCAGAATGTCCGAGTGGTTTTAAAAGATCGAAGATATTAAATAAATTTTAAATTTAATATAGTAATTTTTATTTATTTTTTATTTTAATATATTATTTATAACAAATAATACAATTAAACATTTGATATTTTAATCCTCTTCCTCCCAACCAAGATCTTTTAAAACTGAATCGAGAGCTTCAGATTCTTCCTTTAAAATAAATTCAATATCATATTCTGACGCGGATTGAGAACCAAAATCTGGAATGGATAATTCATCAAGAGAGGGTAATTTCCCAGGAGGTTTTATTGGTCCTGAAGGTTTTAATTGTTTTTCCGGTTTTAATTGTTTTTCAACTTTTTTAGGAATCTTAGTTTCAGTTGGAGTCTCGTCATATTCGTTAACAGTTCCAGTCTTTTCTTCGATTTCCATTGGTGTATAATCGTCTAATGGGACTGGAGGAACTTCGTCTTTATATACTTTAAATTTACCGATTTGTTCGCTTACAATTTCTTTGGGAGCTTCTTCGCGAATTGAAATTGAAGAATCAACGCTATTTTTAGGAATTCCAACCGTCATTGCTTTTGGAATCGATACAATATTGCTACCAGCTTCTAAATCTTCAAATTCTTCTTCTACACCCATAATTTCTTTTTCTTCTTTATCCCAATCGTCAAGATAAATTAACAACTCGTCCATAGCGGCTTTATCTTGTTCGGCTGACGGTATTTTAGTAGCAGTTGCCTTAGCTTCTTCCTCTTTGTGCTGTTTTTCTATTTTCTTTTTCTCTTCTTCTTGTAGAGAAAGAGTCATTTCAGAGATTTCTCCGCCGCTAATGATAATATTTATTTTTTTCGCCAATTCTTGAAGATAACCTAAATAATATCCAATTCGGTAAATGTTGCTTAAACCACCAAATGCAATATATTCGTCGTTAATTGCCATTAGTATACTATAACCTGATGCGTTATGGAGAATGATTTCTATTAGAGCTCCGTGGTGAGTAGCTTCTGAAAGACGCAATCCTAAATCAATTAAAGCCGTACTTGAGGCGGAGGTGGCGTCGGCATCTAATTCAGCAGAAGTAGCCGAAGCAACTTTTAAACCTACTCGAGATAATACTGCCAAATTAGTCAAATCTGTTTTTTTTTGTTCTTCGTTTAAAATAAGCATCATTTTTTGGCGTATATCTTCCGCAATTTCTGAGATTTTAAGTTCACCTTTTTTTATTTAATTAAAATATATGAATAATCACTAAACACTAATATTGTTATTATAGAAAACTTAATATATATTTTTTTGTTTACTTTAGATATTTGATTAAATTCATTTGAGTAATAGGTTGTTTTATTTGTTTTTTGAATTCGTTACCAGATAAATCAGTTAATATTTTTAACACTTCAAACAATACTTCTTCAGGAGTTAAATCTTCAGTATTAATAATAAATAATTTATCTGCTGAAATCTCTGATGTTAAGAAATGATCATAATAAGACATAATTTTCACTAAATACTCTTTTTCGCCTTCGTTCCATTCTTTTCTCCTTTGTTCTAAAGAACCTCTCTGGATTATTCTTTTTAAAATCGTGTCTGGTTCTGCCATTAAATAGATAATATAATCTTCAATCCAATTTAACGATTTATACATGTTTAAAATTAGGTTATAATCTTTTTCGTTTAAATTCAAACTTTTTGAATAAATTAATACGCAAATAGGGGTTCGATCTAACACGCAAATTCTTCCGTTGTATTTCTCGTCGAAATTTTTAATACTTCTATCTCTTTTAACGAATTGCTGAAGAAAGTGAAATTCACTCTTAAATGCGATCTGTTTATTGTGAGATCCGAACGGAAAAGGCGGATTTTGTATATATCTTTCGGGGAAAAATTTAAACTTAGGATTTTCTTCCATTTTTTTCTTTAATAAATTATAAATAGTTGTTTTACCAACTCCATGGGCGCCTTCAATTGAAACGACAAGATTATTCTTGCTCCCTTTATTTCTATAAATTTTTTTTCCCAAAAAGAAATTCTCCGATTCTATTCAGTTTTGTCGTATATTAATGAATTAGAAACAAAAATAATGATTCTAGAGATCATTGATTTTTTGGATTATTAAATTTTTATGTTAAACGACAAAAATTTAGAATTAAACAAATAAAATTAGTTTTATTCGAGAAATAGAATTGATTTAGTAAGTTTTAAAAAAAGGATAAATTAAAAAAAATGGATAATTTTGTATTAAAAAAAGTTAAAAATTTTATTAAAATTTAAAATTTTAAGGTAAATCCAATTATGTCAGGCAGAATGACTATGAATCTTTTATGCGTTGCTTCAATAATCGTCTTATTTGGCGTAATGTTTTTAGTATGGGCTTTAGCTTCTATAATATATATGTATAATCCAATTGCTGGATATTTCCCTAGCGATTTATTTCATATTATAGGATTTTTTTTAGGTCTAGCTGCAGCAATGTTATTTTGCTTTTTGGTAAGTTTAAGACTTCGAGCTTAAATGAATTTTTTTTTGTTTGTTATTTTATAATTAAAAAACAAAAATCAGAATTTAATATATATTTTAGGTTAATTCTTTAATCCTTCAGGAAAATTTCAATAAGATTGTTTAATTTAAATTTAGAAATAAAGGTTAGAATTAAACAAATAAAATCAGAATTATTATTATAATATCGTAAGCGATGTTGGCGATGATTGTATTGTATATGTTTCTATTTATTTCGTAGAGAATTCCTAACAATATAAAGAATAATAGGTTCAATATTAATAAAATGATGCCTAAAATCATGTAAAATAGTATATAGACACCGCAATAAACGAGCGCAACGATTAGAATTACTTTAAACTTCACCATAATACTATCTGCGTTTTTTTGAAATCTTTGAATCAAAGTATTATGTAAAACGCCTCTAAACAATATTTCAGTTGAAATAGATTGAAGAATTATTAAGATCATGAGAATAATTATCCAAAATAATTCAGTTTGTCGCAATATTGTGCGTTCTTCTGCAGCCAATTCGCTAGTATCGAACATTGTTAATCCAAAACTAATGAATATGTCGTTTATCAAATTGGAGAACAAATTAATAAGTAATAATAAAAAACCTCCAATAACACCAATCACGAAAGCTAAAATTAGTTTGTTATAATTTGCCGAAAAACCTAATTTCTTATAGTCGTGCTTGTTTTTCGATATGTACCATAATGGATATATGCCCAAAATTATTCCGGGAATTT
>Ga0256868_10001929_pt1 | contig 11011 bp, 6 predicted proteins | sample RVTome_13_FD_187341 | JGI IMG/M metagenome (GOLD analysis project Ga0256868, IMG submission 187341) | Soil microbial communities from uranium-contaminated site in the Upper Colorado River Basin, Wyoming, United States - RVT92D227 HiSeq ... | reverse complement strand
TTTATCCGCCTACGCAGAAGACCACGGCCTATGGCCGTGGATGAATGCGAAGAGGATAACCCTCCGAAGCCTTGTGCGTAGGAGGGTATGCTTCGGCGGATTCCGCCGAAGAACATGGAGGTACCACGGGCTTTGCCCGTGGGGCTCCATCAGCGCCTCAGGCACAGAGGGTATCCATTGCCGGGGATTTTAATCAATGGAATCCGTCTTCACACCCTTTGCAACGGGATATCAAAGGGACTTGGAGAATTTCACTTGATTTAAAACCAGGTAAGTATGAGTACCGATTCCTGTTGGACGGCGAATGGCAAAATGATCCAAATTGTGATTCTTTCGTTGAGAACCCTTTCAGCACGTCAAATTGTCTGAAAATTGTGGAATAAGGTTTAGGCATGATATACGAGCAGATAAAAATGCGAAGAATCACCGAGCTATTAGCAATCTGCTGAAATGAAATACCTTTGAAAATTAAAAATAAGGAGGGAATAAACGATGTTTAAAAAGATTCTGTTCTGCACCGATTTTTCTGAAAACTCTCACTGGGCCTTTACCTATACCCTTAACCTCGCTAAAACCTACAAATCCAAACTCTTTATCCTTCATGTCACTCCAGAACCATACCACCCTGACCAGCTTTCGATTTACCTCCCTCAAGAAAAACTGGAAGAATTGAGGACCTCCCAGAAGAAAGATCTCGACAAAGAATTGAACACCCATTACCTCCGAAAGCTGAAGGAATTCAAAAATTATAAAGTTCTGTTCAAAGAGGGTGAGCCCTTCGTAGAGATCATCCAGATGGCCAAGAAGGAATCTGTAAATCTCATCGTGATGGGAACACATGGGAGGACAGGCTTGGATCATGTCCTCTTTGGAAGCACGGCAGAGAAGGTGGTGAGAAAGTCGCCCTGCCCGGTACTGACCATCCGGCTCCCTGGGAAACTTTTTAAAATGCCTTAACGCCGATTTATGAGTACGAACCGAATACCTGGGGCTCCCCGAAGCCGAACAGATCATTGCGGGCGATGGCGGATGGCACAACCCCAAGCCTGAGGAGGCGATCAGATGACATCACTCGACGAAGTTGTATTCTTGTTTGACGTGGACAATACCCTTCTCGACAACGACAGGGTAGAAAAGGACCTCCAGCGCCATATTGAGCGAGAGTTTGGGGCTGAAAGTCGGGATCGGTACTTTGCTATCTTCGAGGAGTTGCGTGCCGATCTTGGCTATGCGGACTACCTGGGCGCTTTGCAGCGCTACCGGCTCGAAGATATGTGCGATCCACGACTGCTGATGATGTCTTCGTTTCTGGTGGATTATCCGTTTGCGAACCGGTTGTACCCTGGTTCGCTCGATGCCCTTGAACACGTTCGCGGTTGGGGAGAAACGGTCATCCTGTCCGATGGCGACGTGGTCTTCCAGCCGCGTAAAGTTCAACGCTCAGGGCTCTGGGAAGCGGTCGAGGGCCGGGTGCTGATCTACATCCACAAAGAACAGATGCTGGATGAGGTCGAGCGGCTCTATCCGGCCCGGCATTATGTTATGGTGGACGACAAACTGCGGATTCTGGCGGCGATGAAAAGGATCTGGGGGGACCGGCTGACGACCGTATGGCCGCGCCAGGGACATTACGCGCTCGACCCCAAAGCCATCGCCACCTATCCACCGGCTAACCTCACGATTGAGCGCATTGGCGATCTGATCAACTACGACTTACCCGCGTTGCAACACGAAGACTGGTGTGTTTCGCCCGTTAAGAGCGGGCCAACGACTTGAATGAATCCACCGAGCCTGGCCAAAGGACAAGCACGGACGGCGCTGTTGAGCGACGCTTAAGCTTCCTTTCCTTAAGGAGATAGGGCAATGGCAGTGAGTCCTTTTGCAGGAAAGCCTGCTGAACCATCGATGCTCGTCAACATACCCAAGCTCATCAAGGCCTACGACACCGAGATTCCTGATCCTTCCGTGCCTGAGCAACGGGTTATGTTTGGCACCTCGGGACATCGCGGTTCCGCGCTCGAAAAGTCTTTCAACGAATGGCATATCCTGGCTATCACTCAATCTATTTGCCTGTACCGTGAGAAACAGAAGATCGAGGGGCCCCTGTTCCTTGGCATGGACACACACGCGCTCTCCATCCCAGCTTTTCGAAGCGCTCTTGAGGTGCTTGCAGCAAATGGTGTGGATGTCATGATTGCGGAGAAGGATGAATATACCCCAACGCCTGTCGTCTCCCACGCGATTCTCACTTACAACCGCGGGCGAAAGACAGGACTCGCCGACGGCGTCGTGATTACGCCCTCACACAATCCGCCCCATGATGGTGGCTTCAAGTATAACCCGCCAAACGGCGGGCCGGCGGAACGCGCCGTCACCGATTGGATCGAAGCGAAGGCGAACACGTTTCTTGAAAGTGGTCTGCGAGGTGTTAAAAGGATTCCTGTCGAGAAGGCTCTTAGCGCCTCCACGACGCACCGGCATGACTACCTCGATGCCTACGTGAGCGATCTTGGTAATGTGATCGACATGGACACAATTCGCGGCGCGAAGATCAGCCTGGGCGTAGATCCGCTCGGCGGCGCCGGGGTTCACTACTGGAAGCCAATTGCTGAGCGCTACAGGCTGAATCTCTCCGTCGTCAACGAGGCCGTCGATCCGACCTTCCGATTTATGACGGTCGATTGGGACGGCCAGATCCGCATGGACCCCTCATCGCCCTATGCGATGCAGAGGTTGATCGGTCTGAAGGATCGCTTCGACATTGCTTTCGGGTGCGACACGGACCATGACCGGCATGGGGTTGTTACCAGGAGTGTGGGGCTTCTTCCGCCCAATCACTACCTTTCAGTCGCTGTCTACTACCTGTTCCAACACCGTCCAAAGTGGCGCACGGATGCAGCGGTGGGCAAGACCGTGGTGAGCAGCCAGATGATTGATCGCGTCACCGCGAAGCTGGGGCGGAAGCTCTACGAGGTGCCGGTCGGCTTCAAGTGGTTCGTTGACGGTCTGCTCGACGGCTCGCTTGGCTTTGGCGGAGAGGAGAGCGCGGGTGCGTCTTTCGTCCGTCTGGATGGCAGCGTCTGGACGACGGACAAAGACGGAATTGCCCCGGCTTTGCTCGCGGCGGAGATCACGGCCCGGATGGGCCGAGATCCTGGCGAAATCTACCGCGAACTCACACGCGAGTTCGGTGAGCCTATTTACGACCGCGTTGAGGCGTCTGCCACCCCGGAGCAGAAAAAGGCGTTGGAAAGGCTCTCCCCAGAACAGGTTCGATTCACAGATTTGGCGGGCGAAAAAATCCAGACTATCCTCAGCCAGGCGCCTGGCAACGGCGCTCCCATCGGCGGGTTGAAGGTAATAGCGGAAAGCGGATGGTTCGCGGCGCGCCCGTCAGGGACGGAAGACATCTACAAGATTTATGCGGAGAGCTTTCGTGGGGCGGATCATCTGTGCCGCATCCTGGAGGAAGCCCAGTCCCTCGTCAGCGATGCTGTGGCTGCAGCGCCACAGCGGTCAGGGCTTGCAAGCAATACAAATTTGGAGGAGAAACTATGAGCAAACAAACACCTGTCAGCAAGCCGATCTACAGTCTTTTACCTACGGACGTCGAGGGATTCGATTCCCTTGCTGAGCTGGCGCTGGATATGCGCTGGTCGTGGAATCATGCTACCGACGAAGTGTGGCGGCAGCTTGATCCCGCGCTTTGGGAGTTCACTCAAAACCCTTGGGTCGTCCTACAGACTGTCTCGAGGGACAAACTCCAGCGCGTGTCAGCCGATCCCGCCTTCCGCAAGAAGGTGGATGCGCTCGTGCAAGCCAGGCGTCAGGCGGCGAAAGCCCCTGCGTGGTTTCAGCAAGATCATCCACAGTCGCCCCTGACCCGTGTCGCGTATTTCAGCATGGAATTCATGTTGAGCGAAGCTCTGCCCATCTACTCAGGGGGGCTTGGCAATGTGGCCGGCGATCAGCTCAAAGCGGCCAGTGATCTGGGCGTGCCGGTGGTCGGAGTGGGGCTGCTCTACCAACAAGGCTATTTTCGCCAAGTGATCGACAAAAATGGAGCACAGCAGGCCCTCTTCCCGTACAACGACCCCGGGCAATTACCGATCACGCCTTTGCGCGACCCGAACGGGGAGTGGCTGCGACTGGAGCTCGACTTGCCCGGTTATCCGGTCTGGCTGCGCGCCTGGCAGGTCCAGGTTGGCCGAGTGCAGCTTTATCTGCTCGACAGCAATGACCTCGCGAACCTCCCAGCTCACCGAGGCATTACCAGCGAGCTTTACGGGGGCGGGCCGGAGTTGCGTCTTAAGCAAGAGATATTGCTTGGGATCGGTGGATGGCGCCTGCTCAACGCCCTCGACATCAAACCGGAAGTCTGCCACCTGAATGAAGGGCATGCCGCCTTCGCCGTTTTGGAACGGGCTCGAACCTTTATGGAAGAGACAGGCCAATCCTTCGAAGTGGCATTGGCCCTCACCCGAGCGGGCAACCTCTTCACCACCCACACGGCGGTGGCCGCCGGTTTTGACCGATTCGCTCCTGTCCTCATCGAACAATACCTCGGTTGGTATGCCCAGAACAAGCTCGGTATGTCGCTTCACGATTTGCTGGCCCTTGGGCGCGCGAACCCGAACGACTCTTCTGAAGCCTTTAATATGGCCTACCTGGCTGTACGAGGGAGCGGAGCGGTCAATGGGGTGAGCCGCTTGCACGGGAAGGTGAGCCGACGGATTTTTACGCCTCTCTTTCCGCACTGGCCGGAGGAGGAAGTGCCCATTGGACATGTTACCAACGGAGTCCACATGCCGAGCTGGGACTCGGCAGAATCTGACGATCTGTGGACTGAGGCCTGCGGAAAGGACCGCTGGCTGGGGACGATGGAAACCCTGGAACAGGACATTCGCCGCGTTTCGGACGCCAGGCTCTGGCAACTTCACACTGCCGCCACCAAGTCTCTCGTTGAATACGCCCGCGAACGATTGTCCCGGCAACTGGCCGCCTCAGGCGCGTCGCCCGAGGCGGTTGACGGCGCGAAGCATCTGTTTGATCCCAACGCTTTGACGCTGGGCTTTGCGCGCCGTTTCGCGACCTACAAGAGGCCGAACCTGCTGCTGCACGACCCGGAGCGACTGCTTCGCCTATTAACCAATCCTCAGCGGCCTGTGCAACTCATCCTTGCCGGTAAGGCCCATCCGGCGGACCGGGCGGGGCAGGCCCTGATTCAGGAATGGACCCATTTCATTCGGCGGACCGAGGCGCGCCCCCAAGTGATATTCCTCAGCGACTACGACATGCATTTGACCGAGCACCTAGTGCAAGGGGTAGATGTCTGGATCAATACGCCACGGCGGCCCTGGGAGGCTAGTGGAACAAGCGGCATGAAGGTGCTCGTCAATGGAGGCATTAATCTGTCGGAGTTAGACGGATGGTGGGCGGAAGCCTATACGCCTGAATTGGGGTGGGCACTGGGGGACGGCCAGGAACATGGTGATGATCCGGCCTGGGACGCGGCCGAAGCCGTAACGCTTTACGAGCGGCTCGAGCGGGAGGTGATCCCGGAGTTTTATACCCGAGACGAGAGCGGCATTCCCACCGCATGGGTCAAGCGGATGCGGGAAAGCATGGCGCGGTTGACACCACAGTTTTCCGCGAACCGCACCGTGCGCGAATATACCGAACAACACTACATCCCCGCGGCTGCGGCCTACCGCCAGCGTGTTGCCGATAAGGGCGCAATGGGCGTGCAGTTGGTGAATTGGCAGCGTGCAATGGAACAGCACTGGTCAAATCTGTGTTTCGGCGAAATGAAAGTAGCGACTGACGGGGGGAATCACGTATTCGAGGTTCAGGTTTATCTCAGCGGTCTTGACCCGAATACTGTGCGCGTAGAACTTTACGCCGACGGCGTTATGGGCAGTGCTCCCGTGCGGCAGGAGATGAAGCGCGTTCGCCAACTGGCCGGCGCGTCGGGCGGCTACGTTTACAGCGCGGCTGTGTCTGCGGCCCGCCCAACAGCGGACTATACGGCGCGAGTGATACCGCACCGCTCAGGCGCTGTGGTGCCTCTCGAAGCTGCTCGAATCCTATGGCAGCGGTGATTCAATTTCCAATGGAGGATGACGGAGTGAATAGCGAGTTCAAGGAAAGCGATTCACAGGAATCGCAGAAAGTCTCGGGGTACAGCGCCCCTTTGGATATCCAGCCATTGGTTCCCTGCAGCAAGCTATGGGGTATTTATGTTTTCATAATGCAAGAAAATGGAACGCGTCCTAATATTGGGTGGTATCGAGCGACTGGCGCTGGTGGGAGAGAAGAAAGGGTAGGGGGGACCGAACGCAGGCCGACGCTCGGGCCCTCGACCTCAAAGCGCACGAGAGTTAACCATCCACGTGCATGGCGGGCCGAAACCTGACAGATGAAAAATCCACCCCAACAACATTCACGGGTGATCGCGATGCAGATGAAGGACGACCACATCGTGAATAAACAGGGATAAAATAATAGGGATAAAACAATAAGAGGCCAACATGACTGACGAGCATTTTAATCGCATCTTGACGATCAACAGCGGGTCTTCCAGCGTAAAGCTGGCCCTGTACCACATGGGGCCATCGGAGATGCTGATGCTATCCGGGAAAATTGATCGGATTGGTCTAGCGGGCAGCCATTTGGAGGTGAAGGATGCCGATGGCAAGGTTATGACCAAGCGCGAACTTAACCTGCCGAACCACGAGACTGCTTTGAAGGCGCTCTTGGACTGGCTGCAGGACCATATTCGCCGGCAGAGGTTAGACGCAGTGGGTCACCGGCTGGTGCATGGGGGTGTTAAATATACCTACCCCCACAGGGTCACGCCCGAGTTGCTCGCGTCGCTTAAAGAACTCATTCCTCTGGCGCCCGAGCATCTCCCACAAGAAGTGAGAACGATAGAGGCAGTCCAGCAGTTGTATCCAGCCCTGAAGCAGGTTGCCTGTTTTGATACTGCTTTTCACCGGCAGATGCCCGATCTCGCGCAGATGTATGGACTACCCAGGCACCTGCAGGACAAGGGGGTAATCCGCTACGGTTTCCACGGTCTCTCCTGCGAATACCTAACTCGTGAGCTGAGGGGTCAGGCGGGCCCTGAAGCAGCCGACGGCCGATTGGTCATCGCTCACCTGGGCAACGGAGCAAGTATGACCGCTGTGCGGCATGGCAAAAGCGTTGATACAACGATGGGATTTACGCCTGCGGGGGGCCTGGTAATGAGCACGCGCTCGGGGGATCTTGACCCTGGGGTTCTGGTATACCTTCTTGAGCAAGAAGGCGTGCGGCCCTCTGCCCTGAACGAGCTGGTAAACCGGAAATCTGGATTGCTGGGTGTATCCAGAATCAGTTCGGATATGAAGGATCTACTCGATAAAGAAAAAGAGGAACCCCATGCCGCAGCAGCCGTTAACCTCTTTTGCTACCAGGGCAAAAAGTTTCTGGCAGCCCTGGCCGCAACTCTGGGGGGCCTGGACACTCTGATTTTTAGCGCGGGTGTGGGCGAGAACGCCCCTACTATCCGTTGGCGTATCTGCGGGGGTATGGAATTCCTCGGTATACATCTGGATTCCAGTCGCAATGATGCGAACGCTCCCATCATATCCCATGAGGACAGTCCATGCATTGTGCGAGTAATGCGTACTGATGAAGATTTGATGATTGCAAGGCATACCAACGATCTTATTCGTGAGAAAAGCGAGGGGCAGAAACAAGGCCCATAGGCCGAGGAAGACCAAGGAGGTGCAGCATGACTCAGATATCCAAAGACCGATCAGAAGGCCCCCTTAGCGGAGAGGAGCTTCGGAAGATCGACGCCTATTGGCGTGCGAGTCTTTACCTTTGCGTGGGCATGCTTTTTCTGCAGAACAATCCCCTGCTAAAAGAGCCCCTAAAGATGGAGCACATTAAGAAGCGTCTCCTGGGGCATTGGGGATCGGACCCCGGTCAATCTTTCACCTGGGTGCACCTGAACCGGCTGGTCAAGAAATACGACCTGAACATGATTTACATCTCAGGTCCCGGTCACGGGGCCCCTGCCACCCTCTCCAACGCCTACCTGGAGGGGACTTATTCCGAGGTCTACCCGGCTAAGAGCGAAGACGAGGAGGGCATGCGAAAGTTCTTAGGACAGTTCTCCTTCCCAGGCGGCATCGGCAGCCACTGCACTCCCGAGACTCCCGGTTCGATTCATGAGGGTGGCGAGTTGGGCTACAGCATCTCCCATGCGTTCGGGGCGGCCTTCGATAATCCTGACCTGATCGTTGCGGTTATGGTGGGCGATGGCGAGGCTGAAACCGGTCCCCTGGCAACGGCGTGGCACTCCAACAAGTTTCTCAATCCTATCCGTGACGGGGCGGTGCTGCCCATCCTGCACCTGAACGGTTACAAAATCGCCAATCCAACGGTGCTGGGAAGAATCAGCCACAAGCAACTCGAGAGCCTGTTCATCGGTTACGGGTACAAGCCCTATTTTGTCGAAGGTTCTGACCCCTATGCCGTGCACCAGTTGATGGCTCGAACGCTGGAAAGCGTAATAGCTGAAATTAAGGAGATCCAGCATGAAGCCCGCACCAAGGGGGTTACTCAGTTGCCCGAGTGGCCGATGATCGTGCTTCGCACCCCCAAAGGCTGGACGGGTCCCAAGAAAGTGGACGGCCATAAGGTGGAGGACTTCTGGCGGGCCCACCAGGTGCCCTTCGAAGTTCACGAAAATCCCGCTCACCTGAAGCTGCTGGAAGAGTGGATGCGGAGCTACAGACCCGAGGAATTGTTTGATGAGAATGGCAAGCTGATTCCGGAGCTGAAGGAATTGGCTCCCACCGGCTCCCGCCGCCTGAGCGCCAATCCCATTACCAATGGCGGCCTGGTGCGGAAGGCACTTCTCCTGCCTGACTTTCGTAACTACGCCGTCGAAGTGACCAAGTCCGGCACCACCATGGTCGAAAACACCCGCGTTCTCGGCGTTTTCCTACGCGACGTGATGCGCAACAACATGACTAATTTTAGGGTCTTTGGTCCGGATGAAACCGCCTCCAACCGCCTCACCGCCATCTACGAAGCCACCAAGAAGACCTGGATGGAAGAAATCAAGCCCGAGGATGCAGACGGCAGCGAGCTGTCTCCTGACGGCCGGGTGATGGAAATGCTCAGCGAGCACACCTTGGAAGGCTGGCTGGAAGGATACTTGCTGACGGGGCGCCATGGATTCTTTGCTTCCTATGAAGCCTTCATCCACGTGATCGACTCGATGTTCAACCAGCACGCCAAGTGGCTGGAAGAGTGCAAGGATATCCCCTGGCGAGCTCCCGTTTCCTCACTGAACATACTGATCACTTCCGTCGTCTGGCGCCAGGACCACAACGGCTTCAGCCACCAGGACCCCGGTTTCCTAGATGTCGTGACCAATAAGAGCCCTAAGATTACGCGCATCTACCTTCCCCCCGATGCCAACTGCCTGCTGTCGGTGGCGGACCACTGCCTGCGCAGCACGGACTATGTCAACGTCATCGTTTCGGATAAGCAGCTTCATCTACAATACCTGAACATGGATGAAGCCATCCAGCACTGCTCCAAGGGCATCGGCATCTGGGATTGGGCCAGCAACGACCAGGGGAGCGAACCCGACGTCGTGATGGCCTGTGCGGGAGACATCCCTACCACGGAAGCCCTGGCGGCCACCGCTCTGCTCCGGGAAAACTTTCCTGAACTCAAAGTCCGTTTCATCAACATCGTCGACCTGTTCAAGCTGGAGCCAGAGACCGAACACCTCCACGGCCTGTCAGACCGGGACTTTGACAGCCTGTTCACCATAGACAAGCCGATTATTTTCAACTTTCATGGCTACCCCTGGCTGATTCACAAGCTCGCTTACCGCCGCACCAACCACAAAAACCTTCACGTACGTGGCTATAAGGAACATGGCAATATTAATACCCCGCTCGAGCTCGCCATGCGGAACCAAATCGATCGCTTCAATCTGTCGATGGATGTCATCAACCGGGTTCCCAAGCTCCAAGTTGTTGGGGCTCATGTCAAGGACTGGTTAAAGAATCAGATTATCGAGAACACCCACCATGCCCATGAGTACGGCATCGATAAGCCCGAGTTCACCAACTGGAAGTGGCCGTATTGAATCAGCGGACAGTGACCAGTAAGCATTCATTTTGGGAAGGGGCAAGGATATGCACGTCCTTGCCCTCATAACCAATTGCTGGCCTTGGGATTGGACTCATCGCTTTCTCCATCTCTCGTACCTTGCCGCTCTCTTTGTTATTGCTCGTCTTCACCGGCTTTGGCATGATGGTCCAAATGGCATCGAGCAACACGGTTTTACAAACCATCGTCGAACTTTAAAAGAGAATGATACGTCTGAATGATGACGCGTTGGGAATCATTGCCGGTATGGAGTACTTTCTATCTTCAGCATTTTTGTAAACGATTCCATCCAAGAACCGAATCCATCCATGCTTTCAATTTTTATCTTCTTGAGATCGCACCCAGTGATGTCCTGGCCCTAAATATAAAAAGAAGTTACTCCTCGAATCAATCCATATTTCAGGATGTGGCCCTTTCTGGACTTTTTGCAATGTGAAGTACCTAATCTCTTGCAACGGTCTAATATTATGGACCAGACCCCCTTCTTGACTGAATTTCCTCAAAATGGGATTATCTATCTAACTCAGATACAAGGGATCATTTGACAGAGTTCAAGGGATCGGAGAGGTATTATACAATGATAGATGATCATAAACAATTTCCGTATTAACCTTAACCCAAGAGGTATCTTCTATGCGAATCTTACTGGTTGAAGATGACCTAAAAATTGCTTCTTTTATCATCAAAGGGTTAAGAGCTGCGGGTTATGCCGTTGATCATGCAGCAGATGGAGAAGAGGGCCTCCATCTGGCTTTAACTCAACCTTATGACACGGCCATTATTGACATTATGTTGCCCAAACTAGATGGTTTGGCCCTTATTGAAA
>Ga0256868_10001928_pt1 | contig 11011 bp, 10 predicted proteins | sample RVTome_13_FD_187341 | JGI IMG/M metagenome (GOLD analysis project Ga0256868, IMG submission 187341) | Soil microbial communities from uranium-contaminated site in the Upper Colorado River Basin, Wyoming, United States - RVT92D227 HiSeq ... | reverse complement strand
GGACCCAGCCGATAAGAGATGATGGCTTTGAATGGGACCAAAAAGGGATATTGGGAAATAGGATTTAACTAACTGAAAACATTAGAAAAAGTAGGTTTTGTTACGTATAGCGCGGTGAAGTTTGCATTTTATAGAAGCATTTCAGCGTGTGAAGTAGATGAAGAAAGTGAGAAAAGTTAATAGGTTATGAAATTGATGATTGGTAGCCGGTGTAACATCTAATCCTGCCTTCAAAGGATTTAAGGCGAAAACCGGATATATTTTTCCCAGTAGGTAAAAAGCTCCCCTGTTGCAATAAGATCGCCGACACAGTATTTGGCAATATCAAGACATCGGCCTGCCTTATAGAGATCTTTTACCTCATATCCAGTGATGCCGCTCTCTTTGGGGCTCTTTATCCCGAAAGCCCTGCACCACATATCGAGGCTGAACCTTCTGCGATAAGCACCATAGAATGTAAGCTGGTCAAGCAGGTCAATGTGGGCGTCATTATATCTGTTCGGCATCAAGTCTCTGGTCGGTTTAATCTTATGCACAGCAGAACGGATCATAATAAAAGGACAGTCAAAACCCCTGCCGTTAAACGTTATAAACTGATTATATTTCTTGATAACATTCCAGAATTTCCTGATGATCTCTTTCTCAGTCCCTGTTTCATATAACACATTATCTTCTTCGAACGGCAGCAGAGGATCGCCGGAAGTCTGAAAAAACGCAAAGCCCTTCTGCAAATCAGGATCAAGCAATCCTATGGTAACTATTTCAGCAGTCAGAGGGTAAAAAGAAAGGCGGTCTTTGATCTCCTCTTTTTCATCTGAGGTCTCGGCATATTTCAGAAGGTATTCCTGAACCGGCTTATCAAGAGATTCAAAATCTTTTCCGACGGTTTCAATATCAAATATGATTCTGGGCATAGTGTTTTCTATTATATCTATCTCAATTTATGAGTTTCCACAAAAAAGTCTGAAAAATCAGAAATCATTTCCGAAAAGGGACAGAAAATCCTTATATGGGAAGGCTGTAAATGTTATTCATGAAAGAAAGTTGTTTAAATTACTGGATATTTTTATCTGGCACGATAAATGCTAAAGCATTATTCCAAGCGCCTGAATTTCATACTGTAGAAATAATGTCATTTTGACAGGAGGTATACATGAGGAAAAAAATAATCATCGGAGTCATCCTGATGTTCTGTCTGTTTGTTAACCTGCCGGCATATGCTGATATCATCGGAACAGCACGACTGAGTCTCATAAAGGGTGATGTTGTTGTGCTTACGGGAGATACCGGGGATGAGTGGGTGGCAGCCTCAATAAATATGCCTTTGATGCCAGGGGACAGATTATGGGTTCCTGAAGGTGGCAGAGCAGAGATACAATTTGTTGGCGGGACGTATTTGCGCGCAGACAGCAATACGGAAGTCGACATTACCAGCCTCGGGAAAGACAACCAGGAGACCATTATTCAGGTGGCAGTTCCTCAGGGCAGAACCTATATAAAATATCGGGGCTCTTCGTTAAGGGATTCCGTATTCCAGGTTGATACGCCTTTAGTCTCTGTTATGTCATACGGGTTGTCAAAATTTGCAGTTGATGTATACGAAAACGGCTATACGGAGGTTTCTGAACTGGATGGGTCTGTATATGTTGAGGACCGCCATGGTAATACGAAGATCAGCGAAGGGCATATGCTTTCGGTTGGTGAAGACAACTATACTGAACTTTCTCCGTTAAGACCCAAGGATGACTGGATCAGATGGAATAGCTCGAGGGATTCTCGTCTTGCACGAGCCGGAAGTTCTCGTTACCTACCTCCGGAACTTGGTGTCTATGGCAGTGATTTTGAAGATTACGGGCGCTGGAATTATGTCTCCAATTACGGTTATGTCTGGACCCCTACGGTTGTCGTAACAAACTGGGCACCCTACAGATCGGGAAGGTGGGTATGGCTTAATGGTGATTATGTGTGGATATCCTATGAACCATGGGGTTGGGCGCCCTATCACTATGGCAGATGGGCATTCAGGGTCGGAATCGGCTGGTTCTGGGTACCGCCAGCAGTTAATGCTGTAGTATGGGCACCAGGCCTTGTAGCATGGATTTATACACCAACGTATATTTCCTGGGTTCCCCTTGCACCGGGAGAGATATATTACGGCCATGGTTATTATGGGCCTCACAGCGTTAATCTGACAAAAGTAAATATCAAGACAATAAACATAACGAATATATATGTAAATTCCAGAGTTCAAAATGCTGTAACCGTTGTTAACAGGGAAACGTTCATTACCGGAAAACATGTCAAGGTTGTCAATGCACCGAATAATCCTTTTCTTTCAGGAATAAAGGTATCGCCCGGAAGACCGGATATCAGGCCGGTTAAGGCTACTGCTATGCCTCTTCCGAATAAAATTGTGCCACGGAAGGCATTGCCTGCGCATACATTAACCGAAAAGATATGGAATACAGGGTTGAAGAAAAGGCCGGTCGCTAAAAAGGAAAATGCTTCGGTATTCAAAGCCGGTGGTCCGGCTGCTCCCATGCAGGTTACAAAAGTAAAACGTCCCAGGCCAGTAAGAGCCGTGCCAAAATCAGGGGCAGGTGTATCTCAGGAGCAGAGAAATATACCGGAAAAACCGAAGGTCATACCCAGGGAAGGAACAAATAAACCGCCTGTGCAGCAGAGGGAAATCAAGAGTCCTCATGTGCAAAGGGCAATACCCGAGAAACCGAAGGCTATGCCGAAGGAGAGAATCGGTAAGCCATCAGTTCAACAGAGAGAAATACCGAATACCCAAGTACAAAAGGGGATACCCAAGAAGCTGAAGGGAGTACAGGGAGAAGGAGTTGCTAAGCCACCTATGCAGCAAAGAGAATCAAGTAAGCCACAACAGCAGAAAAAGACAACAGAGAAGCCTTCTGGTGTATCAAGGGAAGGTAAAGACAGTCAATCTCCAGAGTCCAATAAACAAGATCTGCAAGGAGAAACACCACAGAGATATCCTGGCATGCCAGACGGAGGGCTAAATAATCCAAACATGAAAGGGCAGGGGCAGGGTCAGAAGTGAGAGAGAACAATCAATAAGGAGGAGTATTTTCCTCATCAACAAAAAGTTATTATTTCACAGTTACTCTATTACGATATCTTCGATCCTCAGCCTCTTTCGGGGCTGAGGAGATTCGTCAGGATAACCGACAGGGAGCAGGGCAACGACATACATGTTGTTATCCCAGCCAAAGATATCTCTGACCCTCTGTTCATCGATCAATCTCACCCAGCAGCTCCCAAGACCAAAATCAAGGGCCCTCAGAACAATATGCTCAACAGCTATTGCGACATTAAAAGCTATTCTTGTGCCGAGTTGTTCATTGCTCATAAGGTTCATCTGCGAATCCATCTGTTCAGCCCGCTTGAGAAGTATCCTGATAATCCTGTCCTCGACCGCACCTATTTTGCCAAGGTCCTGAATTCCTGAGACTGCGCCATTGAGATAGCCTCTTATATCAGCACAGCAGACAAAAATAACCGGAGCTTCGGCGACGAACGATTGGCCGTAAGCTGCCTTTGACAGTTCCATTTTTGTTTCTCTGTCTTTAACAATCCTGAAGCGCCATGGCTGGGCATTACAGCCTGAAGGAGCCAATCTCGCGGAATCAAGGAGTGCGGTTATATATTCATCAGGAACGGGATCAGGCTTAAATCTTCTGATGCTCCGTCTTCGTTCAATCGCATCTTTAACTGTCAGCATATTTTTCTTCTGAATGTATAAACTGTACGAAAATATTACGTCAAATCAGTGTATAAGCACACTGTCCGATGTTTAGACTGCTGCCTGGTTCTTACTGCTTACTTTTTAAGATGCCTTCGGCAGTTCCTTGAACACTTTCCAAGTCTTAAGAAGGTCTATTGCCCTTTGAAGCTGGATATCCTCTTTCTCTTCAACCTCAATCGGGATCATTTCATCTGTTTCTTCCGGCTTGCCCTCGAAGTCTAACTGTCCATTGCTTAAATGCCTCTGGAGGTCTTTTTCTCTTATGGCAGGGCGTCCTTTTTCACCCTCTTTCAGTTCCGGTTTAACCACGATATCAGGCGTAATGCCTGTAGTCTGTATCGATACCCCTTTCGGTGTGTAATACCTTGCTGTTGTGAGTCTGAGTGCTGATCCGTCAGCGAGAGGAACTACTGACTGGACAGAACCTTTTCCAAAAGTTTGAGTGCCGATCAGGACAGCCCTGTTCCAGTCCTTTAATGCGCCTGCAACGATCTCCGATGCACTTGCACTTCCCTGATTGACAAGGACAACCATTGGCAGAGTGGTATTTGAACTGTTTTTCCCGCTTCGATACTCAACTTTCGCACCCTTTTTGTCTTTTATAAAGACAACCAAGTTTTCCGACGGCAAGAACTTGCTTGAAACGTCCACTGCACTGTTCAGAAGCCCCCCCGGATTATTTCTCAGATCAAGGATAAGCGAGTTTATATTCTGCTTGGCGAGGTTTTCCATGGCATCAGAAAGGTCAGATGCCGTCTGCTCCTGGAACTGGTTGATCCTTACATAACCGATACTTTCTTCGATAACCTTTGATTTCACACTCTTGATTTTTATTATTTCTCTGACGATATTGAAATCTTCTGTCTCTTTCCAGCCTTCCCTGAGAATGGTTATCTTTACCGACGTTGACGGAATACCCCTCATCTTGCTGACAGCATCCTGAAGACTCATGTCTTTTGTAAATTCGTTATTTATCTTTATGATCTTGTCGCCGGCCTTTATCCCCGCCTTGTAAGCAGGCGTGTCCTCTATCGGGGCTATCACGGTCAGCATCCTATCTTTTATCCCTATCTGTATGCCGAGACCCCCGAACTCTCCTCTCGTATCTACCTGCATCTCCTTAAACTGCTCCGGCGTCATAAAAGCAGAATGGGGATCAAGGGAACCGACCATCCCTTTAATCGCACCGTAAATCAAGTCCTTTGGTTTTATATCCTCGACATAGTTCTTTCTTACAAGGGAAAGAGCCTCAGAAAAGACCTTGAGCTCTTCATATCCCTCCACCTCTGCACCAACACTGCTTAGAGTCCACCTTCCGATGAAGATGCCTGCTGATGCAACAGAAAAAATAAGAATAATCGTTAGAAGTATTCTTTTACTCATCATCCTTTTTCCCATGCGTTTCATCCTCCAAAACGTTATCTTCTTCGCAGCCACTGTAAAGGATCAAGAGGCTTGCCTTTATATCGAATTTCAAAATAGAGACCGGGCGAATTCACAATGCCGGAATTGCCAACACGTCCTACTGACTGACTTCCTTTTATTATATCTCCAACTTTCGCAAAAATCTCGGATAAACTTCCATATAAGGAATGATACCCGTCACCGTGGTTTAAAATCACGAGCTGGCCATAACCTTTAAACCATTCCGCAAAAACTACCCTACCGCCATGTATTGCCTTTGCAAGGGAATCTGTATTCGCCTGTATATATGTGCCGCTCCTGAATATCGGGGTATTGAACTGGGAATCCTTTTGAGAGCCATACGGGATGGCAATCTTGCCCTCAACCGGCCAGGGAAGTTGTCCCTTCAGGGTCGTAAAACTTTTGCCAGAGAGAATTTCTGCCTTTTCTCTGTCAGCTTTTTCAGACTCCCTGATTATATCAAGGAGCTTTTGGGAAGCCTCTTCCATTTCCCGAAGCATCCTTGCATGCGAGGATTTTTCTTTTTTTACTGACGTGAGCAATATCTCTTTATCCTTCTTCTTTTCTGCTATGGACGCTTCCTCTGTTTTGACTTTCTCCCTGTTTTTGATGAGCTCTGTCTTCAGAGACATGAGCATCTTCTCTTGTTCGTTGAGATTTTCGAGATTTTTCTTGTAATCGTTTAATACTTTATGTTCATTGACAGCAATAAACTGGAGGTACTTGACATTCCGCATAAGCTGGGAGATGTCCTCGGAACTCATGAATAACATCGTGATGTCCGAGTACTGTCCATATTTATGGATGGCTCTAATCTTCTGCTTAATCCATTCCCTGTGACTGTCGATTTTGCCTTTATTCTGAGAAATTTCATTCTCCACCTTTGCTATATTCGACTCAGTAATCATAAGTCTTTTTTTATATTTCCTGAGATCGGATCCAACCGACTTCAGTTGCTTATTGATATCTTCAATATCTGTGAGGACCGAGGATTCACGTCTCCTGGTCTCAGCGAGCTTTTTCTTATGCGACTTTATCTCTTTCTGCATTTTTTTGTATTCCTCACGCTCTGTTTCAGCGCGACAGAAGTGAGTAGAAGGCAAGAGGAATGGCGCAAGGAACAAGAGACTGCATGCAAAGAACAGTGATAACAGGGCAAAGCGGTTACCTGTTCTCGCTTCTCCTATCTTTGTGTTTTTCTTCCCGGACACTCCGCTTTTTGTACTTGGTGGGTATTTAATATCTGATCCTCCCGATAGCTATCGCGGAACCGGTTATCCCGAGAAAAAGTCCAACCAGGGGAAGAGCAAAAAATAAATCAATCGGGAAAATTATTGCCTTAAATAAAGGAAAAGTAAGGCTTAATTTGAGTACGACAAAATAATATAAGGAGAGCATTCCTATGAGACTCAGAATTCCAGCGAAAAATCCTATTACAGCACCCTCTATGATGAATGGTGCTCTGATAAACCATTTCGTAGCGCCAAGGAGTTTATAGGTTTCTATCTCACTGTTTTTCCTGAAAAAAAGAATTTTCACGGTACTGAAGCACACAAAAATCATTCCTGCAGCCATGATTGCCACAAATGCTATTCCCACGGTCTTCATACTAGTCCTGAGTGAATATATGGATGATAGAAATCTTTCGCCATATTCTATCTCCTGTATCCCCCTTAGATCCTGTAATTTTGCCGTGAGTTGTTTTACATTTTCAGGCCCCAGCGCATCGCTCTTGAGCTTTATCTCTATCGCATCAGGAAGCGGGTTTTCTCCGAGCCCTTCGAGGATATGCTCCGAGTCTTTCATGGTTGTTTTCAGTTCTCTTAAGGCCTCATCTTTCGGTATATAGGTTACTTTCATCACCGCACTGTCTTTTTGGGAAGTTTTGATAATGTTTTCCATTTCCTCCTGTGATATGTTATCACTGAGATAAAGCATCACAGAAAATTTTTCAGGAAGCTTCTTTGTTATCATATCTGCACTATAGATGGAAAGAATCGTAATGGCTGTAAAAAGGAGACCTGCGGCAATCGTCAAGACCGAAAGCATGTTGACCCATTTCTCATGAAGTATGCTTTGGACCGCCATTCTGAATGAATAAGGAGAAACCATTCAGCCGACCTCCTCTCCGGCGAAATTACCGAAATCCAGTCTCAGGACCCTTCTGCCGGTATTCCTGAAAAGCTCTCTGTTGTGCGTAGCGATCAGTATCGTAGCACCTCTTGCGTTGATGTCCTTAAATGTCTTTATAATGCCTGCAGATGTATCAGGGTCGACATTGCCTGTTGGCTCGTCGGCGAGAATGATCACCGGGTCTGAAGCTATTGCTCGTGCAATCGAAACCCTCTGCTGCTCTCCTCCTGACAGGGCATCGGGGTAACTGTCAGCCTTATGCCTCAGATTGACTGTTTTGAGCGAATCAAAAACGCGGGACTTCAAGTCTTTTTCGTCTACGCCCCTTATCCTCAGGGCAAGAGCAACATTTTCAAAAACATTCCGGTTGTTGAGAAGCCTGAAATCCTGGAAGACAACACCGATGTGCCTTCTTAAGCGTGGTATGTTTGATTCCTTAAGGCTTTCCACTTTCCAGTCTGCTACCGTGATATTTCCTTCGTCCGGTTTTTCAGCCAGGTATATCAGCTTCAGAAGGGTTGATTTTCCCGAACCGCTCGGCCCGGTTACAAAAACCATCTCGCCTTTTTCAATCGAAAAGGTTATTTTCCTTAAAGCTGTATGATTTTCGTAATGCTTTGATACGTCCTGGAAATGTATCATATGTTCAGTGAAAAATGAAAAGTGAATAATAAACAGTTTTCAGATTTATTTTGTATTCCACAGTGTTACTCATAATGTGCACCTCGTCACATGTCACTGGCGCAAGGCCTCTTGAACAGTCTTTACAATATTTTCAGTGGTCAGACCATAAAGTTTTAGTAATTCTTCCGATTTCCCTGAACACCCGAAGTCATCTTTGATTCCGATCCTGATGACCCTGGCGGGATGTTCTTCAGAAAGAAATTCGCATACAGCGCTCCCGAGGCCGCCGATTATAGAATGCTCCTCTGCGGTAAAAAGCAGTCCGCATTTCCTTGCTGCCTTCAGCAGGGTATCCGTATCGAGCGGTTTTACAGTTGACATATTGATAACACCGGTGTCGATACCGTCATCTTTCAGTAATTTTGCTGCTTCAAGTGCCTTGGCTACCATAATTCCCATGGCTACGATGTTTGCATCTTTACCGATATAGAATGTATAAGCCTTTCCAATCCTGAATTCATAATCATCAGGCATAACGGGCGGGACCTTTGCCCTGCCGAGCCTTACGTAGACAGGTCCGTAATAATCAGCGATCGTATGGATGACCTGCCTGGTCTCATTTCCATCTGCAGGTACGATGACCGTCATATTCGGAAGAACCCTCATGAGGGCGACGTCTTCTATTGCCTGATGAGAAGCGCCGTCTTCACCGACTGTGATACCGCTATGCGTTGCTACAAGCTTTACATTGAGGTTCGGATAACATACAGTCTGGCGTATCTGTTCCCAGGCCCTGCCTGTTTCAAAGACTGCAAATGTTGAGGCAAACGGAAGCTTGCCGGTCAGAGAAAGGCCGCTTGCAGTGCCGATCAGGTCCTGTTCTGAAACACCGAGATTGAAGAACCTCTCAGGAAATGATTTTGCAAATTTTCCGGTCTTGGTAGAACCTGAAAGGTCTGCATCCAAAACAACCAGATTATTTCTTTTTCTGCCAAGTTCGATGAGCGCTTCTCCATAAGCATCTCTTGTTGCGACCGGTTTTTTACCGGCACTCTGTACGTCTTGTTCTGTTTTCTGTACTCTCTCTCCCATTATTTTGCCAGCTCCTTCAGCGCCATTTCGAGTTCTTCATGGGTAGGTGCGAGGCCGTGATATTCTACCTTTCCTTCAAAAAATGATACACCTTTCCCCTTTATCGTACGGGCAACTATCATGGTCGGTCTTTCCTTTACCGTTTCTGCCTTATTTAGTGCATCCACAATTGCCTTCATGTCATGCCCGTTTATGTCTATGACGTGCCAACCAAAAGCCTCCCACTTATTCACGATCGGCTCGATATGCATTACATCACAGCAGTGACCGTCAATCTGAAGACCGTTATTATCAATAATCGCACACAGATTATCAAGCCGGTAATGCGCAGCGGTCATGGCTGCCTCCCATACCTGTCCTTCCTGAATCTCTCCGTCTCCAAGCAGGCAGTAGACACGTGAACTTGATCCATCTATCTTGAGCCCCATTGCGATCCCGTTTGCAACGGACAGACCCTGCCCAAGGGAGCCTGTCGATATCTCGATGCCGGATAGCTTCCTGGAGCAAGGATGCCCCTGCAGCGGGCTTCCGAGCTTGCGTAACGTCTTGAGTAACTGTTTGTCAAAATATCCTGACAGCGCAAGAGCTGCATAAAGGACCGGTGCTGCATGGCCTTTTGAAAGGATGAACCTGTCACGTTCCCTCCATTTCGGGTCTTTCGGGTTGTACCTCATTTTGTAGAAATAGAGCGCCGTGACAATGTCGGCTGCAGAAAGGGAACCCCCTGTATGACCTGACCCTGCCTCTGTGAGCATCTTGAGGATTTCTATCCTGAGACTCCTGGCCTTGTCTTCGAGTAAATGCATGTCAACTGTTTCAATATCTGTTTTCATCTTATTTTTCCCTTTTCATTATATAATTGAGGAGGATGTCGTCAAGACTTTTTGACAGCTGTTTCTTTGCTTCGGTCTTGTCATCAGCCTGTTGAACTGTACCTTCCTGAGTTTCTCTCATCTCTGTTTCACTTGCCTGAGCTATTTTCTCTTCTTTTTCTTCCTGTACCGCTGTTATTTGTGTTTCTGTTTCTTCTTCTTCTTCTTTATGTTCAGCAATATACTTACCCGCAAAAAGCTCTTTTACTATGCTTTTATGCTGTTCTTGCATCAGTTTCCTGACCTTTTCATTCAGATCAGGATCTCCGACAATGTGGGCATAGCTTGTCTTCTTCGATGCCAGGATTGCACCCTTTGAATAAAGAAGAGTTACTATTACCGGATTATTTGTCCCGCTATCCTCTGTCTGTACGTGGTATATCTTGTCTTTATAGGATATGTTAGTATTATAACCAACAAGCATTATCTCTTTGTAATTTCAAAAACTTATCATATTATTATATATATCGCAGGGACAAAAAGTGAAGGAAAGTTGGGGTCAGGTCTATTTACTTAGCATTTGCATCTTTTACGTTCACGGAGAATCCTGCTTATTGAAGTAAAGTGCAACCCCAGAAAATCTGCTACTTCCCGCTGTCGATACCCATGCTGTTGCACTGCCTCCACGATCTTTTCATTTCTTTTGCCAATATCCTGAAGTATGTTCTTTGGAAAGATTTTCTCAAGGCTTGGACGGTCTATATATCGCTGACTTTTTGGAAGTTCGACAATATCTTTCTTCCCTCTGAGGTAATCCTTGATCGTCTCTGTAAACTCTTCCTCCCCAAGAATGCTTTGTGCCCTGACTGCTTTCCAAATCGATTCCTGCTTTATGCCACTGCTTACAAATTTCTGGTATGCCTTCTTCGCCATGCTCCTCGTTGAGGCAAACTGTGTCAAAATCCACTCTGTGGTAAGGCACGGATAGGGCTTTTCCATTCCCGCAGTTGCCTGATAACTGCTCCATTCCCACTGCTCCGGTTTCCCAACTGCTTTTGCCCGCACCGGATTCAGCACTACATATCTGCATACCTCCAGAAGATGGCTGTCTTTCTGTATCAGAATCGCCTTGTATCTGCCCTGAAAGAGGTGT
>Ga0256868_10001927_pt1 | contig 11012 bp, 6 predicted proteins | sample RVTome_13_FD_187341 | JGI IMG/M metagenome (GOLD analysis project Ga0256868, IMG submission 187341) | Soil microbial communities from uranium-contaminated site in the Upper Colorado River Basin, Wyoming, United States - RVT92D227 HiSeq ... | reverse complement strand
AAACAGTTTCATTTGGTTGCGGCTACGCTGCGATAGGGAGGATATTATGAGAAAATCGTTTTCCATCCGCCTACGCAGAGGACCATGGCTTTGGCCGTGGAGGAATGCGTTAATGCAAGATATACCATTTCAGCGATCAATCTATCATACTGCGGCGGATTTCGCTCACCGGCGGATGACCCACCGAAGCCTTGGCGTAGGTGGGTATAGTTTTTGGGGGGCACGGGCTTGTTCGTGGGGCTCCATTTCAGGGATTATCATACTTTTAGTTTTTGTAATAGCTTCAAATTCTTTCGCGGATAGTCAATGGATCAGCATTGGTCCAGAGGGAGGATCTGCCCAAGCCCTTGCCATTAATCCTCATGCACCAGAGACCCTCTATGCTGGAACTACTAATGGCATATTCAAGAGCACCAATGGTGGAACAAACTGGGCTGCCATCAATACCGGTCTCGCTAACACTAATGTTAAAGTCCTTGCCATTAATCCTCAGACACCTGGGACCCTCTATGCTGGAACTTGGGATGACGGTGTGTTCAAGACTACTAATGGTGGAACAAACTGGACTGCCATGAATATCGGTATCACCAACACCTGTATCGAGGCTCTTGCCATTAATCCTCAGACACCGGACACCCTCTATGCCGCAACTAGGAATGGTGCATTCAAGAGCACTAATGGTGGAACGAATTGGACTGCCATGAATACTGGCCTTACCAACACTTATATTCGGTTCCTTGCCATCAATCCTCAGTCACATGACACTCTCTATGCTATAACTGGCAATAGTGGTGTTTTCAAGAGCGTTAATGGGGGGACGAGCTGGACTGCCATCAATACCGGCCTTATCACCAACAACTGGGTCTCGGCACTTGCCATTGATCCTCAGACACCAGAGACCCTCTACGCTGGAACTTGGGGGGATGGTGTGTTCAAGAGCACCAATGGTGGAATGAACTGGACTGCTATGAATACCAACCTTACCAACACCAGAGTCAATGCCCTTGCCATTAATCCTCAGACATCAGAAACCCTCTATGTTGGAATTGGCAATGCTGGTGTGTTCAAGAGCATCAATGGTGGAACAAACTGGAATGCCATCAATACCGGCCTCACCAGTAGCTATGTCATGACTCTTGCCATTGACCCTCAGACACCGGAGACTCTCTATGCTGGAACTTACGGTGGTGGTGTGTTCAAGAGCACCAATGGTGGGAAAGACTGGACTGCCATGAATACCGGCCTTACCAATGACTGGGTTTTTGCTCTTGCCATTGACCCTCAGACACCGGAGACTCTCTATGCTGGAACTTACGGTGGTGGTGTGTTCAAGAGCACCAATGGTGGAACGAATTGGACTGCCATGAATACTGGCCTTACCAACACCTATGTTCGTGCCCTTGCCATCAATCCTCAGACTCCGGATACCCTCTATGCTATTACTAATGGGCGTCTGTTCAAGAGCATCAATAGGGGAACGAATTGGACTCCCGTGAATATTGGCCTCACCAACACCGGTGTCTTGTCCATTGCCATTGATCCTCAGACACCGGAAACTCTCTATGCCGGGACTGATGGTGGTGGTGTGTTCAAGAGCACTAATGGTGGAACGAATTGGACTGCCATGAATACTGGCCTTACCAACACCTATGTTCGTGCCCTTGCCATCAATCCTCAGACACCCGAAATCCTCTATGCTGGAACTTCGGGTGGTGGTGTGTTCAAGAACCAACAAGCGGAACCTATAGTTTCAGTCACTACAACAACAGCTTGGGGAACAATGCTATTGATAATATTTTTGGCATTAATAGCTGTTTATTTCTTGAATAAAGTACGAAACTCTCAGTCTCCTTTGTAAACTCTCACAAATAAACATTGATGTCAGGCAATCATAATAATATTGCTGAATCAACAAAATTCGCTCAATTTAGGTATCAATTTTTATAATATAAATGCCATTAATATTTAAGCATTTGACCAATGCTGCACAAATTGGGGTCAGGTCTATTTTGTTTGCATAATCATTATGAAGGGCTTCGGGGACGTTACTTAGTTATTTAAGAAACTTGACCTTTCTATCGACAGGACGGTTTTATTGTCAGTCCTTGTTTTATCTGGTCAAAGTGTTGTTTAATTAGGTTGGGCGGTCCGTTTAAGGATCTCTTCGGGACTATTTTGCTTGAGGGCATCGAGTTGCTTTAGCCGATCCAGATACTTGAAGGCTTTGGCCGTAAGTCGATATTCCGGCTTTTTGTCAGAACCAAGGCCCACCTTTTCTATCATCCCTTTTTCAATCAGCTCATCAAATGCTTTATCAAAATCATCCAAAATTGAGTGAGATGATTCTATTTTGGGTTCTTGCTTTATCTCTTCCTCACCTTCTCCACGAAATCCTTCACATTGATAATCTTAATGCCATGGAACTGTTTCAGATTTCGGAGGTGGGGGTCACGGGAGATGATGAAGTCAGCCTTGGCTTCCAGAGCACAAGCAAGGAACATGTTGTCTGAAGGATCATCGGTAATCCGCTCTATCTTATGAGGTTAGGGGGCAGAAGAGAATCTTTCCCACTAAGGTGGGGTTAGAACAGAAAAACAACCTTGGCAATCTTAATCTTGAAGGCGATGTTTGACATAACATGATATCCGTGATACTATGTTAATGTGATTCGATCTTTTAAAGATCAAGGCACTGAGGATATCTTTGATAGCCGTGACTCTAAGACCGCTCGTCAAAGATGCCCTCGTATTTTATGGAAAACTGCGGCTCGGAAGCTTGATCAACTGGATTCCGTGGTGAACCTCCAAGAGCTTCGAGTCCCGCCAGGAAATCGGCTTGAGCCCCTTTCAGGTGATCGCATGGGTCAGTTCAGTATTCGTATCAATGACCAATACCGGATTTGCTTTTCGTGGTCAGATGACGGTCCGAGTGATGTCGAAATTGTTGATTACCATTAAATAAACTCTTAAAAGGAGAAGGTTATGATCAGGATTCCTAAATACCGTGAACCAACCCATCCGGGAGAGATGCTGCTGGAAGAATTCCTTAATCCGATGGGATTAACGCAGAGAGAATTAGCTATCGCGATCCATGTCCCATATCAGCGTGTCAATGAACTTGTAAACCGACGGCGCGGTATTACTCCCAGTACCGCGCTTAGACTTGCAAAGTTTTTTGATACCACGCCTGACTTTTGGATGAACCTCCAGCTCCGTTGGGATCTGTATCAGGCAAGGGAAGTGGAAGGGAAAGAGCTTAGGTACATTAGGAAGATGAAAGCGGCACATATGAGAGCTTAATTCTCATCAATCTGGATTTTCAATCTGACATAAAGGGGACATTGGTTCTAAGACAACTTGACACTTAGGGCAGAAGGATGTAAGGTGACAGTATGGCGAGACAACCGAGGCTGGATACTCCTGGGGCGTTGCATCATATAATGGGCCGAGGCATCGAACGGACACAAATATTCGAGCGTGGATAGAGGCATCGGAGTTACATTCAGGGATACGAAAGAGGGAGGCGGTGAGAGTAAGGAGGATACTTTTTTAGATGGCGATCGGGGAAATGGGCTATTATGGTGCAGAGGTTGCCCATTTCCTTGGAGTCATGACTTCTAATGAACCTAAGGCATAAAGCGGAAGGTGTTGATCTCGAATTGAGAATGCTGGCCGCTTGGATGTGGGAGGACAATTAAGGATAGGGTTTATGAAACAAGTCCTTGAAAAGACGTTCTTGATGGTCAAGAAATTGCTTAAGATTAGGAATGACAAGAGCCAGTAAAGAAAAGCTTGAGGTCCTCACAGAATTCTTCCGGAGAAATGACACACATCACCTCGTCGTGGAGTTTTTCAAAATAGTTAATATCGTTGATATTCCACGGAGGGATGATCATCCTAGGGCAAAGTCTTCCATAGACCCATGACTGAATCCCATCAAAACTCCCAGAAAATAGGGAAAGATTAAAGCTGAGGATATGGCTTTTTAAATATTGGAATACCCTCATCAGGCCCTGAGAAAAATGGGTCCAATCTTCTATGCTTACCTCATCGAATGCCGATCGACCGGAAAAGAGAATAAAAATCTCACCAAAGATTCCACGGGGTGAAAAGGCCGTTAAAAAATGAACATCTCCTTGATGATCGATATATCTTTCCCCTCTTTTTATCTCTTCTTTGAGATAATCCTGCCAAAAAGAAGGTTTTCCCTCTCGCTGGTATCTGTTTAACCCTTCGAGCACCTTTCTGTGGGAGGCTGTTGGGACCTCCTCGATGATGACCTGGATATGAGGATGAAGAGGAGATATCGTATTTCTGTTACCCCATTTCACATTCCTGTCAATCACTGTTAAATCACTTCTTTGCTAACAAGTACACTCCACAAGGTTGACGCTAACCTTGCCTTGATAGTTTACGCTTCCTACTGGAAATATGCATAAAGAAGGCAGGGCCATTTCTGGCCCTGCTTTACACAAGGAGATGTAGGAAATCCCATGCCCTACTTCTCAGAAGTGCACTTATAGCGGGTTTGCGTGTGTGCTCACCCAGACTCTGGACGCATCACATCAATGCCTGGTGCCGGCGAGTTTTTCTCAAGACAGTGCCAGGCGGACATGAATCTATTGAGGTCATTGTCCACTAGCTCGCAAAAGCATTGTTTTCACCATTTGACTGTACAGCTGTGCTTTGGCATAATACGTTAATGCCTCGCTATATAAAGCTAATTGTTTATTTACATCCTTTTCCAGATACGCGAAGGCAGCCCTGTCCATGCCAAGTGAATACGCAGACATCGCTTCATCCAGCTTGTCCTCAGCTGTCTGGGCAAGCAAGGTTGTCAGATATGGGGCCTTCGCGTTTAAGTCATGTTCAAAAAAATTCCTTGCATCCTTGTAAAAAGCGTAAGCCCCAGATCCCGCTGCGGTAGTAACCGCACTCGGGTCCTTTCCTAACTGGATTTTTACGTACTCGCCTGTCGCATATGCCGGCATGCCAATACCGCTGGGGGTCCCTACCCCGAAATAGGCAGTTAGACTAGCGGGAAAATAGATACTTGTGTTCACAGTGGAACCGAGAGCATTAGCAATGTAGCCCGACGCCGGGTCATTGTAGTGCCACTGTTTGGCGTCGGGATCGTACCAGTCGTCAGACATAAACATATTCTTCGCAAAGCTGAAGTCTATCGATGACGTTGCGGCTGCATCTGAAACATACTTGAAAGTAGTCGCATATCGGAAAAAACTACTGCTGCGGGCGTAGGTTTGAGTGGAAGGATCTACAAGATGGTTCGTCATCACCACGAATGGACCCGTTTCACCCTCATCACCCGGTTTCCTTATGACGAACTTAGTGGGACTATTTGATTCAAACACAGAGAGGTTCCCCGCAGCATCGCTGGTCGTTACACCGCCCGTAACCCCCGCCCGTGGGGTGGACTTCAAATACTCCTGGGCTTCAGCAGGTGTCTTTGTAACTTGCGCGAGATAATGGAAGTAGACTTCCGTGACAAGTCCCCAAAGGGGTTTAGCCGGGAAAAGGGCGGTTAAGGTCCAGGCGAGACCGTAACTGTTCATCGCCGAGTTTCCATTCACTCTCCCGGCATAGGGGACCGAAACAAAGCTCGCGCCGTCCGTTGGGAAGGCAACAAGAATAACTGTGTTCATTGCCAGCGAAGAAACCATCTGATCGATTGCGATGATAGGCTTGCCGTCTTTCGTGGCCTTACCGGTTGCTGCAAAGGCGTTGCACGAATGGATGTCCTCGGCAGACTCTCCCACTGTATCCGATGACATCCCTTCTGCCTGCACACCCGTTATTGGCGGGTAGGGATCCGTAGGTCTCGCCCACATTTCTGATGGGAAAACCATGAGCAAGACAAGGTCGAGGTAACTCATATAGTAGCCCTTCTGTCGGCACCCCTTTAAAATTCCCAGCAACCAATTTTGGAGGGTTGGGTCATATTGCTTCATGTAGTAATTCCACACCTTCATATCATTTGTTGTAGCGGCGCTTCCAAACGCCTTGTAGAGCGCACTTTTCATTAGGGCGAGATTGTGGGCAATTGCGGGAGCTGTTTGGAGGCCGTATTGCACACCCATTTCATAGTTAGTGCCGGAAACTACAACGACTTGCGGCGTGCCTGTGTCAGCATAGGATAAAGAGGCTGAGTTGACAGGGTTTGCCAATGCGTTTAACGCAGTAGTCACCATTTGCGCATACAATTGCGTCTTAGCGTAATTGGTTAATGCATCACTCCATAAAGCCATTTGCACCCTTTCCGTTCCCCCGTTGCTGGCAGCATAATAAGCAAAGGCTTCCCTATCTATGCCATCCGACCAGGCGAGCATCGCTTCATTCAGCTTGGCCTTCAGTGATTGGCTGGTATTGTAATCTAAGTCCCCCGCGTTGCTCATCTTATTAAAGAGCCCGCTTGCTGCCGTATACATAGAAAAGGCGTCATTTTCCGCCGCACTGGCGACTTCAGCCGGCGAATTCTTAAGCTGCCACTTTGTGTACTCTCCTGTCGAGTTTGCTGGCCAGTTCGCACCGACACCGAGCGGATTGCCAAATTGTATATAAGCAATTTTATCTGCGGGAAAATATATATGCTGGTGCATGGGGCCACCCGCATTGACTGGGACAGAGTCCGAGAGTGGGTCATTGTAGTGCCATTCCTTCGTAACTGAGTCGTACCAGTCGGGAGTGTTCCACACGGCCTTCACGAAGTCAACGTCTATCATAGACCTTTCCGCTGCGGGAAGAAGCCACTCAAATACAGTCTCATACCTGTCTCTCATGGTTTTATTGTAAGACGCAGCCCATACATCCGGCCAATTCTGATCCTTCATGGAAGGGCCAACGAAGTCGTTTCCCATGATCACGAAGTCCTTTTCGCCCAGGTCGCCCGGCTTCCTTGCGGCGGCCTTCTGTCCGTTCGCTTCATAGGCATACAGATTTCCAGTGGGGTCAGCAAAGATGAAATTGCCCGTGACCCCACCCCGTGGGGTTGAATCCAAATACTGTTGAGCTTCAGCCGGCGATGCAGCGTACTGAAGCAGGTAATGAAAGTAAACCTCCGACGTAACACCCCAGATGGATTCAATCGCAGGGGCTGCAGGCATTACCCAAGCGTACTTGCTGTTCATCCCCTGGTTATTTGCGATTCTCCCGGCAACAGGGAATGCAATGAAGGGGTACCCGTCGGTTGGAAACGCCATGAGGATAACATGGTTTATCACCTCGAAATCCATCCCGGCAGCGATCGAAACGAGAGGTTTATTATCCTTTGTCGCTGTCTTCGTTGCGCCGAATGATTGGCAATACGGCTTTGAGTTTTCGGCGCTCGCAACGGCTTGACTGATTACACTCGTACTTGCCGCTTTCACACGGGTCTCGGGGGGATATGGACCTTCTGGGCGTGCCCATAATTCCTGGGGGAGAACCATGTTAGCGACAAGGTCGGCGTAACTTACCCTAAAACGTTTCCTTAGACAACCTATCGAAATTCCTCGCAGCCAATCCTTCAACTCCGGGTCATATTTTTCGAGATAGTACGTCCAGACTTTTATGTCATTTTCTACTGTTTGCGCGCCGAATTGTTCTACCAACCTTTGGTTAACTATTTGCTTATTGGCGTAAATAAGCGCGGCAGCTTGCTCACCGTATTGCACGCCCATTTCGTAGTTAGAGCCTGAAACCACAACGACTTGCGGTGTGCCTGTGACGTTAACCGGTGGGGATGTAGAAGCCGTATAGGATACACCGGGAACTTGAAAAACCATTAGCCAAAGCCCTACCATTAAAACGAATACACTGAACATGCTCTTCTTCATAGTTGCCTCCTTTGATAGTTACTTCCTGTTTTGCAATCAATATAAATTGCTTTGTGTGCTGGTGTAGCGTGGACCACTATAGCACCCAGCTTTAACTCGGTCCTCTCCGTGCAGACAAATCGAATCTTACAACCCTTGGGTACCCCCAATTAGGATCATTGGTCCGAAACACCCGCCTGCGGATTTTTCTTTTCCTCAGGCGGAACCAGAAACTTAATGATCGTTTTCTTCCCCCTTATCCGCCGATTCAAGATATTATTCTTATCACCCCCCTTTCTCCGGATCATTCCTCCCATAAGAAATTCTATGTTGATGCATCCCAAGTCGCTGTTCTTTAAAATGGGAACCTTCTCGGAGTAAAGTCACCGGCAAAGATTTAATAGGTCATGTTTTCATGCGGTTTGGTTATCTTGGATGAGGAGCCTCGTAATTCCTTCTTCTTGTTTCTCTTGGAAAGATGCATATAGACTCATCTCGCAAATCAATTTAGCAGAAATGACGAGAAATAGATATCATCCAGCGATGTTTTGACTGTAGAATTGTGTCAGCTGATTTGTAATCCTTATGATAGAAGAGGCACGGGCTGGTTACTTCAATCGTCAAGGTTGTGCCTCACGGCGTAACGCACAAGCTCTGCATTGGTCGTGCATCGAAAATCCCTATCTAAGGAAGAAATCATGGCGAGGGCAGAGGAGATGCTTCGCCTTGTAGGGTTGAGATCTGATCATATGGATATGTTTCCCCATGAGTTGAGCGAAGGGCAAAAACAGTGGGTGGCTACGGCGAGGGCAATCATACTCGAACCCACTCTGGTCATCCTGGATGAACCTGTATCTTCCCTAGATGTTTCAATCCGGGCCCAGATCTTGAACCTTCTAAGTGACATCCAGGAAAGACAGGGGCTGACCTATCTGATGATTGCCCATGACTTGGCTACAATGCACCACGTGACGAACTCCACTGCAGTAATGTATTTTGGAAAAATATTAGAAATGGGTGATACAGAAACAGTCTTTTCCCATCCCTTACATCCCTATACCCGAGCCCTTTTTGCAGCGGCTCCACGACCTGAACCGGGCCGGGTCAAACACGTCCTCGCCTTGATCGGAGAAATAGGAAATCCTCTAAATCCACCTTCCGGCTGCCGGTTTCATCCGCGCTGTGACCAGATAGCTTCTAACTGCAAGGAAGAGAAACCAAGCCTTACAGAAGTGAAACCGGGACATAAAGTAGCATGTCACAAGATCTGAAGCACGAAATCGATGATAATATCGAAGTGTGTAAGGTTAAATGTGAAAGGTAACTATATCATTATTTTATTACAAGGAGGCAAATCATAAAAAAATTTTTAACTCTGCTGATGATTTGTACAATGATATTTATTTCCGCAATTGTTACAGCAGCAAGCCCAAAGGATGCTCCTAAAAAATTGGTGATCGTCTTTCAATCAGAACCAGACACACTTGATCCGACGCAAACCCGTATTCTATAGGCTTTGATATGCCCTTCTACTTTATGGTGGGGAGAGTGGCCGGCATGGAAGAAACGACTGAGGCTGCCGCACTTTATCTTAATGCAGTGGGCATAAGAGCCAAGGTCGAAGGCATTGAAGCCCCTCTCATGCTGGAGAAGGTCAGGAATACTAAAAAAGATCCCAATGCACAGTTGGTCGCAATGTCTCCTATCGGTCCATTTCATTATCCTGGTCCGACTATTCCTTTGGTGATCCAATTCATTAGTGCCTTTTCCATGTCTGTATACTCAAACATGGAATTTGATTCCCTGATAGACCAAAGTCTTGCAACCCTGTGGACAACAAGAAGAGAGGGGAGCTGTTGAAGGAAGCCTTGAGAATATTGTATGACGATGTAGCTTATATTCCCATCTTGTATAACATCAGTGTCTTTATTACGAAAAAGAATATCGAAAACACACCGACCTTAAAGCAGTCTGATCCATTGATGCTTATCAAAGAGGTAAAGATACGGAAGTAATGAGAATCGAACTGGAAATAGGTGGTGTGAAGATTAACCATCATATGGAAATACTCAATCACGAGGAACACCCTATCCCAGGACTTTATGCCTTAGGTAATGTGTCCGGTGGGATGTATGGCGATAGTTATGATTGATGGCTATCGGGTGGAACATTGGGCTTTGCCCTGAATTTCGGGCGCATCGCTGGAAAAAATGTTTTGCAATACATTGGTATATAAAAAAATGGGGACTTGCAGAATGCCAGCCCCCGTCATGGTCTTCTTTAACCCTCTTCTAACCTGTTCAAAGTCAATTATAAGGGCAGATAAACCTCCACCTGTTTAGTCCTTAATCCTGATATCTTTGATAAGCATCAGGGGTTCCCTGTTTTTCTTGGTTGGCGTAAATTCTATATTCGACTTCATTGCATAGACATCAGTAGCCGTAAAAATCTGAATGGTTGCCACATCTTCATGTATCATCCTAAGGGCCTGTTTAATGAGCTCGCCCCTTTTTGTATTGTCTATGGTTGCCTGAATTTTTTCAATTAATGAATCTAATTCCGAATTAAAGTAGACAGCCATTCTCTGCTTGGAGTAGTAACCGGTGTTTAATGCCTCTGTAGGCTCTGGTAAATGCGCCATCGGAACAGTGGATAGGCCTACATACATTGCTTTGGGGTCGTCATGCCATGCCCTGACTTTATCCAGCATTTGGGCGGCTTCTATGCCCTGAACTTTACATGCAATACCAATCGCTGCAAGATATAGCGACACGGCTTCGGCTGTCTCCTTCTGTCCGGCTACTCTGGCGGCGAAATAGTAAAGCGGCATTTCAAAGCCTTTAGGATATCCCGCCTCAGTGAGAAGTTGCTTTGATTTTTGGGGGTCGTAAGGATATGGCTTAAGATCAGGATCATAACCAATCTCTCCCGGGCTTAGCCTTGCATAACGTCCCGGAATCCCCTGAAACAGATTTTTAACAATACTATCCCCATCAATTGCATGGGCAATCGCCAGGCGGACCCGCTTGTCATACCAAGGAACTTCAGGGTTTGCATTATGGAATTGAATAGAGGTAGGGGGGTGTGTTGGTAACCTTGCGGTTTTGAATCCCGCGGCCTCGACTTCTTTGACCAAGGGATATGGGGTAGACATGATGATGTCCACCTCTCCAGCCTTCAGCATGGCCACTCTGGTCGTATC
>Ga0256868_10001925_pt1 | contig 11019 bp, 9 predicted proteins | sample RVTome_13_FD_187341 | JGI IMG/M metagenome (GOLD analysis project Ga0256868, IMG submission 187341) | Soil microbial communities from uranium-contaminated site in the Upper Colorado River Basin, Wyoming, United States - RVT92D227 HiSeq ... | reverse complement strand
GTATCCCAGGAAGCAGCGTCAAGAAGAGAATAGTAGAAAATAGGAGGATCGTTCTCTCTCTTATCATTCAGCGCTTCCGCTCATAGAGGATATCTCGAATTTCTTCTACCACCTCGACGACGTCTTCTTCCTGCATATCCGGGAAAAGCGGCAATGAGACAATGCGCGCCGCCACATATTCCGAGTTTCTGAGGAGCTCTGGTGCCGGATGATAACGCTCCCGGTAAAACGATAGCTCGTGCACGGCCAGAAAGTGTAGACCCGTGCCAATGTTCCTCTTTCTGATCTCCTCCCGAAACTCGTCGCGAGTGAGGCCTGTCTTTTCGGGGTCTATGAGAATCGTGTAGAGGTGCCAGGCGTGGCGGGAAGGATAAGAGACCCTGGCTGGTCGGATGATTGCCGGAATGCTATCGAGGAGTCGATCGTAGAGCTCGGCGAGTTTCATCCTCCGCGCGTTCATCTCCTCGATCCGCCGCAGCTGGGCAAGCCCCACGGCCGCCTGAAGGTCTGTCAGGTTATATTTCCAGCCCGGCTCGAAGAGATCGTACCCTTTGGACGCTTCGCGGGCATAACGTTTCCAGGCGTCCTGATCGACGCCATGGAAGCGGAGGGATACGAGGCGGTCCCGCAACTTCTCGTCTGAAACTGTAATGAGTCCCCCCTCCCCTGTTGTAAGATTTTTGATGGCGTGGAAGCTGAACACAGCCGGGTTTTTTCCAGACCCGATCCGCCGTCCACGGTACTCTGTCCCGATCGCATGGGCTGCATCCTCGATTAAAATGAGTTCGTGCTTCTCACAGAGAGTCCTGAATGCGTCCAGGTCGCAGGGTTGACCAGCGAAGTGAACCGGAACAATGGCCTTCGTCTGCGGCGTAAGGACCTGCTCGACACTGGCCGGATCGAGCTGAAACGTCTGGCGGTCGATGTCGGCAAAAACAGGCCGTGCCCCCACGAACTCCATCATGTTCACTGGCGATGGCCACGTGAGTGACGGTGTGATCACCTCGTCGCCGGGGCCGATGCCCAGAGCTTGAAGGAGAATGTGGAAACCCGCCGTGCCGGAGGTGACAGCAACTCCGAACGGTGCAGACACATAGGCTGAGAAATCCTTTTCGAAGGCTGCTACGCGTGGGCCGGAGGTGATCCAGCCTGAGCGAAGCGTTTCGCTCACTTCCCGGATCTCAGCTTCAGTAATGCTTGGCCGTGTGAATGGAAGGAATGTTTGTCTCATGGCTTAATTTTTTCAAGTTCTTCAGGCTAGAACTTGATACGCCTCATGTCATCTCTCTCAGCTATTTCCCTGTTGAACTGAAAGCCAACCTTCTCGTCCCTCCACTCTTTGTCTCCCTATGATTGCTCGGGTAATTTGGCCTGCAGGTGGAAGAAGTTGTTCAAGAGGCACCAAGTGTCCCCCTCGGTTCCGAAGCTGCTGGAGGAACTCCCGAAACAGGCCAAGGCATGACATACCCTCCACCTCTGCATGGATGGTTAACACGTTAAGGGACTCTGGCTTCATGAAAGAGATGAGGGATTGGTTATAATACTCCTGGGTAACCCCGTCTCGGCCAATCAACTCATCATAAGTAGGAAAGGTGGCTGGGATCTGAGGTTGAGGCAGGACCTTCCCATTTACCACCGGATAAAAAATAGAAGTTCCTCGGCAATCGCTATTGTAACGAAAAGGCAATCTGGCTTTTTCAAGGAGGGCCTGTTCCGTGATGCGCCACGAGGGAGCAGCAGAACAGATGGGGGAGGTTCCAGTAGACTCACGGATAACCTCAAATCCCTGAATAAGATCCTGATAAATCACCTCACCCGCCATTCTCTCGATATGCGTCTGCCAGCGGTAATGGTTCCAGGCATGCAACCCGAGCTCATGCCCCTCACTGACGGTGGCTTTAAGTACGTGGCCCAGTTGCTTAGCGATCAGCGGACCGCGCCAGATGGCTCCTTTCAGTAATATATCCCAGCCATAGAGGTTCGAGGCTTTCGTGCGCCACATTTTACGCAGGAATTCAGGGCGGAGCAGGCGCCAAATGTGCCGGCCCATGTTATCGGGTCCCGCCGAGAAAAAAAAAGTTCCCTGCACCCGATGTTCCGCCAATACCTTCAGGAGATTTGGCACGCCCTCCTGAGTTCCACGAAATGTGTCGACGTCAATACGCAAGCCAACTCGAAACAAGTCTTCCCCGATTCTCAAGCTTATCCTCTCGTTTCGAATTCCCCTGGTTCAACCGCCTGGCCGAGGAAGAAATCAAGGGTGGTGGACACGGATGTCTTCAGATCCACTTTTGGCTCCCAGTTGAGCAGCCTCTTTGCATTGCGGATACTGGGACGGCGGTGTTGAAGATCTTGATATCCGGCCCCATAGTAAGTACTGCTTTCGGTTTCCCGGAACCCCGCAAAAGGGGGAAATCTGTGGCGCAGCGGGTGGTTGTCGAACATCTTCACCAACATCTCCGCAAGCCCGCGGATACTCGTCTCATTATTCGGATTCCCAAGATTGATAATCTGACCATCGCATTTCCCTCTTTCATTTTCAATAATGCGAAAGAGACCTTCGATCCCATCACGGATATCCGTAAAGCAGCGTTTTTGCTTTCCACCATCAATCAGCAGGATGGGCGTTCCTTCAACAAGATTTAAGATGAGCTGCGTGATCGCTCGCGAGCTGCCGATCCTTGCTGAGGTTAGACTGTCGAGCCGAGGTCCTATCCAATTGAATGGACGAAACAGTGTGAATTTTAGTCCTCCATTTTGGCCATAGGCCCAGATGACCCTATCGAGAAGCTGCTTGCTGCAGGAGTAGATCCACCGCTGCATCCGGATGGGACCGAGAACTAGTTTGGAGTTATCTTCGTCAAACTCCTTTTCATCACACATCCCGTATACTTCGGAGGTAGAGGGAAAAACTACACGCTTTCCGTATTTGACGCAGTAGCGCACGACCCTCAGGTTTTCCTCAAAATCAAGCTCGAATACTTTGAGAGGATTTCGAACATATTCGATGGGGGTTGCAATGGCTACCAGCGGGATGACCATATCGCACTTTCGGATATGATATTCGATCCATTCACGATGAATGGAGATATCCCCTTCCGAAAAATAGAAGTTCGGCCTACCCAGAAGATGCTTGCAGTAGTTCGAGTGGAGGTCCATGCCATGGACTTCATATTTCCCACTTTCCAGCAGCCTTTCGCTCAACGCACTGCCGATAAAACCGTTGACCCCAAAGATTAAGACCTTTTTCTTTCTTTTCTCTTCCACACGCTCGTGGGTTGAGGCTCCAAACCTCATTCCTGGCACGAGCGACAACTCGCGTGCAAGTTGCTCCCCTGCCATATAGATACTGCCTTCAGCTTGGCCATAATCCACCACAATACCATTTTCACCCGTCGCAACCGTCAGGGGTGTGATGGAAACAATCTTTCCCGCCACATACCCCGTCGCCTCGAGGCCAACCTCCCGTACCTGCCAGAAAAGACACTTCCTTTCACCGATAAAGCTAAAGGCCCCGGGAAATGGCTTCGTGACCGCCCGAACGAGGTTTCTTAATTCTCGGGCTGTTTTAAACCAGTCGATTTCACCGTCTGCTGGCCTGCGACCCCCAAAATAAGTTGCCTTTCCATGGTCCTGAGGTATACGCGGCGCAGTACCATTCTTGATCCGCGGCAGAATCTCATCGAGTAACTTTTCCACCGCCTGAGCTGCCTTTCCGTGCAACGTCAAGGCGGTGTCGTCATCGCTGATCGCGATCCTTTCTTGAGCCACGATGTCCCCGTCATCGGCGCGAGGAGTCATGTAATGGAGCGTAACGCCCGTCTCCCTCTCTCCATTCACCAACACCCAATTGATCGGAGCCTTGCCACGATATTTGGGAAGAAGCGAGCCATGAAGGTTTAGGCATCCAGCCTTCGGAATGTCAAGAATTTCAGTCCGGATGAGTTGGCGGTAATAGAACGAAAAGAGGATATCAGGTCTTGACTCTCTAATCTTTTCTACCCACATAGGATGATTGATGTCCTCCGGCGCGAAAACCGGTAGATGGTGTGTTGCCGCAAGTTCTGCCACGGAATCGAACCAGATTGTTTCTTGTGGATTATCTCTGTGAGTAAACACAGCAACAATCTCGAAGCCATGCCTCAAAAGGGCCCTTATGCCCACACAGCCGATATTGCTGTACGCCAAGACCACGGCTCTCATCGATGCTCTCCGGCTATTGAATCACTTTGGATATCTTTCTGATCTGAGAGGCCCTTGCCTTTCACGTGGGAGATGACATAGCGAGGACGCCCCCTCACGTCATAGTAAATACGCCCAATGTACTCTCCGAGCAGACCCATACCCAAGAACTGCATCCCAATAAAGATGAAAAGGAGGGCAAACAGGGTAAAGACACCCCCTACCGCCCACTCGGATCCGTATAACAAACGCATGATCAAGATAAAAATCCCTAAACCAAAACCGAAGCCGGATAAGATCACCCCGATGACACTGAGCGCACGCAACGGAAACGTCGTCATGCTGGTCAACAAATCAAATTGAAGATTGATGAGTTTCCACAACGTGTATTTCGTTTCTCCTCCCGCGCGCTCCTGATGGGGCACCTCGATTTCCGTTGTAATTCGCGCAAAGCTATTCGCCAGAACCGGAATAAACGTGCTGTGTCCGCGGCTGCTCAACATGGCTTTCACGATATCCTTGCGATAGGCGCGGAGCATACAGCCGTAGTCGTGCATCATCACCCCTGTCGTCTTTTGAACGATCTTGTTGATGATCCAAGAGCTTAGCTTCCGAAACCCCGTATCTCGCCGGTTGACACGCACCGAGCCCACGACATCGTAGCCTTCCTGAGCCTTCCTCACCACAAGGGGAATCGCTTCGGGCGGGTTTTGTAGGTCCGCATCGAGGGTGACAACGATGTCCCCCCTGGCGCGCGAAAAACCAGCCAATATGGCGCCATGTTGGCCATAGTTACGGTTAAGGAAAACGCCAATGACTTCGTCAGCATAATGCTCCGCCGCTTCGCTGATCAGTTGCGCCGAACCGTCACGGCTCCCGTCATCAACAAGGATGAGTTCAAAAGGAAGGCTCATGCCGCGGCAGGCCTCGAGACAGCGACTGAGGAGTTCAGGTAGGTTCTTCTCTTCATTGAATACAGGAATGACAACCGAGATCATGGAATAATAACCCCCAACATAAATATGCTTACCACACGAGGCCAATCACAATAAAAGATCCTTTCTTAGAATGGCTGGGACACCGGTCCCTTCAAGTACTTTGTCTTTCTCACTTTGAAAGAATGGGAGGCTCGGCAGGGCGATTATGAAACAAGAGATATTTTGAAGTTTCATGGATCGCCTGGTAGAGTCGCGCCATCTCCTCAGCCCTTTTGAGGTTCTGATCCTTCACATCCACGAGTGGGGAATTCGACCGATACCGGTAGAGCCTCTGTATTCCCTGGGGGTCTATCATAAGGAAAAAATCGTCGCCTAAGACCCCTCTATAAAGACTATCGATGTAAGCAAAATGCTTTTCCTTCGGCCGTTCCACTAAAAGATCCCTTCCCAAAGTGTTGTTTAGATAGGGTACACCAGCAAGTCCGAAGAGCGTGGGAAGGGTATCCACCAGACTCCCGGTCGTATCGATTGTTCGACCTTCAGAAAAGTAACCCGGTGCGTAAATCACGAAAGGAACATGATGGCTTGTTAAGGACAATTTATCCCAGGCGATCTGTTCGTTGGCAACCGTCCCATGGTCAGCGAACATGCAAAAGATCGTCTTCTTGAAGTAATCTTCCTTGCTCGCCAGTTTAAAAAAAAGTCCCAGGGAATAATCTAAGAATCGCATTCCGTTGTATTCCTTCAATGAATCAAAACCATTCTCTTTCAGCTTCTGCTCATCTTCCGCCAATTCCACGAAGTCCCTCTTATCTTTAGGGATGGTAAAGGGCCTATGATTTCCGGCAGTGTGAATCAAAGCGAAAAACGGCTTGTCCTGGACACGAAGAATCCGGTTCGCCTCTTCAAAAAGATGGAGGTCAGATATGCCCCAGGCATCATCTGGGAGGGATGAAAAATCTCCCTCCTCATAGATCTCCAATCCTTCAATATTATGAGCGAGAATCCCTCGAATGTTACCCCAGTTTGCACTACCTCCCAATAAGTACATCTTTTTATACCCCTCAAGGGCATTCACAATCGTGTGTTGGCTGACGAGGAGGGGATTTCGAGAAGCCGAGTGTGGGGAGTGAATGTCAGGAATACCGAACATGAAGGTGAAGACTGCCCGGGCTGTCGGTGGACGGGTGACGAAAAAATTTGTGAAGAACAAAGAATTCCGCGCAATCGAGTCAAAATGGGGGGTTGGGTTCAGACCATTTCCAAGGGCTCCCACCTTGAACCCCGCAAATGATTCCAAAAGAATGAGGACAATGTTGGGCCTTCCGGGTAACTTTTTCTCGGGTCTAATGTCTCGGGAGAAATTCAGGGTTTTTGCATCGGGATGCTCCACGCCCAGAAGATCTGCCATCATGGGATAATACTTTCTCACCTCCTCCTTATTAAAACTGACCTTCCTGTATGTCCGAGTGTCAAAAAAGTAGAGGACCGGGTTCAACGATAGAGCGGAGACGAAAGGATTGGTGGAAAAATAGGCCTCACTCCAACGAAGGGGATATTGTGATAACTTCCCATGGATACCGAGTCCATAGAGCATCACTGCTACCGTAACCGTAGCCACTTTCAGCCATTTCTCAAAAGGTTTCCCGTCTTGCTGCAGTTTTCGAAAGGCAAAACGGTTCAACACCCACCCATAAACGATCGCAAAGAGGAAGAGCGCAAGGATTCCTAAGAGGACGGGATAAGTCTCCCATACCATTTTTAGGGCAATCGCAGGAGATAGAATGTGGTCGATAGCGCTTGCATTGAGGCGGTCGTGGAGATAGTCATAGTGGCCGAGATCGACAAAATACGTCAACACGAGGAAAACTCCCATGGCGACGAGATAGATCAGCCATATCCGTTTGGCAAGGGAGGACCGAACGAAATTCAGGAACGGAATCCACGACAAGGCTAGGACCGGCAGGCAGATCATGAGCGAGAGGCGGAGATCAAACTTAAACCCAAGGTAGAAGGCTCGAAAAAATTCTGAAACGTGCGCATCCGGCGCGGCGGGCCGAAAGAGCAGCCAGAAAATGATACGGAATAGCGTAAAGATGCCCATGTTAAATCCAACGACAACCAAAGCAAACCGGATCCGTTTTGGAAGCCTTCTAACGAATATCATCATTCTTAACTCTTACCTTCCTTCATGAAAACCATTCGCCTCAAAAAAGATAGCCCTTTTATCGGGAAGACTTGATCATTCAATGGGTGGATCAGGACAAGAAAAAAAAAGAAACAGTTGGAGAGTTCACGCATTTCACTCACCTTCTTAGTTAGTCCGAGATGGAACTGGAGGATTACATTGACAATAATAAAGAGGAGAATTTGGTAATTTTGGGGAACTGGAATTACCCATCTGTTAATGAAATTCTTAAAACTTCTATTGAGGCGATACAAAATAGGCGTGGCTAACATATAAATCAAAACCACAATTCCCAGAAAACGGCCAAAGACAATCTTATTCAAACTCACTCCATAGATGACAAGATTATGAACATTCGTTTCGAACTGCCTATTGTGTTTCAGGAACCATTCTGGACTTTCTACTCCAAGAATTCTCTGTCCCCAGGAGATTTCTTCCATGGCTCCGAAAAAAAAGAGAAACCCAAGAAAGAGCCACACCTTTTTTGCTCTCCCCTCCGCTCCAGAACGGCTGAATGTGAAAGACATGCTAAAGGAAAATGCAGACATGACGATCAAGACTACAAAGGTAAGCCATTCCACCAGGCCATCCTCTCTGATCCAGAACATGAACGCTTCTTTATCTTGATGGAGAAGAACAAGGCCATACGTAAGAATGATTAAAAGAATGATCAACTCTGCTATGATGGCCTTGGGGATCGGCGTTGAAGAAAGCTGCAATAAGTCCTTGTCCCATGGAGACCTATCGACAGAGGGCGGTTCAGGTTTGTCGTTTTTCCAATGTTTCAAAGTCAAATCGATCTCTTATGATCTTGCGAGGTATTGAAATCTCTTTTATGATAACGATAACTTCTTAAAAATGGAAAGCGTCGTTCTTTTTTCCTCTATCATTTTCTTTACCAAAAAGCAACCGCTTGTACTCGTTCAATGGCCATGCATCGGTAATTTGTTTCTAACCAAGCTATGGAGTTTCACGGCCAAAGGCCGTGCCTGCACGCCGGAGAGTGCCTGCCTTCGCCGAAACGCTTCGTGCAGGAGGCGTTTCGGCACGCAGGCGTGGTCTACCACTGCCGGAATGAAGAAGCCCCTCTTCCTTGTTTATCGGTTCGAAATGAGCACAAGATCCCAGTATATCCTTACCCGTTCTATGATCTTGACCTGCACGTCCGAGTCTTTCCTTATTTCATCCAGATCTCTTCTCCCAATCACCATGAAAACCCGCTGAGGAGAACGAAAAACCTCGAGAAAGCGCTCTTTGCTCCTGATCTCCTCCAAAAAAACTTTCCTTGTGTAGTAGAGTACTCCGGTAGGACGGACGAAGCACAATTTTAATTCATCGCCGTTCTCCATCCTTTTAAGAATCCTTTCCGAAAATGCCTTCATTGACATCTCGGCATTGAGTCTCCTTGGAAGTGAATAAGAAATATGCAAATGGAGAACTGCAAAAGTGATGACCATACATATAAAAGATATCCATTTCTTTCCACTGACGAAACAAAGAAGTGACGCAGAGAGGCCTATGAGCAAATAGGAAAGGATAAAAAACACGAGGAAACGAGAAGGCATCAAGGCAGGGTATAATTTTTCCGGAAATCCTATGAAGAAAAGAGCAAAGGCAACTAAGACCAGGCAGGTTAAAAGGAGAAGTCCGGCAATCACTCCTTTCTCCCTTGCTTGTGAAAGGATCAGCCTATCCCAAAACCATCCTAACAGGATGGCAGCAGCTGGATAAAGTGGAAGGATGTAATTATCCTTCTTGCCCTTAACAAAAGTGAAGAAAACAAAGATAAAAATGAACCAAACGGAGAGAAATAAGAGCTCTTTCCTGTTTGTCACTTCTCCTTTGCGGAACGCGAAAACAAAGACGGTGGGCAAAAACACAATCCAGGGAACGAATTCGACTGAAAAACGAAGGAAATAAAAGAAAAAAGGCTTCGGATGAGAATGTGTCATGTTCCCGGCTAACCTCCCTACCGTCTGCTCGAGTAGGATCCGCTTCGTATATTCTTCCCCTCCTACCCAACAGGCTGGGATCAGCCAGGCCAAAACGACGGCCAAGGAGAAAAGGATTCCTAAGAGGAGGTCATAACTCCAAAACTTCTTCAGCCCCCTTTGCAAAAAGGCGAAGATTAGAAAAATGGGGAGAGTAAGGTAGGCAACTGGCCCTTTGGTTAAGACCCCAAGCCCCATGAAAAGGCCCGCCAGGAAGTAGTATTTGCGACGCCCTTCTTCTTTCTCATAACCAAGGTAGAAACAGCAAAGGGTCAGAAGAAAGAGAAGGGTAAACAGGGAATCCAACACCATCCAGCGGGATATCTGAGGGAAAAAAAGACAGGTGGCCAGGACGGATGCGGATAAAAACCCAACCCTGGAATTAAAAAGCCTCTCCCCGAGAAAGAATGTCAAGAGAATGGTGATCCATCCTGCCAGCGCAGAAGGAAGTCGATTCGCTAACTCAGAACCCTCACCTAATAAGAAGACCGATAGATTGACCAGCCAGAAAAAGAGAGGAGGCTTCTCTGCATAGATAGCCCCGTTGAGATGAGGTAAGATCCATTGTCCCGTCTCCCTCATTTCCCGAGCCACGACAGCATACCGAGTCTCATCGGGATCCCAGAGATCCCTTCCTCCCAAATTAAAAAAGAAGATGAGTAATCCTAAAACAATAATGCCCAGGAAATATTTTCTGCTTATGCCCACCAATTCGAATTCCCCTTATGTCGTGGTCGATCTTGACCTTAACGCTTTTTGATACTTTGTTGATTAGGGTAGCAATAGGCAGGTACATTTTCACAAAGACATATCCAGTTTCCTCCAAATGTTTCCAAATATCCAATAAAAACAAACAACACAATAAGCGACTGAACAGGACCTCCTAGGACTAGGAAAGAGACTCAGACCCGATGGTCATCCATGCTCAATCCACCGCGATACGATCTCCTTGAGAATGTATGGCAACAATATGAAGAGACAGTGAATCTCAGCAACAATTGAATTCAGAAAATATTTGTTCAGCATTTCAAACTTTCTGAATTGAATGGCCCGAGGCAACCATCGAGGCACCTCTGCCAGATATCTGCGATAAGGCTCCCCGTACTTTTCTAAAAGGTGCGTTTCCTCATAATGAACAACAAGTGAATAGATGCTGAACCAGTAGAGAAGAGCAATGGGAACCAACCATAGAAGTTCGGAAGTAATAATGGCTCCCAGACACATAAGGATATTTCCCACGTAGACGGGATTTCTTATAAACGAGTATGGGCCTGTTGTTGTCAAACATTTCTTAACGTTTAAGCGATAGCGTAGATGCTGCTGAGCCCAGATGCGCAAAATCATTCCTACGAAGACAAGACTAATGCCAATTGACCATATCAAATAGTCCATCTCCGTTTCCAATGAAAAACAAAAGAATGCAAAAATGAAGGGTGGGGTAACAAGATACCCTCTGAAACGATAAAACCATCGGGTCATATGGGTTCCTTTCCAGATTCTTCAGATGAGATATCTGACGATTTCAACATCTCCCAAAATGGATTCCTTTGGGACGAAACAATCCCGCTCTTTTTTACGGGTCAATTATGACATAGGAAAGATTAAGATGGGGTTAAGTTTAGATGAAGTTTTCTTAATCTTGGTGGGAAGAAGTTTAATTCTTAAGGATGGGTAAATAAACTGTGAAGGTAGAACCCTGATTCAATTCGCTATCGACTTC
>Ga0256868_10001924_pt1 | contig 11022 bp, 7 predicted proteins | sample RVTome_13_FD_187341 | JGI IMG/M metagenome (GOLD analysis project Ga0256868, IMG submission 187341) | Soil microbial communities from uranium-contaminated site in the Upper Colorado River Basin, Wyoming, United States - RVT92D227 HiSeq ... | reverse complement strand
GCCCAGCCGCTTCGCTTCCCGCTCGGCCTCGTCTGCCACTCGCACAAGTGCATCCGGCTCACCCGCCCCCTCGCGATACGACGCCCCCCCGATGCTCACGGTCAGTCTTATCCGATCGTGCTCGTCCGGGCCTATTTGGATGCCCCCTACTGCGCTGCGCAGCTTTTCACCGATCGCCGCCAGGCGGTCGGAGGGACATCCCGGCAGCAGCACAGCAAACTCATCTCCCCCGACCCGGGCAACCCAGTCGGCCTCGCGCAGGCTCTCCCGAAGGGTCTTGGCCACCTGCTTTAGGGCCTCATCGCCCGCCAGGTGACCGTACTGATCGTTGATCTGCTTCAACTCGTCGAGATCGACGATCAGCAGTCCAATGGGGTAACCGAGACGTTGGGTCCGGGCGAGCTCGATGCCCACGTTCGAGTTGAAGAAATTCCGATTGAATACACCCGTCAGATCGTCAACCATGGCCAAACGCTGAACCTCGCTGAACAGTCGCGAGTTCGTTATTGCCATGGAAGCCACCTGGGCCAAGTCCACCAGGAACTCCAGGTCCGAGTCGGTGAACCGGAAAGGTTCGCCATTCACCAGAAGCGCTCCGACTACGCGTTCGCCGAAGAAAAGCGGAGCCGCCATGACGCTGCATGGTTCTTCCGCCGTGTCCGGAACCTGACGTGGCCTGACATCGCTCCCGGGAAACTCCGCCCGCTGATGGGTCCGATGTTCGACGACCCAGCCTGTCAGCCCTTCGCCGACCCTGGGGCGCAGGGCCATCAATTTCTCAACGTCCTCGCCGGCCGAGGCCAGCGGCCGGAGGGTTTCCTCATCTCCGTCGAGAAGGAACAACGTACAACTTGAGGCTTGGAGCAGGGCCTGGGTCCTCCTGACGATCAACAGCAGAGCTTCTTCCTGGTCGAGCTGGGTCAGAAGTTCACCTTGAACCTGGAGTAGCACTGCCTGCTGTTGCGAGCGCCGGCTAAGCAGATCGGCGATCTGCAGATGCTCGGATACGTCTCGGGCGCAGGCATCGAAGCCGATGACCCGGCCATCCGCGTCGGTCACCGGGATCACGAACATCTCGACCCAGACTGAGCGGCCGTGATTTCCCACGAGTTGGACAACCATGGAAGAGCTCGAACTCTGGCGGGAGCGCAACCGATCCAGTGTCCCCTGGAAGTCGCGTCGCCCGGAGGGGTAGATCACTTGCTCAAAGAAGCCCTGGCGGTAGAGCACGTTCTCAGAGCGGTAGCCGGTCAGCCGCTCGAACCCGGGGCTGACATAGGTCATTCCATCGCCGAACAGGACGCGTGCATAGGCATCAGAAGAGAGTTCTGCCAGGCGCCGGTAGTCCGGATGGGAAGGTGGCATTCTGGGACCCAGGCTGATATGGAAAGGGTCGAGCGTCCTGCCCGGCCAACCCAAGGCCGCTCATGACGCCGGGTTCAGCCGATGCAGGGTGCCCCAAGGACCCTTCGTGGCACGCAGCCCAAGTATAGACTGCGGGTAAGCCTGTGGCAACATTCTCTGCATGATCGACACCTGATCCGGGTCCCCGGTCACGGGCAGGATGGCCTGAGTGCACTCCGGAAGGCGACAACGAGGCGGGTCAGCCGACCCCCCGCCGGCGACAGAAACGAAAAGCGAGGCAGCGGCAGCAGGCCTCGCTTTTCTCGAATTCCCTGTCGAGAGCCAATTTGGGTCTGGCTTCTTCCCGATAGCCACCTCCTCGGGGTAGGGCTCATGCCAGGAAGAAGGCGGTTAGCGACTCGATGTCATGTTCTCTCGCCTTCCACCTTGCATTATACGGAAGACCCGACGGCCGAGGGGTGTTTGTAAGCTGGGCGTAAGCATCACCTGGAGAGGGCCAGCACGGTCGGGGGGTCTCAAAACCGTGAAGAATGAACGCTGCGTGAGACTTCACCAACCTGCGCAAACCTACATTGACCAAAGGTTCGGTTGGTTTTACCTTTAGGCTCATGACCTTTGACCGAACGATCCATGACCAGAGGAAGGCAGCCTGAATGGTCAAGCCGAAGGTGGTCGATCGCAGCCGCCCGAAGGACGAACCGCAACGCTCTGCGCTCAAGCCCAGTGGTTCTCGGATACAGGGTGACTCGATCTTCTACACCCGCTTGCTTCCGGTGATCTTGGGAGCGCTCGCGGTCTTGACCGTGGTGCTGATCATCGTTGCCGCCGGAGTCCTGGTCGGAGTCATCCCTTTCCGGTAGTCGGTCGCACATCTGGTTTGTTGTCCTGGGAGGTTCCATGAGTCTTGCGAGAATCCTGCCATTCGTCTCGACGATCGTCATGTTGGCCTTCACCGTCTCTGTGTTCCGACGCTGGCTGGCGAGGAGAAAGGCCCATTTTCTTTTCTGGTCTATCGGGCTGGCGATGTTCGGCGCAGGGAGCTTCGCCGAGGCCTACTTCGCTGTCGCGGGATGGAGCCCGTTGGTATTCTTCATTTGGTACTTGTTCGGGGCGGCGTTGAATGCTGGCTGGATTGGACACGGATCCTTGCTCCTTTTCGCCCGCAAGCGCTGGGCACACATCCTCACCGGGCTGCTCATCGCCGGGAGCCTTTTCGCGGGCTACCTGATGTTGAGTGTCATGCCCCACCTGGACGCCAGCACCTTCGACCGCGCCCTCCCGATCAGCGAGCAGTACCGCACAATCATGCCGAGCGTGAGCGATGGCGCGACTGTCCGATTGAGTACACCCTTCTTCAATATCTACGGACTGGTCACCCTCGTCGGCATGGCGATCTGGTCGGCCTGGCTGTTCTTACGTAAGCAAGTCCTGCCCAACCGTGTGCTGGGGAACGTCCTGATCGCCACCGGCGCACTTTCCATTGGGTTAGCCAGCACGCTCACGCGCCTCGGGGTCGGCGCGTACCTCTATCTGGGTGAGCTCATTGCGGCGCTGCTGATGTACGCTGGTTTCGTGATGGCCGGCGCCCCGGCCCCCCAGACCGAACCATCCGGCCTTACCGAGACTGCTGCCGCCGACTGAACCACCTGGCTCCGCCGGCGACTTTGCATGCCCTCGATCAAGGGGCAAGACGCGACTGACCTCGTTCATTCCGTGCTTTCGCTCGAGGATCGTCCGGCCAGCCAGAGCTCGTGACAGACACCCCCGACCCACGGGACACACATCCCGTGGGCCGCGTTGTTCATGGCACACGATTCCGCCCGAACCCTAGCAGGAAAGGGATCCACAGGGGCGTTCTCCCGCGTCAACCGGGGTTGTTGAAACGTAGACGCCGATTCGAGGCAGGCCAGCGTTGGGGGGATTGATCTCCCGAATCAGGGAGCGACCAACAGGGTGAGAGGGTCAGATGAGGAGATCGTCAACGAAGCGATCTGGGAGTTTCTCGACCATAGCGCGAGGCCATGTAGCCGAGGCCGCCGGCCGCCAGCAATAACGCCAGTCCGACGACCCCAAGCAACGGCGACCGCTGACCCCCTGGTCCGCCATCGCCTCCGAGCGCTGCACTGGCCTGCGCCCCGAACTCAACGTACTGCACATCGCCGGGGTTAAGGCGAACCGGGACGTTCATCGCCGTGGTCGGGTTGTATCCGACGGGGACGGCCGCACTGACGTTGTAATCTCCGTTAGGAATCTCAGTGAAACAGTGGCCCTCAGGGACATCGCTGGTGGTCTGCTCGCCGGCCACGACCCCGTTCACATCGATCACGCTGACTTCGCCATCAGGCAAGGGCAGTTCCGTCTCTTCAAAACGTGCATCCCCATTCAGATCTACGAAGAGGAGGACACAGATCTGTCCGGTACCGAACGCCGGGGTCGGCGTAGCCGGGATGGATGTGGGCGAGGGCTGTGCTCCGGGCCCGGCCGTTGGCTCAACCGGGCCGCCGAAGCCGAGCACCAGCTGCATCCCGGGAATGATGTAATCGCCGGGCTGGATACCGTTCAGGGCCATCAGCTCCTCGAGGGTCTTGCCGCTGAGTGCGGCGATCGTCCACAGGTCATCTCCTTCCTTAACGACGTACACTACGCGCCCATCCGGACCGGGGGTTGGTGTCACAAAACCGGTTTGCGCGTGGGGTGCCGGTCCCGAATCCGCCCACGCCCGCCCTGCGGTTCCCAGGCCGAGGAGGAGCAGCATGATGGCCAACAAGTACAAGAGTCTTCCAGCCCGCATCGATCGACAGCCCTGATACCTCGATTATATCCGCTCCATCAGGGCCCTGGCAGGCGCATGTCGAAAGCGATCGCTTTCGCCTGAGGGTGTCCCTCGACGGAGTTCACCCCGAACGGTGTCGAGGGACTCCAGATTCATCGTTCGACTTCCCTCGCCTGATGGAGGCCCTTCCCCCAAGCACCCTGCCTGGGCAGGCTGCCGTGGAGGGGTGGGGTATTCCTGATGTGAGAAGAGGCCGTTGTGGATGAGCGGCGGATGCGCAGGACCGGCGGCCTCCGGAAGGACTCCCGGGACCGCAGGGTATAATCGCCCGCACCAGCCTTGCTGCAGGGCCTGCTCTCACTCGTTCTTCGTCATGGCTGGATGAACGTGGTTCCCCTTGCAGCCTGGAGCCATCTGCTTGGCGATCCGGAAGAGACTGACCGGTCTGGCGCTGGGTGTCGCCGGTCTGGCTGTAATCGGCCTTCTGGCCGGTTTCACCTACCAGCTCCCATACGTGCAGGAGCATTTTGCCTGGCGCGTGTCCGAGCTGCGGGCTCGGATCAAGTACGCGCTTTCGCCTCCGGCCGAAGCCGTCTTCACGCCGAACCCTACGCTCGTCGCCATGGTCCAGTCGACGATCAATGCCCTGACCCCCACGCCAACCGACACATCGACCCCGGGTCCGACGGCAGTGCCCAGCCTGACGGCGACGCCGACCGACGTGCCAACCCCCATTCCGGCCAGCGTCCAGCTCAAGGGCGTCCGGCATGAGTATCAGAAGTGGAACAACTGCGGCCCGGCCAACTTGGCGATGGCGCTCTCGTTCTGGGGATGGGAGGGGGACCAACGCCCGATCGCCGCCTTCGTCAAACCAAATCCGCGTGATAAGAACGTCATGCCCTACGAACTGGCCGACTTTGTCGAGAGCGAGACCGGCTTGCGCATCCTCAACCGCGTTGGCGGGGATCTGGGGCTGTTGAAGTCGCTCCTGGCTGCGGGGTTCCCGGTGATCATCGAAAAAGGTTTTGAGGGGCCAGGGTTCGACGGATGGATGGGACACTACGAGGTGCTCACAGGATATGACGACGGCCGCAGCCGGTTCACCGCCCAAGACTCATACATCATGCCGGACCTCCCCGTCTCATATGGCGATGTCGAGAGTTACTGGAGTGCCTTCAACTACACCTTCCTTGTCATTTACCCTCCCGAGCGCGAGTCCGAGCTACTCTCGATCCTCGGGCGGCTGGCGGACGAGGAAGCCAGCTATCGGATTGCGGCGCAAAAGGCCTCGGATGAGATCTACGCGACCACCGATCGCGATCAGTTTTTCGCCTGGTTCAACCGAGGCTCGAGCCTGGTGTCGCTCAGGGATTATCAGGGGGCGGCGCAAGCCTATGACGCCGCCTTCAAGCTATACGCCAGCCTGGAGCCGGCCACCCGGCCATGGCGCATGCTCTGGTATCAGACCGGGCCTTACTTCGCCTACTACTACAGCGGTCGCTACCTCGACGTCCTCAACCTCGCCACGCAGACGCTTCAAATCATGGACGAACCCAACCTGGAGGAGAGCTACTACTGGCGAGCTTTGGCGCGCCTGGCCCTCGGTGACACGGATGGAGCCGTTACCGATTTGCACACCAGCCTGGACTACCATCCAGGTTTCGCCCCGACCACGGCCCAGCTTCAGTCGATGGGGTTAGCTCCCTGATCCCGTCTGCGGTGCCAAGGACGCCTTGATCTCTTGACCTCCGAGCCAACCGCCGTCCTGCCTCGTCCGAGCGCCAGACTGACCCACGTCGCGCGTTCTTCGATCCTCGTCGGTGTCCTCTTCGGTGTCGACAAGCTTCTCGGCCTGTTACGGCAGGTGATCATCGGCCGTCAATTCGGCGTCAGTCACGAGCTGGATGCATTTAACGCCGCCAACAATCTCCCCGATCTGCTCTTCGCCTTGATCACCGGAGGGGCGTTGGCAATTGCCTTCATCCCGGTCCTGTCCGAGTACCTCGATCGCCAGGGACGTAAGGAGGCCTGGGACTTGTTCAGCCGTATCGCCAATTGGGCGTTCGTCATCACCGGTGTTCTGGCCGTGGTGATCTTTTTTTTCGCTTCGCCCATTGTGCGTGCGCAGCTCGGCGTTGCACCAGGATTCAGCCCCGAGCTCCAGGCGCTCGTCGCGGATCTCATGCGGCTGAATCTGATCTCCACGATGATCTTCTCGCTGAGCGGATTGGTGATCGCCGGTTTGCAGGCCAACCAGCACTTCCTGCTCCCGGCTCTTGCGCCGGCGGTCTACGATGTGGGCCAGATCTTCGGTGCTGTGATCCTGGCCCCCAGCCGCGGCTATTCACTGGCCGGGTTCACCTTGCCCGCCGCCGGTTTGGGCGTCCATGGCCTGGTGTATGGCGTCATCCTGGGAGCGTTCCTGCATCTCGCCGTACAGATCCCGGCCCTCGTTCGATACGGCTTCCGCTGGAGCCCGCGCCTGAGCCTTGATCACCCCGGCGTACGCAAGGTCGCCCGACTTATGGGTCCGCGCATCCTCACGATCGGTGCCTTCCAACTGGTCTTCGTCGTCCAGGACAATCTCGCCTCGCGTCTGGACGTCGGGTCAGTCACGGCGCTGGCCTACGGCTGGTTGATCATGCAGGTTCCGGAGACGATCATCGCCACAGCCGTCGGCACGGCGATCTTGCCCACCCTGGCGGAGCATTTCGCCCGCGGCGACGACCCGGCGTTCGAAACCAGCGTCGCACGCGCGGCGTCTCTGCTTCTGGCGGTTACTCTGCCAGCGACCGTGATCCTGATGATCGTGATCCAACCGTTGATCCAGCTCGCCTTCCGATTCGACGCGCGAGGCACCGAGCTCGTGACCTGGGCCGCGCGCGCCTATCTCATCGGCCTGGTCGGGCACTCCTTGTTGGAGATCGGCTCCAGAGCCTTCTATGCACGTCAGAACGCCCGCATCCCGCTCCTGGCGTCGGGATTGAGCACGGGAGTGTTTACCCTGTCAGCGATCGTGCTCTTCCGTTGGCTGGGAGCCGCAGGGATCGGATTGAGCAACAGTCTGGCGTTCACCTTCGAGGCGCTCTTCCTGCTGATCCTGCTATCGCGGTCCTTCTCGGGTATCCTCCCCCGGGCGAGGCAGGTCAGCCGCGGACTGCTGGCCGCGGTGGCGGCCGGCCTGGCCGCCACGATTGTCGTGGAAGTGGTCCCCCTGAGTGATCCAGTGGTCTCTATCCTAGGGTCGACCCTCGGCGCGCTGGTTGCCATTCCCTTCATTTGGCCCGAGTTGCGCCAACTAACATCCCTGTGAGTTCACGCTCCCGGAGCCTTGAAGGCTCCGGGAGCGTCGGATCTTCCCGCGTCCTGGAAAGCCAGGGCAATACAAGCTCGGGCCGCCGAGGACGGCGGCCCGAGCGTCTATCACCCCGCTCCCGAACTAAGTCGGATTACTCCTTCTGGTACGGCTGTCCATCGGCCGCCGGCATTTGCCCGCGGCCGACTACACCTGCCAGGGCGATCATGGTTGCGACATACGGCGCCATGAGGAGGAAGTCCGAAGGGATTTTGACCCCCAGGATGGCCAGTTTGGCTGCCAGTGAGTCAGCGAAGCCGAAGATCAAGCCCGCACCGAATGATCCGAAGGGCGTCCAGTTCCCGAAGATCATCGCCGCCAGACCGATGAAGCCTCTCCCGGCGGTCATCACCTCATCGAAGCGGCCGACCGACCCCAGAGTGAAGTAACCGCCGCCGAAGCCGGCCATCATGCCGCCAAGCAGCACGGCCATGTATCGGGTGCGAAAGACATTGATCCCCAGTGTGTCTGCCGCCTTGGGATGCTCGCCAACCGAACGGAGCCGCAATCCCCAACGTGTGTAGAAGAGCGCCACCGTGATCACAACCATGAACAGGTAAAGAGCGTAGACGAACAAGTTGTGGCTGAAGAGCAACGGTCCCAGGATGGGGATCTTCGAAAGCACGGGGATCGGCCAGGGGGCGAAGATCCCCGGGTTGTTCAAGTCCTGATACGTCTGCAAGAACTTGGCCGAGATGAAGGACGTGATGCCCGTGGCAAAAATGTTGATCACAGTGCCGGAGACAATCTGGTCGGTCCTGTATTTGATCGAGAGGACAGCATGCACCAGGCCCAGGAGTCCACCCGTCAAGACCGCCGATAGCAGACCGATCCACAGGCTCCCGCTGACGCTTGCCACGAGCGCGCCCGTCATAGCGCCCGAGAGCATCATGCCTTCGATAGCGATGTTCACCACCCCTGCCCGCTCGCAGAGCACGCCGGACATGGCCCCCAACGTGATCGGCACCGCCTTCACCAGGCTCGTGGTCAATAGCCCGAGCAGGTTGAGCGATTGGCCAGCAGCAGCCCAGATGAGAAAGCCGAAGATGAACAGGCCGGAGACGATTCCCAGGACCAGGATCGTCCGCCGCCCAAAGCCGCGCGCAAGCTGGATCCCCCCCAGCATCGCGCCGGCCAGGGCCAGCACGTTGAGGGTGAAGGACGACGGCAGCACCCAATCCGGGATGGTCACTTCGGACCCTCCCAGAGTGAGATTAAACGTAGTCACCTGGTCTGATGTGACTTGGCGGGCGAAGATGATCCAGATGCCGAAGGCCAGCCCAAGCAGAACCAGCCCGATCACCCGCTGGCGAGTGGGAGATGCGATTTCGATCCGGCGGCGGAGCGCAGTCGTGGCCATCGATCACCCTCCCCAGCCGCGGACGAATACGCCCTCAACAGCCTCTGCCGGGGCGCGCAAGCGATAGATCGTCCGGATGATCGCCGGTGCGGCGATGAAGGCAAGGATCAAGGCTTGAAGGACGGAGATGATATCGATGGGGATGCTCGAGACCACCATCATCCGCGTGGCTCCATTGCGCAACGTCCCGAAGAGCAGGGCCGCCAGGACGACGCCTGCGGGATGGCTCTTGCCGAGCAACGCCAGGGCAATACTGTCGAACCCGTAGCCCGACGAGAAAGCCATCGCCAAGTTGAGGTTCACCCCTAGAACTTCGTTTGCCCCGGCCAGCCCCGCCAGCGCCCCGGATAGCGACATCGCCAGGACAATGTTCCCGACGATGTTGATCCCGGCATAGCGGGCGGCGTTGGGGTTGCTGCCGACGGTGCGAAGATTGAACCCGATCGTCGTCCGGAACAGAAGCCAGTACACCAGCCACGCCGCGGCCAGGGCGATGAAAAAGCCGGCGTGGAAGCGGATGGGATACTCGAAGAAGCGCGGCAGCGCGGCGCTCTCTTGAATCGTCGGGCTCACCGGATTGAACGAATCGGGGCGCTTCATCGGACCGCTCAGCAGCCAGTCGCTGAGGCGGAAGGCAATATAGTTGAGCATGATCGTATTGATCACCTCATGCCCGCCGGTCTTGGCTTTTAGCCAGCCCGGGATGAAACCCCACGCCGCGCCCCCCAGCGCGCCCGCCGCCAGGGCCAGCGGGAGATGGACGATGGCGGGCAGGCCGATGATCGAATAACCGACGAAAGCGGCGCAAATGGCACCGACGAAAATCTGTCCTTCAGCGCCGATGTTGAACAAGCCACTGCGGAACCCCAAGGCAACGGCCAGCCCGCCAAAAATGTACGGCGTCGAGGCGACCAGGCTCTCCAAGAAGGGGTTGAATGCTCGGCGGATGTCGAGTGGATCCCCGCCTTGCAGTGCGCCAATGATCCGGCCCGGATCGCCGATCGATCCGGCGAAGAGAGCTCCGTAGGCGGCGCCCACGATGCGGAGCCCGGCGACTACACCCTGGATCGGCGATCGAGCCCAGGCGGCATAGACCTCCTCCGAAGTGAAGGCGATGATCAACGCCCCAACGATGAGACCACTGACGACCGCCAGGATTGGGATCAATGCAACCTGGCCGATGCGCCGCCACAGCGGGCCCTTGCCCGCCGGCGTCGCCGTCAACTCCTCCAGCAGAATCTCGGAGGCATTCTTCTTTGGTTTGTCTTCTGCCACAGAGGGGGTCCTCTCTTAGAGTGTGACTTCGACCTTGCGCTTACCACGCGGGGTGGCTGCTTTCTCGGGACTCACTCCGGCCATCAGGAGGCCGACATGCTCTTTAGTCGCCTCTTCAGCCTCGAGGACCGCCACGATCTTCCCCCGATACATGACGGCGATCCTGTCAGAGAGTTCCATGATTTCGTCCAATTCCGATGATACGAGCAAGACGCCGCAACCGGCGTCGCGCTTCTCGACGATGCGATGGTGTATGTACTCGATCGAGCCCACGTCGAGCCCGCGCGTCGGTTGAGATGCGACCAATAGCTTGATCGGACGCGAAAACTCCCGAGCCACTATGACCTTCTGCTGGTTTCCACCCGAGAGTGATCCGGCGGGGGTGTAAGGCGACGGCGTCCGGATGTCGAACTCATCGATGAGCTGCCTAGCGGTTCGTTCGATCTCCTTGCCGCGCATGACGATCCCTTGAGAGAACGGCGGGAGATAGTAAGTGCAGAGCACCAGATTGTCGGAGACGGGAAACGGCAGTACCAACCCGTCGCGCTGCCTGTCCTCTGGGACATGGGCTGTCCCGAGTTCGGTGATCTGGCGCGGCTTGGCATGGGTGACGTCTTCGCCCAGAATACGGATCGATCCTTTGGTCGCAGCCCGCAGCCCGGTCAGGGCCTCGACCAACTCGGTCTGCCCGTTGCCCTGTACTCCCGCCAATCCCACAATCTCCCCGGCGCGCAGTTCCAGGCTTACTCCGTCCACCGCCACCTGCTTCCGATCGTCGACCACCACCAGGTCATCAACCTGCATGACCACATCTCCAGCCTTGGGTGGTGTCCGCTCCACCTCGAGCTCGACTGCCCGACCGACCATCATCTCAGCCAGCTTGCGCCGGTTGGC
>Ga0256868_10001923_pt1 | contig 11028 bp, 9 predicted proteins | sample RVTome_13_FD_187341 | JGI IMG/M metagenome (GOLD analysis project Ga0256868, IMG submission 187341) | Soil microbial communities from uranium-contaminated site in the Upper Colorado River Basin, Wyoming, United States - RVT92D227 HiSeq ... | reverse complement strand
GTCATCCGTCTTACGTCCGTCAGTACTTAAGACGGATGACGGACGGAGAATGACAAACAGACGAAACTATGTCGCCATACTAACGACCGCATTAGTAATAGGCTAAACTTCTGATAGTTTTGATAACGCTATCCGGTGATTCAAACAGACCCATATGGGTACATACTACCCTTGATTTTCCCTTAACATCTCTTTTCACAAAGATCGTGAAGGGAACCCTTGGATTCCCCAGGGACTTATGAGCTGCAAAACTGTAATCTGTCAGAATCGGGTACTGTACTTTATACGACCTTTTATAGTCCCTGACTTCATTCTGTGTATTACCAACTGCGATTGCGATTATCTTGACCCTTTGCTTCATTGAACGGTCAGCGTCAACTGCAGTATAGACATGATTCAGAAGATTGATATTCCTTGGACAGCTTGTACAGAAAGTATTGAACACCTCAACGATAATGAGAGTTCCTTTTATGTCATTGAATCTAAAAGTTTTTTCCCGTGATATTTCGAGATATGTACTCTCTTCCCGTGTCAGGCTATCTTGAAAGGTCAGATGGGGAAAGATAGCCCCTTCTTTGATCGGTCCGGCATGAGCAGGAGAATAAAACTGCAGAAGGAGCAGGGAACAGACAGCAATGGAAAAGAGAATGTTTCCGGCCCTATTTTTCAAGCTTTTCCAGTTCTTTAACTAAAATTTCAAGGCCGGGTCTCTTGTTGATATCGTGAACATCAATATAACGGATAACCCCCTTTTTATCTACGACAAATAAAGCCCTTTCGGTGATTCCATTTGAGCGGAGAACACCGTATTTTTTTGCTACAGCACCATGGGGCCAGAAATCCGAAAGAACAGGGAACCAGAGTTCCCCCATTTCCTTTGTCCATGCATATAAGGTAGGAATATTGTCCACGGTGATTCCAATCAATACGGCGTTATTTTTTTCAAAGATATTCCTTGCAATATTGTATCCCGGCCACTGGTCAGAACAGACTGGTGTCCAGGCTGCAGGAACAAAAGAAATGACAACATTATTTTTACCACGGAACTGGCTTAGTGACACCTTTTCTCCTGTTACGGAAGGAAGCGTAAAATCAGGGGCTTTCATCCCTGCTTTAAGCTTTGTCTTGCTGTCAACGGGCTTAAGCATTCCGGGATTATAGATTTTGCCTTTAAACTGTTCTGATGCTCCAAAAGCATTAGTTATAAAAAAAAGCGCCACAAGAATTCCAGATATTACTAAGAAAAAAGACTTGCAGGTATTTAACATAGTTATCCCTCCTATTTTAAATCGCATTCCTTAATAATGAGTTCCAAAAACTGGCTGGGGTCCTGTATGCTGCCGACTTTGGAATAGACAAGTATATTAGTGCCGTCGGCATTTTTCTTGATCACGAAGAAATATGGTGTCCTGACCTCTCCAACTGTCTTATGAACACTGAATGACTCATCGGAAAACAGGGGGAACTGAATATTGTACTGGTTCCTGAAGACATCTACTTCAAATGGGGTGTTTCCTGCCCCGATGCCTATGATCTTAATCCTGTCTTTTATATCCGGTCTTTTCTCTATCATGTTATAAAGCTCATTGATATTAGGAGCCTCTTTCTGACAGTAGGGGCAGTACATGCTGAATATTTCGAGTATGACCAAGTCCGCTTTAATTTGTGATATCATTAAGGAGCCCTTTCCTGTTACTCCAAGATAATCCATTTCAGACGCTTTTTCCGGTACAGGAAGGGTTATGTTGGGAAATGCCTCACCTTTTGCCGGCGTGTGTCCGGCAGCCAGAACTGACTGAACGCAAAAAATAAGAAAGCTCATAATTATTAACACAATTTTGGTTTTTCTGCCCATGTTCCCCCCTTTGTTTTTATTTTTTGCCAGATATTTGGAAGCCCTTTAAAAAACTTCTTTTTTCGCTTATATAATAATTTTCTTACAGCATAAAACATTTGTCAAGTGTTTAGTTTTGTATAGAAACCATTATGAGAGGCAGATATCGGACTTTGTATCTTTAATCCTTTTTTGCCATAAAAAAATTGTACAAAAAAGTTCAGGTTATGAATAAGTATTCAGAATTGAATTTATTATTATGATAAGGTATCCTATTAGCTAAAAATCGTTATAGGAGGCTATCTTAATGGCTAAGAAGGCTGGTAAAAAATACGTTTACTTTTTCGGCGGTGGCAAAGCCGACGGAAGGGGAGATATGAAAGACCTTCTCGGCGGAAAAGGCGCTGGACTTGCAGAGATGACTAATCTTAAAATTCCAGTCCCTGCTGGTTTTACAATTAGCACCGAAGCCTGTAACGAATATTTCAAGGCCGGGAAAAAATATCCCCCTGGGTTGTGGGAACAGGTGCTTGATAATCTAAAAAAAGTAGAAAAGGCAATGGGGATAAAATTCGGTGATTCTGTAAACCCGCTATTAGTTTCTGTCCGCTCGGGAGCTAAATTTTCCATGCCAGGTATGATGGATACTGTTCTCAATCTTGGACTTAATGAGACAACAATAGATGCACTTATTAAGAAGACCGGAAATGAACGTTTTGTATACGATGCATACAGAAGGCTTATTACAATGTTCGGCAATATTGTAATGGGTGTTGACAGGCAGAAGTTCGAAAGAGCCATTGAAGAGATGAGGGAGAAGAAAGGAGTTCTTCTTGATACAGACCTTACAACTGATGACCTCAGAGATCTTGTTGAAGAATTTAAGATTATTTATAAAAGAAGCACAGGGGAGGATTTTCCAATAGACCCAATTGAACAGCTTAAAAGGGCAATAAATGCAGTATTCGGTTCATGGTTTGGAGACAGGGCTGTGAAATACAGAAGGTTGAATGATATTCCTGATGATCTCGGCACAGCATGTAATATCCAGGCAATGGTATTTGGAAATATAGGTGATAATTCTGGCACAGGAGTTGGCTTCACGAGGGACCCGTCTACGGGACAAAAGAAATTTTTCGCAGAATGCCTCATAAATGCACAAGGTGAGGATGTGGTTGCAGGCATCAGGACCCCGCTTCATATAGAAGAGCTAAGGAAGCGACTTCCAAAGGCTTATAGTGATCTTGACAGGATATACAAGAAGCTTGAAAAACACTATAAGGATATGCTTGACATAGAATTTACTGTTCAGGAAGGCAAGTTATATATGCTTCAAACCAGGGTTGGGAAAAGAACAGCAGCATCAGCCCTTAAAATAACCATTGATATGGTAAAAGAGAAATTGATAGATAAAAAGACAGCAATATTAAGGATTGATCCACAGCAGCTTGACCAGCTGCTTCATCCTATGATAGACATGAAGGCTCAAGTTAAGGTAATTGCAAAAGGGCTTCCTGCATCGCCTGGCGCTGCGGTTGGGAAAGTAGTATTTACAGCAGAGGATGCAGAAAGAGCTGCCGAAAAAAATGAAAAGGTTATCCTTGTCAGGACTGAGACCTCACCTGAGGACATTGGTGGGATGAATGCCGCACAGGGTATCCTTACTGCAAGGGGAGGTATGACATCCCATGCAGCAGTTGTCGCAAGGGGAATGGGCAAATGCTGCGTTGCTGGCTGCGGTGCAATAAATATAAATGAGATCCAGAGATACTTTACAGTTAATGACCTTATTGTTAAGGAGGGCGACTATTTAACTCTAAACGGTACAACAGGGGAGGTCATTCTTGGAGAGGCGCCTCTTGTAAAACCAGCCCCCACAGGTGATTTCGGTACCTTTATGAAATGGGCTGATGAGTTCAGAAAGATTGGCGTTTGGACGAATGCTGATACACCCCATGATGCAGAGGTTGCAAGGAGCTTTGGTGCAGAAGGGATTGGCCTGTGCAGGACAGAACATATGTTTTTTAACCCGGAGAGGATAAGTGCTGTAAGAGAGATGATACTTGCTGATGATACAGAAGGAAGGAAAAAGGCATTGGCCAAACTCCTTCCCATGCAGAAAAGTGACTTTATAGAAATATTTAAGGTTATGAAGGGACTTCCTGTGACTATCCGTCTTCTTGACCCACCACTTCATGAGTTCCTGCCACATACCGATGAAGAAATAAGGGATCTGGCTTCTTCAATGGAAGTTCCTGTTGAAAAATTAAAGACAAGAAATAAGGCATTACAGGAGTCTAATCCTATGCTTGGTCACAGAGGATGCAGACTCGGCATAACATATCCTGAGATTTATGAGATGCAGGTTCAGGCTATAATAGAGGCTGCTTGCGAGTTGTCAAAACAGAAGATTAAGGTAATACCCGAAATAATGATACCCCTTGTTGGCCATGTAAATGAACTTAAGATGATGAGAGAACTTACTGTTAGGGTAGCAGAGGAAGTCCAGAAAAAATATAAGACAAAGGTTAACTACACTGTTGGAACAATGATAGAGCTTCCAAGGGCTGTATTAACAGCAGATGAGATAGCTTCACAGGCAGACTTCTTTTCTTTCGGCACAAATGACCTCACACAGACAAACTTTGGACTTTCAAGAGATGATGCAGGAAGATTCCTTCCATATTATATTGAAAAAGGGATACTTGATGACGACCCATTCATAACACTTGACCAGAGCGGCACAGGGCTCCTTATGAAGATTGGTGTAGAAAAGGGCAGAAAGGTAAAGAAGAACCTGAAGATCGGCATCTGCGGTGAACATGGAGGGGATCCGCAATCTGTTGAGTTCTGCCATAAGATTGGTCTGGACTATGTGAGCTGTTCACCATACAGGGTTCCGATTGCAAGGCTTGCAGCTGCACAGGCAGCACTGAAAGAAAAGACAAAAAAGGATTTAAGCAAATCCACCGTCTAATAACGATTTTTTAAAGAAGTTGATTGATCATTATCTTTACAGATTGTAAGATTATATGGTAATGTAAATGTTACATATTTTCGAAAGGTGGTGGATAAATGGCAACTGAAAAGATACAAAAACAGTCTATCATAAACGACTACAAGCTTCACGATAGCGATACCGGTTCGCCTGAAGTTCAGATAGCACTGTTAAGCTCAAGAATAAATTATCTTACCGAGCATTTCAAAACTCATACAAAAGACCATCACTCAAGGAGAGGTCTTTTGAAGCTCGTCAGCCAAAGACGTAAATTACTTGATTACCTTAAGACATCTGATAGGGAAAGATACGAAAAGGTTATTGAGCGTCTGGAAATAAGAAAGTAATGAAAACATTACATGTCGAAGTTCGAGGCAGGAAGCTCTCTCTTGAGACAGGCAGAATAGCAAAACAGGCTGATGGAGCTGTAGTTGCTCAGTATGGTGACACAGTTGTCCTCGCTACTGCAGTAGCAGATAAGACCGCCAAAGAAGGTCTGGACTTCTTTCCCCTCACCATAGATTATCAGGAGAAGGCATACGCTGCAGGGAAAATCCCCGGAGGTTTTTTTAAGAGAGAGGGGAGACCATCAGAAAAAGAGATACTAACCTCCCGCCTGATTGACCGGCCCACAAGACCTCTTTTCCCTAAGGGGTTTTATTGTGAGACTCAGGGCATTATCAGTGTTCTATCGTATGGCGATGAGAATATCGCGGACATACTTGGAATCATATGCATGTCTGCTGCCCTGACGATTTCCGACATTCCTTTTAAGGCTCCGATTGGCGCTGTAAGAATAGGAAGGATAGCGGGTTCGTTTGTGATTAACCCTGACTTGAGGGAGGTTGAGGAATGCGACCTTAACCTGATTGTTGCAGGTACAGAAGAGGCTGTGATCATGGTAGAAGGTGAGGCTCAGGAAATAGCAGAGCGTGATCTTCTGGAAGCCCTGGATGTAGCTCATCAGGAAATAAAACGTATCTGTTCTGTTCAGCATGAGTTACGGTCTCTTGCAGGAAAGGGAAAAAGGCCTGTTACTGAGCCTGCTGCAGATGAATCGCTTTTTAAGGCGGTCAACGAATTTTCATTGGAAAAAATAAAATTCGCTATTACGATCCCTGACAAAATGAGGAGACAAAATGCCCTTGATGAAGTACTTAAAGAGGTGATCGAGAAACTGAATACAGGCGAACAGGACATTACGATGGACATAATCGCTGTTTTCAATGATATCGAGAAAAACCTTGTAAGGAACATGATCCTTAATGAAAACATCAGGGCAGACGGAAGAGCTCCTGAAGAAATACGGAAGATCAGCGCTGAAGTCGGAATTCTCCCGAGAACTCATGGATCTTCACTATTTATAAGAGGTGAGACACAGGCCCTGGCAGTCATTACCCTTGGCACATCAGACGATGAACAGAAGATAGATTCACTCGACGGAGAGTCGTACAAGACTTTTATGCTTCATTATAATTTCCCGCCGTTCAGTGTTGGTGAGGTAAAACCGTTGAGATCTCCGGGCAGACGCGAAATAGGTCATGGCATGCTCGCAGAGAGAGCTATCAAGGCGGTTATCCCGCCCAAAGATGAATTCCCCTACACGATAAGAATAGTCTCTGATATACTCGAATCCAACGGCTCTTCTTCCATGGCAACCGTTTGCGGGGGCTCACTTGCTTTGATGGATGCGGGTGTGCCAATTAAGACGCACGTTGCAGGTATCGCAATGGGGCTCATAAAAGAAGACGACAAGGTTGTGGTACTTACTGATATACTCGGGCTTGAAGACCATCTCGGTGACATGGATTTCAAGGTTACGGGAACAGAAAAAGGGATTACAGCATTCCAGCTCGATACAAAGATAGGCGGTATTTCACACGAAATAATGGAAAAAGCTTTAGAGCAGGCTCGACAGGGAAGGATTTACATCCTTGATAAAATGAAAGATACGATCAGCACTCCGAGGGAAAATCTTGCAACGTATGCCCCGCGAATTTATACGATGCAGATTAAACAGGAAAAGATTCGTGATGTCATCGGTACGGGTGGAAAGGTTATCCGGGGAATAGTCGAACAGACAGGTGTAAAGATAAACATAGAGGACAGTGGCATTATCAATATAGCCTCTCCTGACGGTGAATCAGCGAAGAAGGCGATCGATATAATCAACAGCATCATAGCTGAGGCTGAACTCGGAAAGATTTACCTTGGAAAGGTTAAGAGAATCCTTGATTTCGGTGCATTTGTTGAAATTATGCCTGGTACAGAGGGCTTGCTTCACATATCCCAAATCTCGGAAAAACGAATAGCAAAGGTAACCGATGAGCTTCAAGAAGGCGATGAAGTAAGTGTCAAGGTTATTGAGATAGATAAGATGGGCAGGATACGCTTGTCCAGAAAAGAAGCTTTAAGGGATCAAGAAACGGTTAAGTAATAATAGAGGAGCGGATAGATGCTCAATAAATGGGGGATAGATTTCAGATATCCCCTCTTTAGTTTCCAGAGTAAATCCTGATGTCCTGTTTCAGATATATGAATCTTAAAATAATAACAATACTGATTAAGTAAGTAGAGGAAAAGGGCCATGTTTTCAAAAGAAAACCTCACTAATGATCTGCCGGTGGTTATGGAATCGCTGAAGAATGTGCGGTCTGTTGTACTCGGAATATGGGTAAAGGTCGGTTCGAGACATGAAACTCCGGAAAAGAACGGGATATCACATTTCCTTGAGCACATGTTCTTTAAGGGCACAAAAAGACATACTGCCCAGGAAATCGCTGTTGAGATCGACTCACTTGGCGGGGAACTAAATGCATTCACATCCAGGGAAACCACAACATTTTATATAAAGGTGCTCGATGAGTACCTTGAAAAAGGTATTGAACTCCTGTCAGATATCTTTCTTAATTCAACATTTCCGGAGGAAGATATCGAGAAGGAAAAAAAGGTAATAAAAGAAGAAATAAAAATGGTTGAGGATACACCTGATGACTACGTTCATGATCTGTCCAATCAGACCATCTGGGGACAATACGGACTTGGACAGTCTGTTCTCGGTCGCAGAGAGACAATAAGAGCATTCACGAGAGATGATATGATGTCTCATATTAAAAAATATTACGGCACAAAAGACATAGTCATATCCTGTGCAGGAAAATTTGAACAAAGAACTCTCCTTTCGATGCTGAATAAGAGTCTTGGTAATTTAAGACGGGGTTCCGAGCCTGAAAGGGGCGATCCGCCTCTCTTCCGGAGCAAAGTCGAGGTAATCAACAAAGATCTTTCCGAAGCGCACATGTGTTTGGGTATCAAGGGCATTCCCCATGCGAGTACGGAACGTTATTGTCTTTTCACTCTGAACACGATATTCGGTGCCGGAGTAAGCTCGCGGTTATTCCAGGAGATAAGAGAAAAGAGAGGACTTGCATATTCAATATATTCGTTTATTGCATCGTATATCGATACTGGATTATGGGGAGTCTACGCCGGTGTCAGCAGGAAAAAGGTACGTGAGGTGATGGAATTGATAATGAAAGAAATAGACAGTCTAAAAGAAACCGTCACCGAGACAGAACTGCAACGCGCAAAAAACCAGCTCAAGGGGAATATAATCCTCGGTCTTGAGTCAACAAGCAGCCACATGAACAACATCGCCCGGCAAGAGATCTATTACGGTAAATACTATTCGCCGAAAGAGATCATCCATATGATTGAATCGATAACCTTAAACCAGATAAAGAATCTTGCAGAAAAGATAGTGCAAAAAGAATTGTTTTCTCTGACCGTTTACGGGCCAGTTCAAAAAGATGATATCGCTGGAATACTGGGCTAAAGGGGTTCTTGAGGAAGGCCTATCAATTATAGTATAAAAACAGTAACTCTATAATGAAATAACCTATAGAGGAGGTAATTATGCCGGCATATGAATATAACTGTAAGGTTTGTGGGAAGGATTTTATTGTTTTCACGTCAATTAAAGATTTTGAGGCGAATCCAAAGATTATATGTAATTACTGTCAGAGCGATAATGTAACCAAGAAAATTACCTCGTTTTTTTCGAAAACGACCAAAAAATCCTGAAAACTTAGCTGAAAGAGCTGCATCCGGGGAAATGAAACGATTAGAATAAATCAGGGCGAACTTACGCCTAAAATTTCACCGACTTTTGCCACTATTTCATGAATATTAAAAGGTTTTGTAATATAGAAATCAGCTCCAACACCCTTGGCCTTCTGTCTGTCTAATTCCTGTCCCTTTGCTGTAACCATAATGATGCAGCAATTCTTCAATTCTCTGTCATTTTTCAAAATGCTGCATACTTCAAAACCATTCATTTTGGGCATCATAACGTCAAGAAAGATGATATCAGGTTTTTGCTTTCTCGCATTTTCAACGGCAGACAGGCCATTGTCTGCGGTGAGCAGTTCAACTCCACTCTCTTCGAATGGTTCCAGAATCTGGTTAAGGAGATTCCTTATGATGGGATCATCATCAACAATCAGTATCTTTGGCATTTAAAATCCCTGGGAAATTATTCTTTGTCAGCCAATGCATGATCGTACGACCTGCTTTCTTTCTTTATATTGACAGGTACAGTAAAGGAGAAAAGACTGCCTTTACCGAGTTCACTCTCAACCCATATATGGCCGCCATGGTACTCAATAATCTGTTTGCAGATAGAGAGACCCAAACCTGTCCCTGTAGGTTTTTCGGTAAGGGTGTCCCCCACCTGTCTGAATTTATCGAATACCTTAACCTTGTCAGTTTCGGCTATTCCAATGCCGGTGTCAATTATGCTAACCATTATATCATGATCCATTCTTTTTACTCTGCAATTAACAAAACCTTTTTCAGTGAACTTTACCGCATTTGACAGAAGGTTAATTACAACCTGTAACAATTTGTCCTTATCACCGATGACCTCAGGCAATCCTTCCTCAATAACTTTTATAAACTCGAGATTTTTCTGATCGAATAGCGCCGAAGTAGCACCCCATGCACGTTCAATTATATCAGATACCTGGATTTTTTCCATCTTCCATTCAACTTTTCCTGCTTCAAGTTTAGATATATCAAGAACGTCATTGATCAGTGCCGTTAGCCTCTCTCCCTCAGAAAGGATAATTTCAAGGTTCTCTTTAACACGATGTATTGAGTTCAAGGTTTTTTTATTCTTGGATGCCCTGAATAACGGGAATATATCTTCATCAAGTTTTTTCTTGATAATCTCTGTAAAACCACGAACAGACGTCAGAGGTGTCCTTAATTCATGGGATACCGTCGAAATAAAATCGGTCTTCATGCGGTCGACTTCCTTCTCAGAAGTAATATCTCTTATCAGGATTACCGAACCTATTGCCTTCTCATCCGATTGGACCGTATCTTTATGGATGCCTGTTGCCACTGCCTTTCCGACCCTGTTACGTGCCAGTCCTATTTCGGATGTAAAAATCTCATCTGTAAAATTTCTTGTTTTATCAACAAGATCAGCTACACTTGATTCGAAAATGTCCTTGCAGTTCTTCCCTATCAGATCAGTTTCCCTGAGTGCAAACATAAACGAGAGGGCGGGGTTAACATGGGTTATCACGCCTTCTGTATCAGTGACAAGAAGTCCGTCTGCCATATTGTCGATAACAGCGGTCAGATAAGCAAGGGTATTCTGAAGTTCAACTATTGCATCGTTTATCGCCTGTTCATACCTGTCAAAAACCTCATGGAGGTCTGTAGCCATGGATTTCATGGTATCTGCAAGAAGGCCTATCTCGTCGTCTGACTGAATGTCAACAGCAGACGAAAAATCGTGAGATGCAAGTTTTTTAGAATATTCCGTGAGTTTATTCAGCGGTTGTGAAACTTTGTTAACAAGCATGTAGGCAATAGCGATACTTAAAAGAAAGATAATGGAAAGGAGGTATAATTGCCTCACCATGGCGGACTTCATCTGGGACATTATTATGCCTTTGTCCATTCCCACGTGGACAAAACCGATTGCCCCTTCCAATATTGGAGCGGATATATCTATAAAATCTCCCTTTCCTTCGATGTGTAAATCTTGAATCTTTGTTACTGTCTTTGTTTTCTCGGCTCTTATTTTCAGTATCTCATGGGGTATGCTCGGTACAAAGGTATGTGATATAATTTCTCCCTGCGAATCAACAACAAAGACATATGATACCCCGACTATCTCAAG
>Ga0256868_10001922_pt1 | contig 11030 bp, 7 predicted proteins | sample RVTome_13_FD_187341 | JGI IMG/M metagenome (GOLD analysis project Ga0256868, IMG submission 187341) | Soil microbial communities from uranium-contaminated site in the Upper Colorado River Basin, Wyoming, United States - RVT92D227 HiSeq ... | reverse complement strand
GGTCATCGAGGACTTGGGCCATGGCGGCATGGGCAGGGTCTATAAGGTCTTCGACACAGAGGTCCGGGAAAAGCTCGCCCTCAAGCTCCTGAACCCCGAGATCGCCTCCGACGAACCGACCATCGAACGCTTCCGGAACGAGCTGAAACTCGCCCGGGGCATTTCCCACCGGAACATCTGCCGGATGTACGACCTCGGCCGGGAGGAGGGCGCGTTTTACATCACCATGGAATATGTCCCCGGCGAGGACCTCAAGAGCCTCGTCCATCGCATCGGCGCCCTGCCGGTCGGCAAGGCCGTGAGCGTCGCCCGGCAGGTCTGCGAGGGACTGGCGGAGGCGCACCGCCTTAGCGTCATCCACCGGGACCTGAAGCCTCAGAACATCATGATCGACCGAGACGGCAACGCGCGTATCATGGACTTCGGCATTGCCCGCTCCGTCAAGGCCAAAGGCATCACGGGCCCGAACGTCATGATCGGGACTCCGGAGTACATGTCTCCAGAGCAGGTGGATGGGAAGGAGGCCGATGCGAGATCGGACATCTACGCGCTCGGCATCGTCCTCTTCGAGATGCTGACGGGCCGCCTGCCGTTCGAGGGCGATACGCCGCTCGCCGTGGCTGTCAAGCAGAAGAGCGAGGCCCCGCCCGACCCCCGGAAGCTCAATGCCCAGATCCCGGAGGACCTGAAGCTCCTCGTCTTGAAATGCCTGGAAAAACCCAAAGAGAAAAGACACGAGAGCGCCGATGCCCTAGGGGCCGAACTGGCGAAGATCGAGCGGGCCCTACCGACCACGGCCCAGCCGCTTCAGGTCCGCAAGCCGGCGACGTCAAAACAGATCACCGTCCGCCTCCCCTCCAGGAAGGTGTGGATCCCCGCCGCTGCCGTCCTTGTCGCGATCATCGCCCTCCTCGTCTGGCAGTTCATCCCCGAAAGCCAAGCGTCCAAGCGGACCGTCGCGATCGTCGGGTTCAGGAACCAGACCGGTGACAAGGCCTTTGATTACCTGCAGGAGGCCATCCCAAACCTCCTGATCACAAGCCTCGAGGAGTCGGGCCATTTCCGTGTGACGTCCTGGCAGAGGTTGAAGGACATCCTCCGGCAGTCCGGCCGGGACGAAACGGCCGCCTTCGACGAGGAGGCCGGCTTCGAGGTCTGCCGAAAGGAAGGCATCGAAGCGCTCGTCACCGGGAGCTACGTCAAGGCCGGAGAGACCTTCGCTACCGACATCAAGGTCCTGGACGCCGCCACCAAACAGCTCATGAAGAGCGCTTCGTCCCGAGGGCAGGGCGCCTCCAGCATCCTCATGACCCAGATCGATGAGCTCAGCCGGTCCATTTCCAAGGGGATCGGGCTCCCGGCCTTGAAGATCGGAGAGCCCCAGCCGAAGATCGCCGACCTCACGACGACATCCTTGGAGGCCTACAATTATTTTCTCCTCGGCCAGGATGCATTGGATAGGTTCCTGTTCAACGACGCCTGGAGGTCTCTGGAGAAGGCGATCGCCCTCGACCCGAAGTTCGCCATAGCCCACCTCTACCTGGCCTGGGCCGCCAACAATATGGGCGATTATAAGGCCCGGGACGAGGCTATAGAGAAGGCCAAAAAATATTCCGAGAAGGCGACCGAGAAAGAAAGGCTCTACATCGAGGTTCCCTACGCGGGCTGGATCGAGCGGGATCCGGACAAACAGGCCCGTCTCCTGCGGGAGCTGACGGATAAGTATCCCCAGGAGAAATACGCGCATCAGGTTCGCGGGCTCTTCAACGAGCGTCGCGGCAATATCCCGGAGGCCATCGAAGAGTACGAGAAGGCCCTCGCGCTCGACCCGGATTTCGGCCTCGTCATGAACTCGATCGCATATGCCTACGCCAAGTTGGGAAATTTCGACAAGGCGCTCCGGTATCTCGAGCGCTACGCCGCTATAAATCCCGGCGACCCCAATCCCCTGGACTCCATCGCCGAGACGTACCTGCGTATGGGCAAACTGGACGAGGCCGTGGCCAAGTATAAAGAGGTCCTGACCGCGAGGCCGGATTTTTACGGTTCCTGTTGGGGCCTGGTCTATGTCCACGCCCTTCGGGAAGAATATGCCGAGGCGAACAGGTGGTTGGAGGAGCTCGTCGCGCGCGCCCCGTCGCCCGCCGCGAAGACGGAGGCCCGGGAGCGGAAGGCATTCTTCGACTATCTCCAGGGCCGATGGGACGATTCGCTGGCCGCGTACGTTTCCATGAAGCGACAGGCCGAACAGTCCGGGACGGAACCCACCTTGGTCAGGGTAAATTGGATTACGGGGTTCATCTTCAGCGATCGGCGAGACTACGACCTTGCCCGAGAAGCGTTCCGGGCGTTCGCCACAATGGCCCTGGAACGGAATCCTTCGAACCAGGCCTTTTTCACGGCTGCCCGGGGCTTCACGAGCGGCTGGGTTGATCTGAAGCAGGGCCGGTTGGAGGCCGCCCGGGCCGGCCTCCGCGAGATACAGGACCTGCTCCCCAGCATCGACCAAGCCAATCAAGGAGGGGCGACGTTCCTAAGTGATCTGTTGGGGGCGGAACTCGCGGCCGCCGGGAATTCGCCTAATGAAGCGGTCGCCCAGGCTGGGAAAGTAAAGTTCAGAGATTTTGTCGACATAGGTATCCAATCGGTCATCAACTACAACCTGCCTTTTATCAAGGACGTCCTCGCCCGAGCTTATTGGAAGAAGGGCGACCTGGACAAGGCAGCCGCGGAATACCGGAAGCTGACCACGATCGATCCGTCGAACCAGGTCCGCTATCTCATCCACCCCCTGTACCATTACCGGCTGGGCCGGGTCCTCGAGGAGAAGGGGGACAAGGCCGGCGCCGCCGTCGAATACCGGAAATTCCTTGAATTCTGGAAAGACGCCGACGCAAGCCATCCCGAACTGGCCGACGCCCGCAGGCGCCTTCGCTGAAGGAGGGGTCAGGTCTCAACTTTTGACATTTCGATCCAGTCCAGGGAATCGAGGTCTATCTTAAGCCCGAAATGTTAAAAGTTGAGACCTGACCCCTCCTTCATTTCTTGACGACAGGGATCCAGATTTCGGTCCGGAGCTCCTGCGGCTTGACCTGCATGGGGCTGTTCAGGTAGCGCTCCAGGAGGGGCTTGTCCGCGGCGTAGCCCTGGGCGCCAATCCATGCCACGAGCTTTTCGAGTGTCTCCCCCAGCTTCTGGTAGGGTCCGACATGAGTGGCGGCGGCGACGGTATTATGGCTCCAGACCTTTTTAATGAGCGGGGCTTGGGGCATCGTCTGTTCCGTGACGATGAATCCGACCTCCCAGGAGAGGTCCGGGGAGTCGACAGGTGTCTGGGCATTGTGATAGACCGCCACCATGGGCCCGCGGATCGCGGAGAAGATGTTCTGCTCCTGCATGGCCTGGATCAATTGACCGATGACGCTGGTTATGTCGGAGATGGGGCCTTTATGAACGATGCAGCAGTAAGCGAAGGGCGGGACCTCTTTGATGGAGGCGAAGGGTTCCTGGGCGGAGCCTGCGGCCGGTGAGGTGGTGGGAGAGGCCGCGACGCATAGAGCGGAAACGAGAAATATGGCCACGATGGCCGGGACGGCTGAATGGAAACGACCTTTCTTGCTCATGGGAATTCCTCCTGCGATCATTGCTGACGAAGCCAAGGCCATTTTAGCATTCCTTGAGACGGAAGGAAAGGGTGAACCAGGTTCCAGTTTGCCCGGGCGCAGGCCCGCTTATTTCCAGCCCAAGCTTTCCAGTCGCTTCAAGCCCGTAAGCCCTGCCGCGTCAGTTTGGTCGATCGTCAACGACGCGGAAAATATATTTGAAGTAAGCTTTTTTCGCTTGAATTTCTCCCTTAGAGAAGATATTTTAGATCCTATGCGCCGTCGTCCATTCTCTTCTTCAAGCCCGGCCGGTCCGGGAAAAATCCGGCCGCACTCTGGAGACCATCTCTCCGGAGCGCCTGGCCGGGATCTTCAAGAACAAGGAAGCCTGATTCTGCCATGAACAACCCTGAAACCCAACCCCGCTTGCTCCGAAAAATGAACCTCCTGGACGCCACCTTCCTGGTCATCGGCTCCGTCGTCGGCTCCGGGATCTTCATGACCTCGGGCATCATCGCCGGATACCTGTCGTCACCCGGCCTGCTCCTCGTCGTCTGGGCCGTGGGCGGCCTGTTCACGCTCTGCGGGGCCCTGTCCTTCGCCGAGCTGGGGGCCATGTTCCCCAGGGCCGGAGGACAATATGTCTATATCCGCGAGGCCTACGGTCCCTGGGCCGGATTCCTCTTCGGCTGGGGTTTCTTCTGGTTCATCATGTGCGGCGGGATCGCCACCCTGGCCGTGGGCTTCGCCGAATTCGCGGGGTATTTCCTTCCTTCATTGTCCACTCAGACCATCATCCTGAAGTTGACCCTTTTCGGTCTGCCCTATACGCTTTCCGCCGGACAGCTCCTGGCTGCCGGGGCGATCATCCTCCTGACCGCCGTCAACTACCTCGGTGTCAAGACCGGGGTCATCGTCCAGAACATCTTCACCTTTCTCCGGCTGGGATCGGTGGCGGCCATTGCGGTCTTCGGGCTGACCCTGGGAAAACGGGCGGGTATCACCAGCTTCGGACAGCTCTTTTCTGGCGGAGAAGCCCTAGGGCCCAACGTCTTCTCGGCTTTCGGCCTGGCTCTTATCGCCGTTCTCTGGACTTATGACGGTTGGTATGCGGTCAACTGCACGGCCGAGGAGATCAAGAAACCGGAACGGAATATCCCCCTAAGCCTTCTGCTCGGAACGCTGAGCGTGACCTTGATCTATCTCGTGGTCAATGTCGTTTATGTCTTGGCCCTGCCTGTGGAGAAGATGAAAGGAGTTGTGCGCATCGGCGAGCTCGCCTCCACCCAGCTCTTCGGGCCGGTGGCCACTTCAGCCATCGCGGCGGCCATCATGGTCTCCGTCTTCGGCTGCCTGAGCGCGACCATCCTCTACGGTCCCAGGGTCTATATGGCCATGGCCGACGACCGGGCTTTCTTCCGGAGCATGACCTATATCCATCCCCGTTTCCGGGTTCCCAGCAAGGCCTTGATCGGCCAGGCCGTATGGTCCTGCCTCCTTTGCCTTTCCGGGAAATACCAGGCCCTCTACGAGTATGTCGTCTTCGCCCTCGTCATCTTCTTCGCCGCCACGGGGTTCTCTGTCATCGTCCTCCGCCGCAAAAAGCCCGACCTTGCCCGTCCCTACTGGGTCTGGGGTTATCCCTTTATCCCGGTCCTCTTCGTGCTCATCAACCTGGCCGTTTTCGGCAACACCATCGCGGCCCAGCCGCTCAAGTCCCTCATCGGGCTGGCCATCCTTCTCATCGGGATCCCGGCCTACCTCTATTGGCAAAAAAAGGACGCGTCCGTCCCTAAGGAGTAAACATGTCCGCGAAAATTAAATCCATCACTAACCCCCGCCTGAGCCTCAGGGTCCTCCGTGCCGAGGACATCCGCAGGATCCATGAAACCACCATGGAGATCATCGAAACCATCGGCGTGAAATTCCCGTTATCAAGGGCCTTGGACATCTGGGAGGCTCACGGCGCCCGGGTGGATCGCGGGACGCAGGTCGTCAAAGCTCCGCGGGTTCTTATCGAATCCGCCCTGGGCACCGCGCCGCCCGTTTTCACTCTTGCCGCCCGGGACCCCTCCCAGGACCTTCCCCTGGACGGAAACCACGTCTATGTCGGCACGGACGGCTGCGGCATCGAGGTGATCGATATCGCAACGGGCTTGAAGCGGCGGTCGACGGTCCGGGACGTGGCGGACATCGCGCGCGTCGCCGATCGTCTGGAGGAGGTGGCCTTCCATTGGGTCCCCGTCTCCGCCCAGGACTGCCCGCCCGAAACCCGGGGGCTTCACGAGCTCCTGGCCATTTGGAGCAATTCCACCAAGCATGTCCAGACGGAAAGCATCTATTCCGGACGGGAAGCCCGGGCGGCTGCGGAAATGGCCTCCGTCCTGGCCGGCAACCGGGATGCCCTCCGCAAGCGGCCCCTTCTATCCATCATGGAATGCACCATTTCCCCCTTAGCCCAGGACAGCGGGAGCCTCGAAGCGGCCCTCGTCGGCGCCGAGGCCGGGTGCCCCGTTGGGTTCATGACCATGGCCTCCTGCTGTTCCACGGGACCGGCCACCATGGCCGGGAACCTCGCCTTGGGCAACGCCGAGGTCCTCAGCGCCCTGGCCCTCATCCAGCTCGCTTTCCCCGGCGCCCCGGTGTATTACGCCTCCGCGCCGACGGTCATGGACCTCCGTTCAGGCGCCTACACGGGAGGCGGCCCGGAGGATTTCCTGTTCGGTGCCGCTTCTAATGAGCTGGCCGATTTTTACAACATCCCGCTCTCCATGGGCTCCTTCGCCACGGGCGCCAAGGAACCCGGCTGGCAGGCCGGCCTGGAAAACGGTCTCTCGACCTTCATGGCCTCGGCGGTCATGTCCGATATGCTTCTCGGCGTGGGCCTTCTCAACGGGAGCACCATCTGGTCTTTTGAGCAGATGATCATGGATTGCGAGATCTTCAGCATCATCCGCAAGATGATGGAGGGTATTCCCGTGGACGCCGAAACGCTGGCTTTGGAGGCCATCCGGGAGGCCGGTCCCGGGGGGGATTTTCTCACCCACGACCACACCCTCCGGAACATGCGAGGACTTTGGATCAACAGTCTCCTGGACCGCCGCCCCTATACGGTCTGGGAGAGTAAAAGGGACGGCGCCCGGGACTGGGCGCGCGACAAGGCCAAGGCTATCCTTGCCGGCCACCATCCGGTCCCCTTGGAGCCCAAACTGGAAGCGGAATTGAAGAAAATTATTCAGTCCGCAGGAGTGTGAAGATCTGAAACCGCCGGAAACTGTTCGCTGATCAGGCCCGCCTGTATTCTGACTGGCAAGGAGACAAAACGATGGCCGAATTCACCCGTAGGGATTTCCTGAAAAAGGCCGGCCTCGCGGCGGCAGGGGGGTGCGGGGTCCTTCTCAAAGGGTGCGCCAAGAAAACTTCCTATGACCTCGTCATCCAGGGCGGGCTCGTCATTGATGGGGAGGGGAAACCGGGCGCCGTCGCGGATATCGGGATAAGCGGCGATTCCATCACCGCCGTAGGCAAAATCCAATCTTCGCGGGCTAAAGCGGTCCTCCAAGCCAAAGGGCTGGCCGTCGCGCCGGGCTTCATCGACGTCCACAACCACACGGCGATCGAACTGCTGGTCAATTCCAAGGCGGAGAGCTCGATCCGCCAGGGCGTGACGACGCTTGTCAGCGGCCAGTGCGGGGAATCGCCGTTTCCTTTCTCAGACGGCATGTTCGAGGAGGTCCGCGAAGAGAACAAGACTGAATACGGAGTGGACGTCGACTGGAAGACAGTCCAGGGGTTCCTTTCCCGCCTCGAGCGGGGCGGCATGGCGTTGAACTATTCAACATTTGTCGGGCAGGGCACCGTCCGGGCGGCTGCCATGGGCTACGATGACCGGAAACCCACGGCCGCCGAGATCGACTTCATGAAAAAGATCGTGGCTGAAGCCATGGATAACGGCGCCCTGGGCCTCTCCACCGGACTGGAATACACGCCCGGGAGCTTCGCATCGACCGAAGAGATCATCGAGCTGGCGCGGGTCGCGGCGGCCTTCGGCGGCCTTTACGCGACCCACATGAGGGACGAGCAGGACTTTATCCTCGAGGCCGTGGACGAGGCCATCCGGATCGGCCGAGAGGCGAGAATTCCCCTTCAGATCTCCCACCTCAAGGTCGGTTACCCGGGAAACTGGCCGAAGCTCCCGGCCGTGCTCCGGAAGATCGAGGAAGCCAGGGATTCCGGCCTGGATATTTTCTGCGACCGCTATCCCTATATCGCCGGTGCCACAGGATTGAGCCTCTATTTTCCGCTCTGGGCGCGGGAAGGCACCACCCGGGATTTTCTGGCAAGGCTTGAGGACCCCGCCCTCCAGGACAGGCTTCGGGGGGCGCTTGCCGAAAAAGAGGGGAAGCTGGGCTCCTGGGACAAGGTTCTCATCTCCGATGTCGTTTCCGAGGCTAACAATTGGGTCGAAGGCCGGACGATCCTCGAAGCGGCACGCCAAGCCGGCAAGCCACCTTTCGAATTCATGCGGGACCTTCTTCTCGATGAAAAGGGCCGAGTCGGCATGATCAGCTTCACTATGAACGAGGAGAACTTGAAACGGATCCTGTCTCATCCTCTTGTGGGCGTCTGTTCCGACTCCGAGGCGGTCGCCCCCTATGGCCCGCTTCGGAAGGGCAAGCCGCACCCGCGTTATTACGGGACGTTCCCAAGGGTTCTGGGAAAGTACGTTCGGGAGGAAAAGCTCCTGTCCCTCGAAGCCATGGTCCGGAAAATGACGTCTATTCCAGCCCGGAGGTTCGGTTTCGCGCGTCGCGGCGTTCTCCGCGAGGGCCAAATCGCGGACATCGTTATCTTCGACCCGGACAAAGTGATCGATAAGGCGACCTGGGCTGACCCTCATCGATATCCTGAGGGCATCCCGTATGTCATTGTCAACGGCCGAACTGTAATCGAGAACGGCGAGCACACGGGCCGGCTTCCGGGAAAGGTCCTCAGAAAAAGCGGCCGGAGCGGGGCGTGAAGAAAGGCCTTGTCTTCCTGATCCTCTTGGCGGTACTCGGAGCGGCGGAGAAAGCGCTGCCGTCTGAAAAAGCCGTTTTCCAAGCCCCCTCGGGCGTATTCTTGGAGCTCCAATTCAGGTCGCTCCAGCCGGGCGAGGTCCTTTTCGTCTCATTGCCGGATCCGTCCGGCGTCCGCAGGGCGGTCGTCGTTTTTCGAGACAGGGAATACGTTTTGACCAGCGCCCTGCGCTTCGCTTTTATCGGTCTCGACCTGGGGCTCGAGCCCGGATCGTACCCGATGACCGTTACGTTCGAGGGGATGAACGGGGGCAGGGAAGCCGTCCGAAGGGACATCGTCGTCGAAGCGAAGGAATTCCCCAGGAAAAAGCTCTGGGTTAAGGAGGATTTCGCCTTGCCGCCCAAAGAAGTCGAGGAGCGCATCCGCCGGGAGGCGGAGCTTGTCGCCTGGGTCTACGGGATCATCACGCCGCGGTGGCTTGGGGACGGAGCGTTCTTCCAGCCGAACGAAGGGAAGGTTTTCCCGAACTTCGGCCAGCGCCGGATCTACAACGACGCTCCCCGCTCGACCCACGCCGGCGTCGATATCGCCGCCCCGCAAGGCGACCCTATCCGGGCCGCCAACGCGGGGAAGGTGGTCCTTGCAAGCCACTTATATCTCTCGGGCAACGCTGTCATCATCGATCACGGGCTCGGCGTGTTCAGCTTCTACGGCCACATGTCTAAGCTCCTTGTGAAAAGGGGACAGGCCGTTGGGAAGGGCGATATCATCGGGAAGTGCGGCACAACTGGACGGTCCACGGGCCCGCACCTCCACTGGGCGGTCCGGGTTTTCGACAGCCGCGTCGATCCGTTCTCCCTGCTTGCAATCGGATTGCAAAGCTTTAATAAAAAAGAATTATCTAGATAAAGCTTGATATATACGGATTAATCGCATAAACTATTTCCATGAAAGAACAAAAAGCCAGCTTGGCTTTTAAAATCGACGTCCGGTTGGCGGACCGGGTTAGGTCGTTCTGCCGGGAACGGGGGGTCAAGTACGGGTTTTTCATCGAGAAAGCCTTGGAAGAGAGGCTTCAACGGGAGGAGCTGAAAGAGGACCTGCTGGACCTCAAAGTCCTGCGACCTTCCGAGAAAGAGGCCGTCTCCCTTGAGGATTACCTCAAGGACAAGGCCCATGAGCGACTATAACCTCTTCCTTCTTCCCCGTGTGCAAAAGGACATGGACCGATTCGAGCATAAGGTCCTTCGTCAGCTCTTAACGAGGGTCAAGAGCCTGGCGCGCGATCATCGACCACCCGGAAGCTTGAAGCTGACCGCGGACGAAGAGTATCGCTTAAGGTCGGGAGATTATCGGATCCTCTACCGCATCGATGAAGAAAAAAAGGCCGTCTACATCTATCGGATTAAGGACCGAAAAGATGCTTATTGATGGTCGGCCGCGCTCCAAATTGGAGGATCGAACGCTGAGACATTTCCTTCCGCTGTGGCGTCTCTATAATATTCCTTTCTCCAGGCAGATGGGATAAACTCTCGTCCAATGAAGACGCGCGCAAAAAGGATCGAGATCAACGACGAGTTCCGGACGGCCCTCGACCTGATGGAAGGGACCGACAGGCACGTCTTCATCACCGGGAAGGCGGGGACAGGGAAGTCCACGCTCCTGGAGCACTTCCGTCGAACGACCAAAAAGCAGGTGGCCGTGCTGGCGCCGACCGGCGTCGCGGCATTGAACGTGGACGGACAGACAGTCCATTCGTTCTGCCGGTTCAAGCCCGATATCACGTTGGACAAGGTCAAGAAGGTCCGCGGCGAGGGGGGCGATCTTTACAGGGAGCTTGATGCCGTCATCATCGACGAGATCTCCATGGTCCGGGCCGACCTCCTGGACTGCGTCGAGAAGTTCCTGAGGCTGAACGGCAAGCACCCGAAGGCCTGGTTCGGCGGGATCCAGATGATCTTCATCGGCGACCTCTACCAGCTTCCTCCCGTGGTCACTTCGCAGGAGAGAGACATCTTCGCCGGCCGCTACGAATCGCCGTACTTTTTCTCCTCGCGGACCTTCAATGAGCTCTCCTTCGACATGGAATTCGTCGAGCTCGAGAAGATCTACCGCCAAACAGAGGAAGCCTTCATCCATCTTCTTAACGCCATCCGGAACGGTTCGGCGACGCCGGCGGACATCGACCGGCTGAACGAAAAATGGGACCCGGATTTCCTCCCGCCGGAGAAGGGTTTCTACATCACCCTCACGAGCACCAACGATCTGGCCTTCCGGAGGAATAAAGAGAAGCTGGACCGGCTTCCCGGCGATTCCTTCTTCTGCCGGGGCGACCTCGACGGCGAGTTTGAACGGTCATCACTGCCCACGGACGAGGTTCTGGAGCTGAAGGAGGGGGCCCAGGTCGTT
>Ga0256868_10001917_pt1 | contig 11048 bp, 18 predicted proteins | sample RVTome_13_FD_187341 | JGI IMG/M metagenome (GOLD analysis project Ga0256868, IMG submission 187341) | Soil microbial communities from uranium-contaminated site in the Upper Colorado River Basin, Wyoming, United States - RVT92D227 HiSeq ... | reverse complement strand
CTTCCCGTCGACGTACTTGAGGGTGAGCCGCAGGACCTGCGCGGGGCCGTCACGCTCCTCGGCGAAGCCCGAGATGAACCCTTCCTCCACGAGGATGCGGGCGATCTCGCGCTTCACGCGGGACGCCGGGACGGCCACCTCGAGGTGGCGCGCCCGCGACGCGTTGCGGATCCGCGTGAGCATGTCGGCGATCGGATCAGACACGTTCATCGGCGGCTCACCAGCTGGACTTCGTCACTCCCGGCAGCTCGCCCACGAGGGCACGCTCCCGGAAGCAGATTCGACAGAGCGCGAAGCGGCGCATGTACGCCCGCGGCCGTCCGCACAGGGTGCAGCGGTGATACGCCTGCGCCTTGTGCTTCGGGGCCCGCCTGGCTTTCGCGATCAGGGACTTCTTGGCCATCGTCTCCTCCCTCGCTCAGCCGGCGAAGGGCATGCCGAGGAGCTCCAGCAGCTTGCGGGACTCCTCGTCGGTCTTCGCCGTCGTCACGATGCTGATCTCCAGCCCGCGGAGACGGTCGACCTTGTCGTAGTCGATCTCGGGGAACGCGAGCTGCTCGCGAAGCCCGAGGCTGTAGTTGCCCCGCCCGTCGAACGACCGGGCGGGGATCCCCCGAAAGTCGCGGATGCGCGGGAGGGCGACGGTCGTGAGGCGCTCCAGGAAGTCCCACATCCGCTCGCCGCGGAGGGTCACCTTCGCTCCCACCGTGTTCCCGGTCCGCAGGCGGAACTGGGCGATGGAGCGCTTTGCCTTCGTCACGATCGGCCTCTGGCCGGTGATGAGGGCGAGATCGCCGCTGGCCGCGTCGACGGCCTTGGCGTTGGTGAGCGCCTCCCCGAGCCCGATGTTGACGACGATCTTCTCGAGGCGCGGCACCTGCATCGGGTTCGTGTACGAGAACTGCTTCTGGAGCGCGGGGACGATCTCGGCCCCGTAGCGCTCCCTCAGGCGACTGCTCACGCGCCCTTCACCTCCACGCCCTGGCCGCAGCGGCCGCACGCCCGGACGCGGGCGCCGGTCTCCAGCTCCAGGTGGCGGACGCGCGTGGGCTGATCGCAGCGCGGACACACGAGCATGACGCGGCCGATGGCGACCGGCATCGGCTTGTCGATGATCCCACCCTGCTGCATGCGCGGGGTGCGGTCGGCCTGGTTCATGCGCGGGCGCGGCTTCGTGTGCCGCTTGGCGAGGTTGAGCCCGTCCACGACGACGCGGAAGGGTTGGCCCGGGAGCGCGGGGCGCTCGACACGCTTCACCTCGCCCCGCTTGCCGGCGTCCTTGCCCGCCATGACCAGCACGGTGTCACCGGTGCGGATCTCCGGCACCTTCGTCGTGCGGAGAGCGACGGCACGGGCCATCTCAGAGCACCTCCGGGGCGAGGGAAACGATCTTCATGTAGTTGCGGTCCCGGAGCTCCCGGGCCACGGGGCCGAAGATCCGGGTCCCACGGGGATTCCCCTGGTTGTTGATGAGGACCGCGGCGTTCTCGTCGAAGCGGATGTAGCTGCCGTCGGGACGGCCGAACTCCTTGGCCGTCCGAACGACCACGGCCCGCACGACGTCGCCCTTCTTGACGGCGGCGTTCGGAATCGCCTGCTTGACGCTGGCGATGATCACGTCTCCCACCTCGGCGGTCGTCTTCTGGGAGCGGCCCATGATCCGGATGCACTGGATCACGCGCGCCCCGGTGTTGTCCGCGACGCGGAGCCGCGTCTGCTGCTGGATCACGCCTCGGCCTCCTCACCGGTCTCGGCGTGCGCCCTGCCCGGGTGCGCCGCGGCGTGGATCGCCTCGGTCGTCGCCAGCTCCTCGGCAACGATCTCCGACGGGCGGTCCTCGCCGGCGCGGGAGGTGACCTCGACGAGGCGCCAGCGCTTCGTCCGCGACAACGGGCGCGACTCCTCGATGAGGACCGTATCCCCCACCTTGGCCGTGTTCAGCTCGTCGTGGACGGAGAACTTGGTCGTCATCCGCACGACGCGCTTGTAGAGCGGGTGGCGCGTCAGGCGCTCGACGGAGACGACGATCGTCTTGTCCATCTTGTCGCTGACGACGCGTCCGACCTTCGTCTTGCGCTTGCCCTGCACCTGTGCTGCTCCTGCCATCTCCGGCCCCTAGGCCGTCTTGCCGAGCTTGCGCTCGTGCTGAACGGTGAGGATCCGGGCGACCGTCCGGCGGGTGCCGGAGATCGCGGTGTAGTCCTTCAGCTGGCGCGTCGCGAGCTCGAAGCGGGCCTGCCAGAGGTCCCGCTTCGCATCCCGGAGCGCCTGCTCCAGCTCGGCGTCCGTGAGGGCGCGAACCTTGTCGATCTCCATCACGCGCCCTCCTCCTCCTTGACGATGAAGCGCGTGGCGACCGGCAGCTTGTGGGCCGCCAGACGCATCGCCTCCACGGCCGAGGCGCGGTCGACGCCGGCCATCTCGAACAGGATCCGCCCCGGTCGGACCACCGCGACCCAGTGGTCGGGTGCTCCCTTGCCTGAGCCCATCCGGGTTTCGGCGGGCTTCTTGGTCGCCGGCTTGTCGGGAAAGATGCGGATCCAGATCTTGCCGCCGCGCTTGACCGAGCGAGTCATCGCGCGTCGTGCCGCCTCGATCTGGCGGCTGGTGATCCAGGCGGGCTCGAGGGTGGCAAGCCCGAACTCACCGAAGGAGACGGCCGTGCCGCCCTTCGCCATGCCCGACATCCGGCCGCGCATCACCTTGCGGTGCTTGACACGGCGAGGCATCAGCATCGCGTCAAACCCCCTGGCCGGCCGGCACGACCGCGGGGGCGGCCGCAGGCCGGGCGGCCCGCTGGTCGGGGACGTCGCCCCGGTAGATCCAGACCTTGACGCCGATCGCGCCGTAGGTCGTCCGCGAGAGGACGTACCCGTAGCTGATGTCGGCACGGAGCGTGCCGAGCGGGATGCGGCCTTCGCGGTCCCACTCGCGGCGGGCCATCTCGGAGCCGCCGAGGCGCCCCGCGACGGCGATCTTCACGCCCTTGGCCCCCGCCTTCATCGTGCGCTGGATGCCTTGCTTCATCGCCTTGCGGAAGGCGATCCGGCGGGCCAGCTGCTGGGCGATGTTCATGGCGACGAGGTACGCGTCGAGCTCGGGCTGGCGGATCTCCTTGATCTCGAGCTTTACCTTCCGCGGCTTCGTCACGTCGCCGATCTGCTTGCGCAGGATCTCGACGTTGGCGCCGCCCTTGCCGATCACGATGCCCGGCTTGGCGGTGTGGATCGTCACGGTCACGTAGTTGATGCCGCGCTCGATCTCGACGCCGCTCACGCTGGCGTTCGCCAGGCGCAGCTCGACGAGACGGCGGATCGCGAGATCCTCCTTGAGGAGGGTCGTGTACTCCTTGTCGGCGTACCACTTCGCGGTCCAGGTGCGGGTGGTCCCCAGGCGGAAGCCGTAGGGGTGGACCTTGTGTCCCATCTAGGCCTCCCGATCCTCGAGGACGATCGTGATGTGGGTCATGGGCTTGTGGATCGGGAACGCCCGGCCCTGGGCCCGTGGCTTCCAGCGCTTCATCGTGGGCCCCTCGTTGGCGAGGGCCTCCACGATGAACAGGCTGTCGGCGGGCAGGTTGTGGTTGTTCTCGGCATTGGCCGTCGCGCTCGCGAGAACGCGGGCGACGTCGCGCGCCGCGCCCTGCGGCATGAACCGCAGGATCGTGGCGGCGTCCTCGGCGCGCCGGCCGCGAATGGCCCGCACGACGAGATCGGCCTTGCGGGTGGACCCGCGGAGATACTTGGCGGTGGCAGATACGCGCACGGTCCGTCCTCTACCTGAGCGCAGTCGAGCGGTCGGTCTTCTTCTCGTGCCCGCGGAACGTGCGGGTGGGAGCGAACTCCCCGAAGCGATGACCGACCATGTTCTCGGTGACGAAGACGGGCACGTGCTTCCGGCCGTTGTAGACGGCGACGGTGTGCCCGATGAAATCGGGGAAGACAACCGAGGCGCGCGACCAGGTCTTGAGGACCTTCCGCTCGCTTCGCTTGTTCATCTCCTGGACGCGGCCGAGGAGCCGCGCCTCGACGTACGGTCCCTTCTTGACCGAACGCGACATGCTTCGGTTCCTCCGCTACGACTTGCGGTGCCGCGAGCGGACGATCAGCCGGTTCGGCTTCTTGTCCTTCGCGGTGCGATAGCCCATGGCCGGCTTGCCCCATGGGGTCTTGGGCGGCATGCCCGTCGGCGACTTGCCCTCGCCGCCACCGTGCGGGTGGTCGCGCGGGGTCATCGCCACGCCCCGGGTCTCCGGGCGGAGGCCCATGTGGCGGGCCCGGCCGGCCTTGCCGAGGTTCTGGTTCTCGTGGTCGAGGTTCGAGACCTGACCGACCGTCGCCATGCAACGGAGCGGCACGCGGCGCATCTCCCCCGACGGGAGGCGGATCGTCGCGTAGTCGCCTTCCTTGGCGAGGAGCTGGGCGCTCCCGCCGGCCGAGCGGACGATCTGGCCGCCCTTGCCGGGGACCAGCTCGATGTTGTGGATGGTCGTGCCGAGGGGAAGGCTGGCGAGCGGCAGGGCGTTCCCCACCCGAGCTTCGGCGTCCGGACCGGCGACGACGACGTCGCCCACCTTGAGGCCGTGCGGGAGGAGCATGTAGCGCTTCTCGCCGTCCCGGTAGTGGAGGAGGCCGATGCGCGCCGACCGGTTCGGGTCGTACTCCACCGTGGCGACCTTGGCGGGGACTCCCAGCTTGTCGCGCTTGAAGTCGATGATCCGGTAGTGGCGCTTCTCGCCGCCGCCGCGATGACGGACGGTCAGGCGGCCCTGGTTGTTCCGCCCGGAGCCGCGCTTCATCGGCTCGAGGAGCGGCTTGAAGGGCTCGCGGGTGGTGACCTCCTCGAACGTCGAGCGGGTCATGAACCGCCGGCCGGCCGAGGTGGGCTTGTAGCCGCGAAGTGGCATCGCTACACCCCCTCGAAGAATTCGATCTTCTGGCCCGCGGCGAGCGTCACCGTCGCCTTGCGCCAGGGCGTCGTCCAGCCGCTGATGCGCCCGCGCTTCGTGCCGCGGCGCTTCTCCTTGGCCTTCGTCGTGAGGACGTTGACCTTGGTGACCTGGACCTTGAAGAGCTCCTCGACCGCCGCCTTGACCTGGATCTTGGAGGCGTCGCCGTTGACCTCGAACGTGTACTTCCCGCGGCCGGACTCGTCCATCGACTTCTCGCTGATGATCGGCCGGACGATGACATCGTGGGCGGTGAGCGTCACGCGTACACCTCCTCGAGGCGAGCGAGCGCGGGCTGCTCGATGACGACCATGTCGGCCTTGAGGACGTCGACGATGTTGAGCGAGTCGGCGAGGAGGACCTCGACCTCGGGCAGGTTGCGCGCCGACAGGTCGAGCTTGTCGTCGCGAGCGGGGGCCACGATGAGCACCCGGCCGCTCGCGCCGAGATTGCCGAGGACCCCCACGAGGTCCTTCGTCCGGATCTGGTCGAGGGCGAAGGCGTCGAGCACCTTGATGGCCCCGTCGTTGAGCTTGGCCGTCAGCGCGCCACGGAGGGCGAGCCGCTTCATGCGGCGCGGGAGCCGCTGCGCGTAGGAGCGCGGATGCGGTCCGAAGACCACGCCGCCGCCGGCATAGTGCGGCGCGGTGCGCGATCCCTGGCGGGCGCGGCCGGTTCCCTTCTGGCGATAGGGCTTCTTGCCGCCGCCCCGGACCTCGCCCCGGGTCTTGGTGTCGTGGGTGCCGAGGTGGCGCCCCGCGAGCTGCGCCGTCACCGCCTGGTGCATGACGGCGGCGTTCACGGGAGCCGCGAACAGCTCCTCGGAGAGCTCCACTGTCCCGATCGCGTCGCCGCTGCGGGCATAGAGGGTGGTCTGGGGCATCGTCAGGCCTTCTTCACGAGGACGAGCGCGTTCGGCGCCCCGGGCACGGACCCCTTCACGAGGAGGAGGCTCCGGCCGAGGTCGGCGCGCACGACCTGCAGCTTCTTGACGGTGACGCGCTCGTCACCCATGTGCCCGGACATCCGGCTGCCGCGATAGACGCGTCCGGGCGTCGTGCCGGGGCCGATGGAGCCGGGCTCGCGGTGGTGGTCGGAGCCGTGCGTCTTCGGGCCGCGGTGGAAGTTGTGGCGCTTGATGGTGCCGGCGAAGCCCTTGCCCTTCGAGGTGCCGGTGACGTCGATGAGGTCGCCCGGGGCGAAGAGGCTGACGTCGAGCGTCTGCCCGACCTCGTAGGCCCCGACATCCTCGACGCGGAACTCGCGGATGACCGCCACCTTCGGGAGGTCTCGCAGCTGGCCGGCCTCGGGCTTCGTGAGCTTCTTGCCGGCCTCGGTGCCGACCTGGATCGCCGTGTAGCCGTCCCGCTCGGGCGTCCGCAGGCGCGTCACGGTGTTCGGCCGGATGGCGACGACGCTCACCGGGATCATCGTCCCGTCGTCCTGGAAGACCTGGGTCATGCCGACCTTGCGGCCGATCAATCCGATGCTCATCGCGAGAGCTCCGTGATCGCGCGGTTACCCGCGCTCAGGGCAAGGCGACGACGAGCACGCGAGCGAGCGCACCCGAGCGTGCGTGAGCGAGCGCGCGCAGGCGGCAACGCGGCCATGGGCCGGGGGAGCGTGCGATCGTTCATCACATCTTGATCTCGATGTCGACGCCCGCCGCCAGCGAGAGTCGCATCAAGGCGTCGACGGTCTTCGCCGACGGGTCGAGGATGTCCACGAGGCGCTTGTGGGTCCGGATCTCGAACTGCTCCCGGCTGTCCTTGTCGATGAAGGGCGACCGGAGAACCGTGAACTTCTCGATCCGGGTGGGCAGCGGCACCGGGCCGACCACGTCAGCGCCGGTGCGCTGGGCGGTCTCCACGATCTGCGCCGCAGACTGGTCCAGCAGGCGGTGGTCGTAGGCCTTGAGGCGGATGCGGATCCGCTGCTTTGCCATCTCGTCCCTACTCGGTGATGGCCACGATGGCGCCGGCGCCCACGGTCCGTCCACCCTCGCGGATGGCGAAGCGCTGGCCGACCTCGAGGCCGATCGGGGTGATGAGGTCGACGGTCATGTCGACGTTGTCGCCGGGCATGATCATCTCGGCCCCCTCGGGGAGGCCGATGGCGCCCGTCACGTCCGTCGTGCGGAGGTAGAACTGGGGCCGGTAGCCGTTGTAGAAGGGGGTGTGGCGGCCCCCCTCCTCCTTGGTGAGGACGTAGACGCGGGCGGTGAACCTGGTGTGGGGCTTGATGCTCCCCGACTTGGCCAGGACCTGGCCGCGCTCGATGTCGTCGCGCTCGATGCCGCGCAGGAGGCAGCCGACGTTGTCGCCGGCGCGTCCCTCGTCGAGGAGCTTCTTGAACATCTCGACGCCGGTGACCACGACCTTGCGGGTCGGGCGGATGCCGACGATCTCGACCTCGTCGCCGACCTTGACGATGCCGCGCTCGATGCGCCCGGTGGCGACGGTGCCGCGGCCCTTGATCCCGAAGACGTCCTCGACCGGCATGAGGAAGGGCTTGTCGACGGCCCGCTCGGGGGTCGGGATGTAGGAGTCGACCGCGTCCATCAGCTCCTGGATGCAGGCGAAGGCGGGGTCGTCGACGCCGCCGGAGGCCTCGAGGGCCTTGAGGGCGGAGCCGCGGATGACGGGGAGGTCGTCGCCCGGGAAGTTGTACTTGGAGAGGAGCTCGCGGACCTCGAGCTCGACGAGCTCGAGGAGCTCGGGGTCGTCGACCGCGTCGACCTTGTTGAGGAAGACGACGATGTAGGGCACCTCGACCTGGCGGGCCAGGAGGATGTGCTCCCGGGTCTGGGGCATCGGGCCGTCGGTCGCGGCCACGACGAGGATCGCCCCGTCCATCTGGGCGGCGCCGGTGATCATGTTCTTGATGTAGTCGGCGTGGCCCGGGCAGTCGACGTGCGCGTAGTGGCGGGCGTCGGTCTGGTACTCGACGTGGGCGATCGCGATCGTGATGCCGCGCTCGCGCTCCTCGGGGGCGTTGTCGATCGTGTCGAACGCACGGTACTCGGACCCGCCCTTGAGGGCGAGGTACTTCGTGATCGCCGCGGTGAGCGTCGTCTTGCCGTGGTCGATGTGACCGATCGTGCCGATGTTGACGTGCGGCTTCGTCCGCTCGAACTTCTTCTTCGCCATCGTCGTGTGCTCCCTGGCTCCTCGCCGCGTCCGGGTCCCGCGAAGGACGTCCGTCGCCGGCCTTCCCGACTGCTAGACCCTGGACTTCTGGACGAGCTCCGCGGCGAGATTGCCGGGGACCTCGGCGTAGTGCGACAGCTCCATCGAGTAGCTCGCCCGCCCCTCGGTCATCGACCGCAGGTCGGTGGCGTACCCGAACATCTCCGAGAGGGGAACGAAGGCGCGGACCACCTGCGTGGTCCCCCGCGCCTCCATCCCCTCGATGTGGCCGCGCCGCCTGTTCAGGTCGCCGATGACGTCGCCCATGAACTGCTCCGGCATGACCACCTCGACCCGCATGAGCGGCTCGAGGATCGTGGGGTCGGCCTTCTCCACGGCGGCCTTGACGGCCATGGAGGCGGCGATCTTGAACGCCATCTCGCTCGAGTCGACCTCGTGGTACGACCCGTCGAAGACGGTCGCGCGGACGTCGACCATCGGATACCCGGCGTAGACGCCCGTCTCCAGCGCGGCGCGGACCCCGTGGTCGATCGCGCGCATGTATTCCTTCGGGATCGTGCCGCCCACCGTCTTGTCGGCGAACTCGATCCCCGCGCCCTTCTCGAGGGGCTCCAGCTTGAGGATCACGTGCCCGTACTGGCCCTTGCCGCCGGTCTGGCGGATGAACCGGCCGTTCCCCTCCGCCAGGCGCCGGATCGTCTCCCGGTAGGAGACCTGGGGCTTGCCGATGTTGGCGACCACCTTGAACTCGCGGACCATCCGGTCGACGAGGACGTCCAGGTGGAGCTCGCCCATGCCGGCGATGAGCGTCTCGCCGCTCTCCTCGTCGGTCTTGACCCGGAAGGTCGGGTCCTCCTCGGCCAGCCGCTGGAGGGCGAGCCCCATCTTGTCCTGATCGACCTTCGTCTTCGGCTCGATCTTCACCTCGATGACCGGCTCGGGGAAGGTCATCGATTCCAGGATGACCGGGTGATCGGGATCGGCCAGCGTGTCGCCGGTGAAGGTCTCCTTGAGGCCGACCGCCGCGGCGATGTCGCCGGCGTGAACCTCCTCGATCTCCTCGCGGTGGTTCGCGTGCATCTGGAGGATGCGCCCGATCCGCTCTTTGCGACCCTTCGACGAGTTGAGGATGTAGGACCCCGACTTCAGCGTCCCGGAGTAGACCCGGAAGAAGGCGAGCTTCCCGACGTACGGGTCGGCCGCGATCTTGAAGGCGAGCGCGCTGAACGGCTCGCCGTCATCGACGGTGCGCAGGACCTCGGCGTGCGTCGTGGGGTGCTCGCCGATGACCGGCGGGACGTCGAGCGGCGACGGCAGATAGTCCACGACGGCGTCGAGCATGGGCTGGATGCCCTTGTTCTTGAGCGCGGAGCCGGTCAGGATGGGCACGATCCGGTACTGCAGCGTTCCCAGTCGGAGCCCGCGGACGAGCTCGTCCTCGGTCAGCTCGGTGCCTTCGAGGTACTTGTGCATGAGCTGGTCGTCCATCTCGGCGACAGCCTCGACGAGCTTCTCGCGGTGCTTCTTCGCCTCGGCGAGGAGGTCGGCCGGGATCGCGGCCACGTCGATCTGGGAGCCCAGGTCGTCGCGGTAGAGGATCGCCTGCATCCGGATCAGGTCGATGACACCCACGAACCTGTCCTCGGCCCCGATCGGGATCTGGACGGGGACCGCGTTGGCCCCGAGGCGATCCTCGATCATCCCCACGCAGCGCCAGAAGTCGGCGCCGGTCCGGTCGAGCTTGTTGATGAAGCAGATCCGGGGGACGCGATAGCGATCGGCCTGCCGCCAGACTGTCTCGGACTGCGGCTCCACCCCGGCGACGCCATCGAAGACGACGACCGCGCCGTCGAGGACCCGGAGGCTCCGCTCGACTTCCATGGTGAAGTCCACGTGCCCGGGCGTATCGATAATGTTGATGCGATGATCGTCCCAGAAGCAGGTCGTGGCAGCCGCCGTGATCGTGATCCCCCGCTCCTGCTCCTGGGGCATCCAGTCCATCGTGGCGGCGCCTTCGTGGACCTCGCCGAGCTTGTAGATCTTCTTCGTGTAGAAGAGGATCCGCTCGGTCACGGTGGTCTTGCCGGCGTCGATGTGGGCGATGATCCCGATGTTCCGGGTGCGGGCGAGTGGGTAGAGGCGGGCCACGATCAGGGTCTCCGGTCTACCACTTGAAGTGGCTGAAGGCCTTGTTCGCCTCGGCCATCTTGTGGGTGTCCTCGCGGCGCTTCACGGCCGCGCCGAGGCCGTTGGAGGCGTCGACGAACTCGGCGGCGAGCTTCTCGCTCATGCTCTTGCCGTTCCGCTTGCGGGCGGCCTGGACAAGCCAGCGGACGCCCAGCGAGAGGCGGCGATCGCCGCGGATCTCGACGGGGACCTGGTACGTGGCGCCGCCGACCCGGCGGGGCTTGACCTCGATGATCGGCGTCGCGTTGCGAAGCGCGGACTCGAGGACCTCGAGGCCGGGGCGCTTCGCCTGGGCTTCCGCGCGGGCGAGCGCCTGGCGCAGGATCCGGTCGGCGAGGTTGCGCTTGCCGTCGTTCATGAGCTTCGCCGAGATGCGGGCGGTGGTCCGGTTGGCGGGCGTCGCCTCGTACTTGGCTTTGCGGGGGATGCTGACGCGGCGCGGCATGATCGCTACTTCTTCTGGCCGGGCAGCTGGGCGCTGGCCTTGGCCCCGTACTTCGACCGGCCCTGCTTCCGGTCCCGAACGCCGGCGGTGTCGAGGGTCCCGCGGATGATGTGGTACTTCACCGACGGCAGGTCCTTGACGCGCCCACCGCGCACGAGCACGACCGAGTGCTCCTGGAGGTTGTGGCCGATCCCGGGGATGTAGGCAGTGACCTCCATCTGGTTCGAGAGCCGCACGCGGGCGATCTTCCGCAGCGCCGAGTTCGGCTTCTTCGGCGTCATCGTGCGCACCTGCAGACAGACGCCGCGCTTCTGGGGGG
>Ga0256868_10001916_pt1 | contig 11053 bp, 8 predicted proteins | sample RVTome_13_FD_187341 | JGI IMG/M metagenome (GOLD analysis project Ga0256868, IMG submission 187341) | Soil microbial communities from uranium-contaminated site in the Upper Colorado River Basin, Wyoming, United States - RVT92D227 HiSeq ... | reverse complement strand
CAATATTCCTCACTGCTGCCTCCCGTAGGAGTCTGGTCCGTGTCTCAGTACCAGTGTGGGGGATCATCCTCTCAGACCCCCTAACCATCGTAGCCTTGGTGAGCCGTTACCTCACCAACTAGCTAATGGCACGCATGCCCATCTTTAACCGCCGGAGCTTTAATTACAGAAAGATGCCTCTCCGTAATGTTATGGGGTATTAATCCGAATTTCTCCGGGCTATTCCCCAGTTAAAGGAAGGTTGCATACGCGTTACTCACCCGTGCGCCGGTCGTCAGCGATATTGCTACCCTGTTACCCCTCGACTTGCATGTGTTAGGCCTGCCGCTAGCGTTCATCCTGAGCCAGGATCAAACTCTTCATTGTAATTAAAAAGTTAATTGTCGCTCAAGATTCACTCTTCACCTTGTTTTGAATTTAAGGTTTTCTTTCCTTACCTTCTTTGTCTCTTCAATCTTTTCAAAGAACCATATTAATAATGGGACAACAAAATTAAGAAACTTTCCGAATTCCGCCATCATTTTAACAGAAATCTTTCATAAAAGCCTTTTGGAATATTAAGAAAAACTGATCTCAGGTTTTTTATTCCCGTATCTCATTTTCCAAAATCTGTAAAAGAACCTGCTCTGTTTTTTAAAGAGGTTGCAAAGGTAAAATCATTTTTTTAATCCACAAGAATTTTATAATTTTTTTTTAAAAAAATAAACTCGCTACGCTACCTTGCTTTACAATAATAAAACAATATCTTCGTCCCAACCTAATTAACATTTTGTGCACAAGGCGCTTGTAATTATTCCCACTTATAACGAAAGGGAGAATATCGAAAAGATGATCAGGGCTATCTTTGGTCTTCCTGTCCTTTACCACATCCTTGTCGTTGACGATGGTTCGCCTGACGGTACCGCCTCCATCGTTAAAAATCTGCAATCCGTTTTCCCTGAACAACTCTTCATACTTGAAAGACAAGGGAAACAAGGCCTGGGAACGGCATACATTAAGGGTTTCCAGTGGGCAATGAAACAAAGGTATGACTTCATGTTCGAGATGGACGCCGATTTTTCCCATAATCCGGCTGACCTCCCTGTTTTGTATCAAAAATGCCTCGATGGCGCCGACCTGGTCATTGGTTCAAGGTACAAATCAGGGGTGAATGTCGTTAACTGGCCCATAGGACGTGTTTTGATGTCATATTTTGCATCGGTATATGTTCGCTTTATTACCGGTATGGGAATTTATGATACCACATCCGGTTTCAAATGTTACCGGCGACAGGTACTTGAAGCGATTGACCTGGAGAATATCCGGTTTAAAGGGTATGCCTTTCAGATTGAGATGAAATTCACTACGTGGAAACTAGGCTTTCAGATCGAAGAAGTGCCTATCGTTTTCACCGACCGCCGCGAAGGAACTTCGAAGATGTCAGGCGGTATATTCAACGAAGCCCTGTGGGGCGTTCTCCGGATGAAGTTCCGGAGTATCTTCCGACCTTATAAAAGACTATCCTGATATGAGTTCAATTCTTATTACCAATGCTACCATTATCAATGAAGGAAGGCAGATAGCCGGAAACGTGCTCATTCAAAATGAACTGATTGTTAATATATTCCCTCAGGGTATTCCTTCAAACGTGAAAGCCGAACAGGTCATCAATGCCACGGGTAAATACCTGATTCCCGGTGTTATTGACGACCAGGTTCACTTCAGGGAACCGGGTCTTACCCATAAAGGAGATATATATAGTGAATCCAAAGCAGCTATCGCTGGCGGGATCACCTCCTATATGGAAATGCCCAACACTATTCCCCAGACTACAACACAGGTCCTCCTCGAAGAGAAATACCTCCGCGCCTCGGAGGTTTCATTGGCAAATTATTCTTTTTACATGGGCGCCACCAATGATAACCTCGGTGAATTGCTGAAAACAGATCCGGCCAGGGTATGTGGCATTAAGATCTTCATGGGCGCTTCAACAGGTAATATGCTAGTTGATAATACCAAAACACTTAAAACGATTTTCTCCCGGTCACCTGTGCTCATCGCGGTCCACTGTGAAGACGAATCTGTCATCAGGAATAACCTGGAATCAGCTAAGGCACGGTTTGGCGATGATATACCCGTTTACCTTCACTCGGTTATCCGAAATGAGGATGCCTGTTACCGCTCAACCAGTCTGGCTATTGAACTTGCAGAGAAATACGGTACACGTTTGCATATTTTGCATCTGTCAACCGCACGGGAACTCGACTTGCTGAAATCCGGCAATTCTCCTGCGAATAAAAAAATCACGACCGAAGTGTGTGTCCACCATCTCCTGTTTGATAACCGTGATTACTTTACCCACGGCAACCTTATCAAATGGAACCCTTCCATCAAATCAGCCAGAGATAAAGAAGCTCTCTTACAGGGCTTAATTGATGGCAGAATTGATGTGGTGGCCACTGATCATGCCCCACATACCCTGTCGGAAAAACAGAATACGTATTTCAAAGCCCCTTCTGGTGGACCGCTTGTGCAACATTCCCTCGTGGCTATGCTGGAATTTTGTAAGAAGGGTAAGTTACTTCCTGAAGAGGTTGTATCTAAAATGTGCCATGCTCCGGCAGATATATTCCGGATCGACCGGAGGGGTTATATACGTGAAGGATATTTTGCCGACCTGGTGATCGTGGATCCTGACAGCCGATGGACGGTATCTCAGGAGAATCTGCTTTACAAATGCCAGTGGTCACCCTTCACCGGGATGAGCTTCAGTTCAAGGGTAACACATACTTTTGTGAACGGGAATCTGGTATATGAACAGGGCATATTCCATGAACAATACAGAGGCCGGCGGTTATCCTTCATGCAATGACCTGATCAGCATGTCATAATTCTACTCAAATTACACCGATTACCACTTATTTTCCATATATTTAATAGGAATAAATCCTCTCCCGTTGACTCATTCGTACAGCATATTGCTCTTTTCCATCACGATCATCAATCTTGCACTGGCCATTTATGCGCTTCGTTATTTTCGGTCGCCCGGTGCACTGGCCTACACTTTTGTCATGACCTTCCTCAGTATCTATTCCTTCGGATACGCTTTTGAACTGCAGGCCACAAACCTGCAACAGATCATTTTCTGGCTCCATGTCGAATATATTGGCATTTCATTTTTACCACCGCTTTTTATTATCCTGGCCTTGCATTACACAGGCATGAGCCACCTGCTCAAACCCTGGCTTGTGATCCCTTTGTTACTCATCGCTTTTATCACACTTCTGCTGGAATTAACCAATTACGGAAACCTGTTCTACCATGAACTGAGGTTAAATCCCGATGTTTCTTTCGTATTGGCAGACTTTGTGAAAGGTCGATGGTACTGGGTACATCAGGTCTTCGCCAATTTAATGCTTTTACTCAGCAGCCTGCTGTATCTGATGATGTTCAGAGAAACCACAGGACGCAGCCGGACGAGGGCACTGATAATGCTTCTTGCACTTGATATACCCTGGGGATTTTATGTGATTTACCTCATCGGCGGAAGCCCGTTTAACATTGATCTTTGTCCCTTTTCTTTTTCTGTAGCCGGAATCCTTACCGCATTCGGCATTTTCCGCTACCATCTGCTGGAATATGTCCCCCTGGCCCTGGAGCATGTATTTAAAAGCATGACCGCAGGAATTGTAATCATTGATGAAAACAAGTGCCTGGTTAGCTATAATCAGCCTGCTGCAGAAATTCTTCCGGATCTGTCACCTGGTATGAAAGGGAAGCCGGTTTATACTGTCTTCAGTGCCTTGCCCTGCCTGACAGGTTTTACCGATGGCTTTGAATCTGATATCGAGATCTCTCAACAAGGTAAGATCCGGTACTTCCACCTCCAGGTTGTTGCTGTGAAAACGGAACGAAATAAGCTTACAGGCTGGGCCGTTATCTTTACCAATATTTCGGAAAGAAAGGTAAAGGAATTTGAGCTGCTGGATATTGAAAGAAACCTGAAGGACATGAATGCCTCCAAGGATAAAATCTTTGCCATTATAGCCCATGACCTCCGCAATGCCTTTCATCTGATCATTAACATGTCCGATATGGTTATTGAAAATCTCCAGAAGGACGATATAGTGGCTGCCAAACGAAAGTCAAAAATTATCTATGATACTTCGGTAACAACGTACACATTATTGCAGAATCTTCTCGACTGGGCCCTTATGCAGCTTAAGGGTGTACTTTTTAAACCTGCAGATCTCATACTTCATGACCTGATCCATACGGAGGTAAAAAACCTCACATCACAGGCTGGTCAGAAGGACCTGGCTATCCGTATTACTGTTGACAAACCATTGATTATCAGGGGGGATGAAGAAATGCTCAAGACGGTCCTCCGTAACCTTTTATCCAATGCCATCAAGTTCTCTCATCCCGGAGGAACCATAGGTATCAGTGCCACTGCCCGTGAAGGCAAGGTCACCATCGAGGTTAGTGATAACGGTATTGGGATGACAGAAGAGGAACAGCAGAAACTGTTCAAGATCGAAAGCTATCTGTCCAAAAAAGGAACTGCTTCAGAAATTGGTACCGGATTGGGGCTTAAGCTTTGTAAGGAAATTATAAGGATGCACGGAGGCGAGATCTGGGTTACAAGTGAGACAGGAATGGGCAGTAAGTTTACAATTGCGTTACCGAACACCGTACAGTAATCGGTAAACGGTAACCGGTAACCAGTACCGAATACCGTTTATCGTTTACCGGCTGTTCACCGTTCACCGGCTGCCTCTAAAAATCCCTTCCCCAGCAAACCCGACATCGGATTATCCATTTCCATCCTTTCCGGATGCCACTGAACGGCCAGACAGAAAGACGTACCTCCCTGCATATTCAATTCTATGGCTTCAATAATACCATCGGTGCTGAATGCAGATGCAGTAAGTCCATCACCTGTTCTATGGATGGCCTGGTGGTGGGAGCTGTTTACTGTTGCCCGGGTTGTGAGTGTAAGCCGGTATAATAAGGATTCCGGAGTAATCCTGACAGGATGGTAAACGTCGCCCTCATCACTCCGGTGCGGGACAGGCCTCTCAACAAATGTCTGAATATCAGCATACAGGCTACCCTTTTGTGCAACATTCAACATTTGCAGACCCCGGCAAATACCTAAAACGGGAATATTTAAGGTAAGGGCCAGCTCAATAAGCGCTAACTCCATTTTGTCCCTCCTGTCATCAATATCCTGGCAATAGGTAAGATCCTCCTTCCTGCTATAGAGACCGGGATTGATGTCGGCTCCCCCCGAAAGCAGCAATCCTGAAATAACATGAAAGTGAGAGGCTATTTCCGCAGGATCCTCCGAATAAAAATCGACGATTTCCAGACCGCTGTTAAGATTGTTCAACCAGCGGGCATAATTATCAGATAATTTGGAAACGCCTATTACCATTCTACTTTTAGTCATGTCACATGTAAGGGTTTTATAAATATCATTCCGGTTTTAATTTTCCCTGTGGCCGGATCCAGCTCCGAACCCCTGGCACTGTGAGGAATGGAAAAAATGACAAGCATGGCCAGTCCGGCAAAAACAGTAAGATAGCGGCGGTCCCTTTTCAGGTTTCCGGCGATGGCTATAAACCAGAAGATAAAGGCAATAAGGGTTTTATTATCAGTAAGATCAAATCCCATGGGGAAACCTGTCCAGAATTGTCCAAAAGCATAATACTGGACTACAGGGCCCAGGATCAATCCGCCTATGAATAATGTCACTGTGGTGATCCATCCGTACAGACGGTATTGTCTGAAGCCGAATATGGCGAGCAACATGGCAAGATTTGACAATAGCATGGATACAAACATTAAAAAGGCATGTGGTATAATGATGCCGGCCGGTACATCTCCCCGAAACCGGATAACGACCTGCTCACCATAAGGCACCCTGAAAATTTGTCCCTCTCGCTTTAACAGCAAATAATACTCCAGCTTGCCTGCAGGAGGCTGGTTGGGTAATGAGGCTACGAGCCTATCCAGCTGACGGACCATCTTTGCCATTTGCCAGTCTTCTTGTGAGGGGAAACGCCTGAAGTGAATCTCGCCGGTTATCAGGGTGTCGGGGAACTCCAGTTCAACGGGGCAGTCAGTTTCTCCGCCATGGCTGCGAGGCAGCTTAATAAAATACTCCTGGTTGTCCGAAAGCCTAAGTTCAATTCTTTTGAGATGGGTCGGACCCGTGAGGTTCTGATAAACGATGGCAGCCAGTGTTATCAGCACGGCAAAAATCCAAAGTAATACCCATTTAATCAGTTGTTTACGGTTCATAAGCTTAGAGTTGAATGATCAGGACTTCTTTTTGTCCGTTTCTTAATAGTTCCACACTTATAATCTGGTTCTTTGAAAGTTTGGACAACCTGTACATGTAATCATAAATATTTTTAACGGCCATACCATTAATAGCAGTAATAATGTCGCCATTCTTAATGCCTCCTCTTTCAGCCGCTTTCCCCTTGGAAACAAAATCAACCCTTACACCTTCCACATCGGTAGCACTGAAATCAGGCATAAATCCCAGAGTTACCCTGAAACGGTAACTGGCTGTGGGGGACTCTCTCGGACCTGCTTCCTGAAAAGTCAGCTTGTCCGTCTCCCGGTTAATGCTCAGAATAAGCCGATAGGCAAACTCGGTAACTGCTTTCAGTCCCGAATAATTTATCCTGTCAGCATCATCATCAGGTGTATGATAATCGGTATGTGCACCGGTGGTAATAAAAAAAACCGGGATATTTTTACCGTAAAAGGACGAATGATCAGACGGACCACTGCCTTCACGGCTCATACTAAGTCTGAATCGTCCGGCCTGATTACTGAGCCCGATTAGTGAATCGGCCTCAACCGCCGTACCGGTACCACCAATCTGAATCCCTTTCAGGGTATCAAGCCGTCCCAGCATATCCAGGTTAATCATGGCATTCATTTGCGTTACAGGAACCGGTGGATGGTTTACGAAGTATTTTGATCCCAGCAGGCCCATTTCTTCGGCACCAAAGGCGACGACCAATACGGATCTCTTCAGGGCTGACCGATTTTTCCTGAGCTTTCCGGCAATTTCCAATAATGCTGATACTCCGGAAGCATTATCATCAGCTCCGTTATGAACAGCTATTGTATCGGGCCGACGTGAAGAACTTCCGTGACCGCCCATGCCCAGGTGGTCGTGATGGGCACCCACCACCAGGTATTCTTTTTTTAACACCGGGTCCGAGCCCTCAATTACAGCCATCCAGTTGGCCGTTTTACCCATCACCTGCTCAATATCGGTTCCGGCCTTTAAAACTCCCGAAATCGACAGATTCACCGGATTTTTCTTAATCCGGATAGTCTCTTCAAGATGTTGTACTGAGGTATTTTCAGACAACAGCAGTTTATCAGCTGACGGCCGGGTAACCTGTAAAGCCGGAATACCAACAGAGGCCTGCCGGGCGGAGACATCCATCAACTTATCCTCCGGATCAAATGCATTGCCGGAAACAAAGATTATTCCTGCCGCACCATTATCCCTTGCCAGCATTGCTTTATCACGATCATCGGAACCCACAGCCAGGTATTCATTTAATTTGGGTATATCGGGTGTGCCCCTCAGAACCAGCACCCATTTATCTTTCACGATAAGACCTTCGTAATCATTCCATTTAAATGAATCAGCCTCTGTCTGGATCCCATAACCTGCAAACACAACAGGGGCTGAGATCATGGTATCCGTTGAAAATGAAACCGGTGTAAAGGAGGAGGAAGGCATCTCCTGCTCACGGATAACAAGGATATTATCCTGTCCTCTTTTTAGATCCTGTAAGAAGGAGAATTCCTGACTGCTGGCCGACAACCCAAGTCGTCCGAACTGTTCTTCCAGGTATCTGCCTGTGGATGCATCACCGGGAGTGCCGGGATACCTGCCTTTTAAGGCATCAGATGACAGGTAGTGAAGGTGATGATAAAGATCGGTTTCCGTAATTTCAGCGGAATATTTATAAACATTGCAGGAAGAAAAAAGAATTTCTACCAGGATGACTGCCAGAACCAGAAATTTATTCATTAATATTGAAGTTTAACGGATTGTACTATTATAATGCCGTGACGCGTTTTACTTATGGCGGGGATAAATATCGAAAAAAATAAATTATTATTCACAAAATAACTGTTTAATATGGAAAGACTAACCTGTAACAAATTACCTGCACTTATTGTTTTATTGCTTTTGACCGGTGCCTGCCGGAAAACCGAAACTCCTGCTACAAACATGGAGGGTATGGTTATATCTGATTCAATACCGGGTCTGGTTGTTGCAGATACAATCATTTATGATGTCATCATCCGTAATCAAAACCCGGACGATACCTGGGCTGTGCATTGCCTTGAAGGGCTCAACCACCGTTTGCTGATTGACAACATTTTCGGAATGATTTATTCCGGAAAAACAATTGCTTACAACCACGAGACCCATGAGAAACTGACACCCAGACAAGTTGAGAAAATTGAAGCTGCTGATGATTACAGCCGTGAAAATATCGGCATGATCCAGTTTACCGAAATGTGGTACCTGAATCCTGTCGGCTGTGACATCACAAAAAAAGTCATTTCCATGGTGCTGGGCTATAATTACTTTACTCCCGAAGGAGAGCGGTTTTATAAAGCGTTGTTCAGGGTGGAGATGGGAAAGTGACGTGTCACTTTTTTTATTATTTTTACCTGAGATCGAAATAATATACAAAGTAATCTAATTATTATACATAAATGCTCACCGTAGAAAAGATTGGCGGCACTTCCATGTCGAAGTTTGAGGATGTCATGAACAATATCATCATGAAGCCCTGTGCCGGTTACGGATACTATAACCGTGTTTTCGTGGTTTCGGCTTACAACAATGTTACCAACTGGCTGCTGGAGCATAAAAAAACCAAAGAGCCGGGGATTTACCTCAAATTTGTCAACAATGAGGATTATAACGGGGCCTTAAGGGAACTATTGGATAAGCTGATTGCTATAAACCGGACTTTCGAATCTATCGGTCTTAATCAGCAAAAGGCAGATGAATTCATTACCAACCGCATCATGCAGGCCAAAAATTATCTGAACAGTCTGGCCGATGTGCTGGCCACAGGATACGTGAACCGGCAGAATATCCTGCTGGCTGCCAGGGAAATACTTTCTTCTATCGGAGAAGCCCATGCCGCCTTTAATTCTGTAATCATTCTGGAAAACAATTGTATCAATGCCACCTTCATCGACTTGTGCGGTTTTAATGATTCGGAGTATCTTACCATCGATGAGCGGATCCACAAAGCATTCCGCAATTTCGATTTTTCCAATACCATCCCCATTGTAACAGGATATACCAAGGGTACTGAAGGAATTATGCGTGAGTTCGACAGGGGGTACAGCGAGGTGACATTCAGCAAGGTTGCTGTTGAAATTAAAGCTGATGAAGCGGTGATCCACAAGGAATTCCATCTTTCTTCGGCTGATCCGAATATTGTGGGATTCGACAAGTCGATACCCGTGGGATTTACCAATTTCAATGTTGCCGATCAGCTTGCTGATATAGGCATGGAAGCTATTCACCCCAAGGCGTCCAAACCACTTGAAATGGCCAAGATCAAAATCCGCATTAAAAACACTTTTGAACCCGATCACCCGGGAACGCTGATCTCCAATGATTACGTCGGGGAGAAATCGAAGGTAGAGATTATCTCGGGGACCGACCAGGTCATAGCCATTGAGATACACGATCCGCTGATGGTGGGCCAGGTGGGCTATGACAGGGCTATTATGCAGACCTTTGAACAATATAACATCAGTTACATCCTGAAAGCCACCAATGCCAATAGTATCACCCAGGTAATTTGGGAAGAAGATCTCACGGAGGACCTGGTGAATGAGCTCAGGGGAAGGTACTATGAGGTTACGGTTAAACCTGTTGCACTGGTTTGTGCCCTGGGAACCAATATTGCCCAGCCGGGCATTATTTCGAAAGCCACGGCTGCGCTGGCACTCAACAACATCAACATTGATGCCTTATCGCAATCGCTGAAACAGGTCAATATGCAGTTTGTTATTGGTCGCGATGACTATAAAAAGGCTATTATTGCCCTGAATGATGCATTGTGTGTGAAAATGAGCTGAGCATTGATATATTGTCATTTTTAACAAATTATCTTACCTTTACGCCGTTTATAACCAGCGGATGATAAATTTAATTAGAAAAGGTGAGAAGGCTGCACTTGTTGGAAAGAATATCAATCTCACATATGACGGGCTTTTGGTAAAAATCGACCGTTATGCCCGGTTGCTGCCTGAAATCAATAAAGAACGTGTTGTTATCTTTTCGGAGAATAGGCCGGAGTGGATCATGGCACTTTACGCCATCTGGAAAAAAGGAGCCACTGCCGTCCCTGTGGATGTTTTATCCTCGCAGGAAGATGTGGCCTATATTATAGGAGACAGCTCACCCCGTGCCGTGTTCTGTTCTGCTGAAAAACTGGATTTCATAAACCAGGTGCTGAAAGATGCCGGCCGGAATCCGGAAATTCTGGTGTTTGAAAGCTTGCCCGATGACCAGCCCCTGCAGGATACCCGGGATTTTATCATCAACGATCCGGAACACACGGCTGTGATCCTCTACACCTCAGGAACAACCGGCCACCCGAAAGGTGTCATGCTTTCTTTCCGGAATATCCATACCAATCTCGTAGCGGTATGTGATGATGTTAAGATCTATACCCCCGATGACCGTGTGATGATCCTGTTGCCTTTTCACCATGTTCTGCCCCTGGTGGGAACCATAGTGGCTCCGTTATATGTGGGAGGCACCATGGTGCTGAACACTTCCCTGGCGGCTGAAGATATGATGGCCACCCTCAAACAATTCGGGGTGACCATGATGGTAGGTGTACCCAGGCTTTACCAGCTGATATACAAGGGACTTAAGGAAAAAATCAGTCAGAGCCTGGTTGCCCGTGCCCTGGTAAAGCTTGCCGGAATGATTGATTCATTGACATTTTCCCGGTCGCTGTTTGGCTCGGTGCATAAAAAG
>Ga0256868_10001915_pt1 | contig 11053 bp, 10 predicted proteins | sample RVTome_13_FD_187341 | JGI IMG/M metagenome (GOLD analysis project Ga0256868, IMG submission 187341) | Soil microbial communities from uranium-contaminated site in the Upper Colorado River Basin, Wyoming, United States - RVT92D227 HiSeq ... | reverse complement strand
TTTCGAATAGATCAAGATGGCAACGGGTCGTATTTTGATGATGGATCATGGAAAACCGATAAAAAATTTGAGGACCTGCGCTAAATTAGCGCCAATCAACGGATATCCGGAGGTATTATCAAGGCCGTCTATATACTAATCATCAGTTCCCTCTTTGCCGCCACCCTCTTGCCCCGCATCTATTTTTTTGGTCCCCTGCCTTACAAATCATCTATATTGGATTCCTCTTTTGGTCTTATTCCTATTTTTTCTTACTACTCAGCCTCTCATGTTGGGAATTCATATACCCAATAAAATACAGACTAATTTATTCTTGACAGACATACTTAAAAGCTGGTAATGTATATATAAGAAGCTCATAAGTGGAGGTCTTATGAAGACGACATTGAACATACCTAATCCCCTCATCGAGGAGGCGATGCGGCTCTCAAGGAAACATACCAAGACGGGGACGATCATAGAGGCCCTGGAAGAGTATATTCGGTGGCGGCGGCTGAAGGGCATTATAGATAGTGCCGGGCGATTAGATTTCTCAGACGACTGGGAACGGGTGAGACATGAAAGATAAGGTCCTGGTGGATACCTCCATCTGGATCGAATTCTTCAAGAAAAAAGAGACATCAATTAGAGAGGGTCTCATACAGCTTTTAGAGAGGGGTGCTGCCTGCTATACCAGCATTATTGCCCTGGAACTCTATCGAGGGGCGAGGACGGAGCGAGAGGTTGCAGTCCTTGATGATCTCTTTATGAGCATTGAAAACGTCACGGAAGGGGCAGAGACGCACAAAGGGGCGGGTCTTATGGGGCGAACCTTGGCCCAACAAGGGATAACGGTAGGAGCCGTAGATCTGTTGATCGCCCGTTTAGCCCTGGAAAACGCCCTTTCCCTCTTGAGCCTTGATAAACACTTTGACGCCATAGCTCAATGGTTTCCCCTGAAACGCTACCAGGTATGATAGCCTGGATCTCGAATAGGACAAGATGATCCTCTCGCAAAGGCGCGAAGGACGCTAAGGATGACTGAGAACGAGATCGGTAGGATCGTTGTCGACACGGCGATCGCGGTACACCGGGAACTCGGGCCGGGGCTGCTGGAGGCCGTATACGAGGTGATTCTCCCCCGCGAACTGAGCGAACGGGGACTGAAAGTAGAACGGCAGATACCAGTTCCCATTGAGTACCGTGGGATCAAATTCGATGAAGGCTTCCGGGCCGATGTCATCGTGGAGGGCAAAGTGATCTTGGAGCTGAAATCCGTCGAGACGGTCCACAACGCGCACAAGAAGCAACTGCTCACCTATCTGAAGCTCACGGGTATGAAGCTGGGTTACCTGCTGAACTTCGGCGAGGCTCTCATGAAGAACGGCATCACCAGAACCGTCAACAGTCTTGATGAAGGCCGGTGAACCTTGGCGATCTTTGCCCGGCTTCGACGAGCAAAGCCGAGGCGAGCGTCTTGGCGAGGAAAGACAGATCGGAATTCGAACAAGCAACTGCAGTAAACGGCGTAACGCCGTCGCTGACAGAAGAAAGGATATATGCCATCTCCTTGGGTGCTTATATTGATAATCTGTTCTCTTTTCGCCGCCGCCCTCTTTTCCCCCCATATATTCTTTTGGTCCCCTACCTTACAAATAATCCTCTTATTGTGGGCTCTCTTTCTCTGGTTCTATAGAGGGATAACAAAAGGGGCTTTGGAAATCAGCAACGTTGCCTTCCCCATCCCCCTCGTTATTTTTTTTCTTCTGGCCATCTTTTATACTTTTCATTCCATAGATTTTGTCGTCAGCCGCGATTTTCTCTTTTTTGTGGTCAGCTATGTTGTGATCTTTTTTCTCGTTGCGCAGATCGTTTCTCCTAAAGAGTGGCGTGGGATTGCCTTGTCAGTTGTTATACTGGGCGTCGTGACCTCTCTGTATGGTATCTATCAGTATCTCTGGGGCTTCGAGGATATCCTCGGCAAGATAAATGGGGTTGAGCTTTCCTATCCATCCCCCCTTAGAGAAGAGATCATTAGCCGGCTGGAAGGTGGCCGGATCTTTTCCACCTTTCTGTTGCCCAGCCATTTTGCCGCTTTTTTGGGGGTGTGCATTTCCGTGAGCGCTGCGCTTGTTTTTGTCCGAGCGGGGTGGTTGAGATATCTTTGGGGGCTCGCCATCGTGGTGCAGATCTCCGCCCTCTATCTGACTAAGTCCTTCAGCGGGTGGCTCTCCCTGATCCTCGCCTGTGGTTGTTTTGCCTTCATATATTTGGGTTATATAAAGAAGGTAAAGGCTCGATATCTGATTTCTTTTTTTGCAGCTCTGATCTTGGTGCTGGCCTTGATCTTTGCCGGGCTGAGCCTCCAGAGGCCGGATAATCCCCTTGCTTCTATCAGAAACAACCCCCTGGCGCTCAGGGCCTTGAACTGGGGAACCACCATTGAAATAATCAAGGATAATCCCTGGATAGGGAAGGGGCTTGATACTTTTGGCCTCATCTATCCCTCTTATCAGAAACCAGGGGTGAATATTGTCCACCACTCCCACAACACCTACCTCCAGTTGGGGGTGGAGATGGGAATCATCGGCACCGCCGTTTTCTTATGGTTTGCCTGCTGGTGGTTTTGGCGAACTGTACACCTCTTTAAAGAAACGAAAGACAAAAAGATGAGGGTCTGGGTAGGCTCCTTGATGATAGCAGGTATGGCCTTTTTTATTCATCATGCCTTCGACTTTGAGTTTTATATGCCAAGCGCCACGCTAGCAGGGTTTGCCGTTTTGGCCTTGGCTGTCAGCGCACAGAAGAAAGATACAGTTTATAGAGTGACTATAAAAAAGAGAAGAAAGGCACTGTATACCTTTTTGGGATTTGCAATGGTAATAATAGTTTCATTCCTCTTGCTCCGCCCCTTTTACGGGCAGATGCATTTTCAGAGGGCAAAGAGCCTTCTCGATTCAGGGCCATATTTCGCGGAAGCGGCTGCAGCAGAGCTCCAAAAGGCCATACGGCTTGATTCCCACAACAGCCAATACCATTACCGGTACGGGGTGTTGCTTGTTCAGAGGCTCTCCCGCCAACAGGAGGGGATCGTTGAGGTGCAGGAGGCCATACAACTGAGCCCCTCGCGTCACTACTACCATTTTGATTTAGGTATGATATACTGGGTCGCGGGTGAAAGGGATAAGGGGTTGGAGGAGATCAAAAGGGCCTCCCAGCTTTATCCCCTTAATGAAGACTACCATCAATGGTTGAGGGGCATCTATATCCAGATGAAGGAAAAGGACTTGGTTTCATATGAGGAACAATGGATAGAAAGGATACAAAACGGGGGGGGGCAAAAAGGCTCTCCGTAGTGATCCCCATCTTCAATGAAGAGGAAAATATCATCCCCTTGTATGGGGAGCTAAAGAACGTTCTCGAAGACATGAAAACGCAGCACGAGATCATCTTCGTCGATGACGGCAGCGATGACAACAGTAATGAGATTCTGCACAGATTAGCCCAGGATGATAAAGGGATCAAGGTTATTCAGTTTCGCAAAAACTTCGGACAGACCGCTGCCATCGCTGCCGGTGTGGAACATGCCCAAGGCGAGGTCATCGTTACCATGGATGGCGATGGGCAGAACGACCCCCGGGATATTCCTCGTCTTTTGGAGCGGTTAGAGCAGGGGTATGACGTGGCCAGCGGCTGGAGAAAAAACAGAAAAGACCCCCTCCTCAATAAGAGATTTCCCTCTGCCCTGGCCAATAAATTGATCTCCTGGTTGACCGGCGTCAGATTGCATGATTATGGCTGTACCCTCAAGGCGTACCGGAGGGATATATTAAAGGATGTTCATCTCTACGGTGAGATGCATCGCTTCATCCCTGCCTATGCCTCCTGGGTAGGGGCTCGGATAACCGAGATGGAAGTTGCCCATCACCCCCGAAGGCATGGGAAATCCAAATACGGCCTTTCCCGCACTACCAGCATTATCCTGGATCTTATGACTTTTTTGTTTTTGCAGCGCTACTCTACTAAGCCCATTCGCCTCTTCGGTGGAGCTGGGATGACCCTTTTCGTCTTAGGGGTTTTGACAGGTCTGTTCGTCCTCTATCGGAGGATCATTTGGGGAGGGGCCTGGATCAGCCCCATGATCTTGATCTCCTTTTTCTTCATCACCATGGGCGTAATGTTCATCCTGTTGGGGCTCATAGCAGAGATCATCATCCGCACCTACCATGAGTCGCAGAAGAAGCCTATTTATGCGATAAAATCGACTGTGAACCTCGATTGACTGCCTCATAGAAATGGATTGTTCGGCAAAGGATTTGGTTTAGAGGTTTTATCTTAAGAGCTAAAAAATTCCCTAAGGACTGAGTTATATGTGCGGCATCTGTGGCGTTTGTTTTCCCAATGAGAGTCCGGTGGACCTCGGCATCCTGAAAAAAATGACCAAAACCCTACAACATAGAGGGCCTGATGATGAGGGGTACTATACCAATAAAGGGATTGCCCTGGGGCATCGGAGGTTGAGCATCATTGACCTTGATACAGGAAAACAGCCCATCCACAACGAAGATGAGACCATCTATGTGGTATTCAATGGAGAGATATATAACTTTCCAGAGATCAAAAAGGGATTAGAAAAGAAGGGACATAGGTTTTACACCAAGACCGATACAGAGATCTTGGTCCATCTCTATGAAGAAAAAGAAGAACAGTGTGCGGAGCGTCTTGCTGGAATGTTCGCCTTTGCCATTTGGGATGAGAAGAGAAGGAAATTGTTGCTCGCCAGGGATAGGATAGGCATAAAACCCCTGTATTATGCCTATAACGGCAAGGGATTGGCCTTTGCCTCTGAGCCAAAGGCCCTCTTACAACTCCCCTGGGTAGAAAGGAGTCTTGATACCCAAGGCCTGAGCCACTATCTCAGTTATGATTTTATCCCCGCTCCATATTGCATCTACGAGGATATTAGAAAGATACCGCCAGGGCATCAGGTTGTTTATCAGGATGGAGGCCTCCGTTGCGAAAGCTATTGGGACTTGGACTTAAGCGATCGGTTAGATGGGAATTTAAATGAAAAGGAACTCTGCGATCAGATCTGGAGGGAGTTCTGCCGCGTGGTCAAGGCCCATCTGATCAGTGACGTCCCCTTAGGGGTGCTCCTGAGCGGAGGCATTGACTCTACCTCGGTTCTTGCCGCTCTCAGATACGAGGGTGTGGATGACGTCAAGACCTTTTCCATAGGGTTTGATGACCCCTCGTTCGACGAGTCCAGATATTTTCATAAGGCGGCCGCCTTCTTTGAGACGGAGCATCATGAGGAGGTCCTCGCACCCCAAAAGCTCATCGAGATAATTCCCGAGGTTGCCGCTATCCTTGATGAGCCTTTGGCTGATGCCTCTATTATGCCCACCTATCTCCTCAGCCGTTTCACCAAAGGCTACGTAAAGGTAGCTTTGGGAGGGGATGGAGGGGATGAACTTTTTGCTGGGTATCCTACCTATCAGGCCTTTTTGCTTTCTCGCTACTATGAGAAGCTCCCAAGGATCATGAAGTCCTTTGCCGAAGCGGCGGTAAAGAGGCTTCCCGTGTCATTTAAAAACATGAGCCTTGACTTTCGTGCCAAGAAGTTCATCCACGGCATCCCCTATCCCACGGTGGAGAGGCATTACACTTGGATGGGGACTTTTCAGCCTGACGAAAAAGAGGAATTGCTTGCACCTGATATAAAGAGAAGACTGGAAGATCTCAATTCCTTTGATGTGTTGCATGACTATCTCAGAGATAAGACCTTCAGCTCTGAGTTGGGAAAGCTCCTCTATCTTGATACCAAGCTCTATCTGCAGGATGGGGTGTTAGCCAAGGTGGATAGGGCAAGCATGGCCCATGGGCTGGAGGTAAGGGTACCCTTCCTCGATCACCGTTTCGTCGAGTTGGTAACAGGAATCCCCGAACGATTGAAGCTCAAGGGATTTACGACTAAGTATATTTGGAAAAAGGCGATTAAAGATCGTATCCCCGATGAGATAGCGAGGAGGGGGAAGAAGGGGTTTGGTATCCCCATTGGCAAGTGGTTCTGTGGAGAATTGAGGGATTTGCTGTTAGAACTACTCTCAGAGAAAAGGCTTAAAAAACAGGGGATATTTAATCTTTCAACCGTGAAAAGGCTCGTTTCTGATCACCTTGCTCATCGAGCAGACAATAGAAAAAAGCTGTGGAATTTATTGATCTTTCAACTCTGGTGGGATAGCTTTGGAGCGAGGAGCTGAATTATGGAGGATAGGGAGAAAAAGATTTTTTTATTCTTTCTCTTCATTTTTTTCGGGTTCTGTGCCCTGTTTGCCGCCCAGAAGATAGCAGATCCTGACTTCTGGTGGCATCTCAAAACCGGAGAGTGGATATGGCAGCACAAGGCCATACCCCATACTGATCCCTTCTCTTATACCTTTCGAGGTGCCGAGTGGATAAATTATGAATGGTTATTTCATGCCATAATCTACCCTATATACCAATTGGGTAGATTTGGAGGGCTGATCATCTTTGAGGTCATCTTCGCCTTGTTGACCTTTTTGATCCTCTTTTTTGCCTGCCGTGAGGTAGATGGGGGAAAAAGATGGTTGGCCATCACCATCCTTTTTATGGCCCTCCTGGTGGTCCGTGGGCGGTTTGCGGTCCGCCCTCAGATTATCTCTTTTTTCTTCCTTGCCCTCTATCTTTATCTCCTTATACTTCACCGCGGAGAGAGGATTGCCACCCGCAAGTTGATCTTTTTTCTCCTTCCTGCCCATGTCCTGTGGGTCAACGTTCACGGCAGCTTCCTGTTCGGGATATTCCTGATAGGGGCTTATGCTCTGGGCAGATTTGTCCCTTTGGCTTTGGGGCATCATCAAGACCTAAAACCGGTATTTCAAGATAAGAAACTGCAAGGGCTATTGCTTGTGTGCCTCCTTCTGCTTATAGCCTCTTTGATAAACCCTTATACATATCGGATCTTCTACATTCCTTTCACGACAGCGGGGTCAGAAACCCTCAAGGGGATCGCTGAGTGGGTGCCCGTAGACATCAAGTTTCTGGGGGTCTTTGCCGTCGACTACACCATGTGGTTTCGTGTTCTCTTTCTCATAGGGGCGGCCTCTTTTTTGATCTGGAGGGATAACCTGAAGAGAGTAGAGGACGTAGTTATCTTTGCCATATTTTCTTATATGGCCTTCAAGCACATCCGCTTCGGCGGGGATTTTGCCATAGTGGCAGCTCCTATAGTCGTCAATAATCTTACCCAGTTCCGTTGGCAAGTGAGAGGATGGAATTGGGTACGTTTTCTTCCCCTTTTTGTAATTATTGTTTTTTCTATTAATGAAGTGAGGACCCTGGTTAGGATGGATCTGCTTGGCTTCGGGGTTTGGAGGAATTATCCTGCGACGACAACGAATTTTCTCAAAGAGCATGATATAAGAGGGAAGATCTTTAACACCTATGGCTACGGTGGGTACATCATCTGGCACCTCTGGCCTAATATCCCTGTTTTCATAGACGGGAGGACCCCTACTGTTTACGATCAGGACTTTTTCTGGCTTTGCGGTCTAGCCTATCGAAAAAAAGAAATTTGGGAAGAAGTAGTTAAGCGTTATGGTATAGAGATGGTACTTGTACAAGATGAGAGGGACAAAGGTTATACTTCGTTATTCTACTGGTTAGATGAAGATAAAAATTGGAGGCTCGTAACCTTCGATGATAATTCGAACCTCTATCTGAAAAGAGGGGGAAGATTTGATGGGTTGATACAAAAATATGGGTTTCATTATCTGAGGCCAGCCGATGTCTCCATGGATTATGCCAAGGAGAAAAGGGAAGATGTAAGATATCTCGAGGCCCTCGAAAAGGAGTTGAAGGAGGCCTGTCAGAGGTTCTCTCGAGAGTTTTATCCTTTTTACTATCTCGGCGTTTATCATCAAATCTACGGGACAAAGGAGCATTTCCAAGAGGCCGCGGAGGCTTTGCGGAGGGCAGTGACGAATCGACCAGATTTACCACGGGGGCATTATGAACTGGGCTTTACCCTCATGAAGTTGGAACGCTATGCTGAAGCATCAGAGGCATTCAAACAGTCCATAAGGCTCAGCAGTAATCTTCCCCCGGATGCTTATTATTATTTGGGGGTTTCTTTATTTCACCTTGGTGAAATAAACGAGGCCATAACTTTTCTGGAAACATACAAAGAGAAGGCAGACTTTGGGACAAGGGTTGAGGCATACAAATTTCTGGGGAGGGCCTATTTCCAAAAATATAAATTCGGGAAGGCCTTGAGTTGCTTTAAACGCGAGGAATATCTTGGGGAACCTACCTGGGAGACCTTCCTCAATATGGGTGTTGCATACTTCGGCTTGAACAAGCTGGATAATGCCAAGGAATGTTTTGAACGAGCCATGGAGATGAGGCCTGACAGATTGAAGGTAGTTTATAATTTGGCCCTCGTTTATAAAAGGTTGGGGAGTAAAGAAGAGGCAAAAAAGCTTTTTGAGAAAGCCTCTCGGATGAAACCCCAAACTCCTGAAGAAGGGGTCTGGGTGCAAAAGGCTAAGGAGCAAGCAAAGTGAAGAAAATGCTTGTAACGTTGGTTTTATGCCTAGTTTCATTTTTTGGTGGCTGGACTTTGCATTATCTACATCCAACGATTAAGCCACCCTTGAAGACAAAAGCAATTCAACGAGAGGAATTAGGAAAGACCCTGAAAATTTTAAGGGGAAAAATTTCTGACGTGGCCATTATAGAAGAGAAGGATATGGGGAGTTTCACGAGAAAGCTTCTGCGCTTTCGCTGGCAAGGTTCCTCTTCTGAGGCCTATCTCCTTATCCCCCATGAAGCCAAGAAAAAAATGCCTGCCATCCTTGCGCTCCCAGGCCACAATACAACGAAAGAAGAAGTGATTGGGAAGATACCTTCGCGTTTTGGGGTAGATTATGGGCAGAAGCTCGTTAAAGCCGGCTTTTGCGTCCTGGCACCTGGCATACCATTTTCGCACGATATGAGGGTTGAGGATCATGTCGCTCTAATTTTAATCATGACAGGATCGAGCCTTACTGGTATGCGGGTTGCCTATCTTAGAGACCTCATCGACTACCTATCTTCGCTTCCCTTTATTGATCCAGAGAGACTTGGTTGTGTTGGTTGGTCCATGGGGGGCGCCCTTACCATGTATCTTGCGGCGGTTGACACAAGGGTGAAGGTAGTAGCGATAAGTGGCTATTTTGGCACGTACAAGGATATTTTCATGACAAGGCGTCACACGACCGATAACTATATCCCGGGAATTTTGGATTTTGGCGAAATGGCTGATGTCGTCTGTCTTGTCGCGCCCAGGCCTCTGTGGCTTGAAGGTGGGGAACAGGATCCAGATTTTCCTCAAGAGGCTTTCATGAAAGGAATAAAAGATCTACAAATTTGTTATAAAGGACATGAGGAACGCCTCGCGTGGCAGTTACTACCAGGAGGCCATAGCTTTGGAGGAAAAGGCATAGAGGATTTTTTTAAAAGATGGCTCTAAAAAAGTCTTTTAAAGAATGGAATGAGGTAATGGCAAGAAGGTACAATCCTGAAGACTATATTTTCCATTCGAACTTTTTGGTGAAATTTGTGGAGTTAATGAGGTTTAAGAAGATTAAAGATTTGCTGCAATTGACTATCGACGATCACTTTCTTGATATAGGCTGTGGAAGTGGATACCTATTAAATCAAGCAGCCTGCAAACAAGGAATCGGGGTAGATATTTCTGATTTGATGGTAAAGACCGCTTGGGAGAATTGCAAAAAAAATGGGAAAAAGTTTATTGTTCAGTCAGATGCCGAAAACCTCCCTTTTAAAAATAGAAGCTTCAGCAAAATAGTTTCCACGGAGGTGATAGAGCATATCCTGCACCCCAAGGCTTTGTTAGAAGAGATAGTACGCGTTTCAAAAAAAAATACAGTGATCGTTATCACTATTCCAAATGAAAAGTATATTAATTGGATAAAGAACTTACTCTTTTCATTAAGAGTTCATAAACTCCTATTTAGAAAAAACTATCGTCCTTCAAGAAGAATGGAGGATGAATGGCACCTCCATACATTTGATATTAAAAAGTTTAAAGAATTGATAAAAGGAAAGTTTATCATAAGAAAAACAATTTCAATTCCCATAATTTTTTTCCCTCTGCGGTACATTTTCAGCTTAAAGAAGGTTTTCTAGCAGCGTATTTCAAAGACACCCATCAGGTTAGGTTAAAAATATTATAACCAAGTACAGCTAAGGAGGTAATAGGGGAACATTGTCCGGATCGGCTGAAATTCTTGAAAAAGATTATTGTCATGGATATGGAGAATTGTCGTAAAACCACCTATCGTATTTTAAAATATCGAAAGCCTAATGCATAAAAGTTAAAATTTATACTCTCTTGTTTATTTAAAGAGTATGAGATATTGTATACTCGATTTAATGACGGATAGTGTCACTAAGGGCGGTCTTTAGTGAATGATGATACATAAACCAGATTACAAGAAATTAATCGTCCTTTTTTTAATTGGTCAAGGATTATTAGGAAGAGCTACTTGACAGTTTTATCCTCTTTGTGCTCTGTAGGGAGGGACACCGTGAAGCCTGATTCCGATATGGATGTGTTAATTGCCACCTGTGAATACCAGAGGGACAAGCAATGAGCGTTGAAAAATTTAAGAATAACATCTACGGTAGCAATTATATCATGAGAGCCAGGCGAGGTAAGGGATATGTTCCTGCCTATCATATTACTATTATTTAAATAGCCGTCAGCTAGAATTTTATTTTGACCAATATATTATGATAAACAATTGCGAGGAAAGTAGACAATTCTCTTTATTCATGTGTTTGATCTTTGTTGCATCAGCGGCCTTACTCATGCCGCGGCATGAGATGTGGCGCGATGAGATGCAAGCATGGCTTCTCATAAGGGATGTTGGATCTTTTTGGGAGCTCCTTGGCCATCTGAAGAACGAACTCCATCCTTTCCTCTGGTATGCGCTACTCTATCCATTAAAGTTTGTTACACGAAACCCAGAAATAATGAAGCCCC
>Ga0256868_10001913_pt1 | contig 11055 bp, 19 predicted proteins | sample RVTome_13_FD_187341 | JGI IMG/M metagenome (GOLD analysis project Ga0256868, IMG submission 187341) | Soil microbial communities from uranium-contaminated site in the Upper Colorado River Basin, Wyoming, United States - RVT92D227 HiSeq ... | reverse complement strand
GTATTATGTGTAAAGAAGATAAGCCAGATGTCAGAAGGCGTAGGCAAAACACTGCCTATGTTGAAGATGAGAGAAACTTTGTTATCCTCTGTGATGATTGCAACGAGACAAACGAAGCATATTGGAAAGAGCAATGGGAAGATTTTTATTCTATGGTTTTATAACCCTTCGCCCCCGTCGGCGTGAAGTAAATGCGCTGGGCTTATCCAAACCAGGTATGAGGGTAACATAGCTCGTTAGCCCATGGGCCGCCGGTAAGTTTCCCTGATTGAATTCCGGCACGGGGGCATTCAGAAAGGAGAGAAAGACAATGGGAAGGCCGCGGGGGAATGCGCTGAATCAACAACGGAAAAAACAGGTTGAAAGCGGTCTAAAGCGGACCATCCGCGAGTTTTTACAGTGGAATCATTTTTACGTCGCGACGGTTCAGGGTGGACCGTTTGGGACTCCCGGGATCTCTGATCTGATCGCGGTCCGGGGCGGGCGGACTCTGTTTCTTGAAGTCAAGACGCCTACTGGGGCGTTAAGCGCCGCACAAATAGAATTTGGGAGTGAGGTCAAGGCCCAGGGTGGGGAGTATTACGTCGTCCGTTTTATTGAGGACGTCGAAAAAATCATAAAAAGGGGTTGAATATGATCGGACCGAGAATACTTAATCGAGCCGTGCAAATGGTTACGAGCCTTTTGAATCAACACCAAAAAGAAATTGACCAGGCTTATTTGGGTGGAGACGGCGGCCTTACCGTGAACCTGGCGGTAAAGCTTACTCCGGGGAAAAAGCCTAACGTTCAAGACCTGGAGGTGAGTATAAGCTTTGTCGAAAGACGGGTGAAAGAAAGTTTGGTCGCGGAGGTTAGTGAGATCCAGGACGCGCTTTTCGACGCGGTCGAAAAACTGCGGCCAAAGAAGGGGAGTGGCATCGACAGCGTTACGATAACAGAATCGAGAACGGGCAAATCGGCAACATTGGAAGCTAAGGAATGAAAACTTTATACATCCTCGCCTTCCTTCTATTGGCGCTTTCGCCCGTTCTTTTTTTGTTGCGGGCCTGGCTAAGGCTGACCTGGCCGGAGTTTTTAATCCTGATCGCTGGCGTGGCGGCGGTGATCGAACACACGCTAAACAGGAGGTTCTATGTTGATTTGCGTCGTCGGGGTAACGATCGGGGTGGCAATGGTGGGGCTGCTACTGGCCATAGTCTTCCAACTGGCGGCGATTCGCGAGGCCGTGGAATACCTGGCCGAAAGCAAATTCAAGGAGACGGTGAGAAGGCTGAAGGAAAAGGGCGCTGAGGCGAAAAACAACTGAGGAGTAATTATGTTTAAGATCGAGCAAGAGCAAGTGGTGAAGGCTGCCCGCGGGCGCCGGGCAAAATATCCATTCGGCGCGATGGCGCCCGGGGAGACGTTTTTTATACCCGCGGTTAAGCGGCGCCGGGAAATGGAGAAAAAAATCAAGAGGGTCCGGGCGGCTGCGTCGAAGTATGGGCGGACGCACGGTATTGAATTCTATACGGTGCGACATCGTGGCGGCCTATACGTCGTCAGAAAGGACAAATGAAAAAATGACCAAAGAAGAGGCCCTGATAATGTTGAGCGCAGTCCCCGCGCCGAACGAGCCTTCGCGGGTGAACCGGGCGCTGACACAAGACCAAATAAGGGCGGTTGTTTTGGCCTGGCTGGCTACCGTACCGGCGGGGGCCGCAATAACATACATGCAAGAGAAGCGCGTTTGCCAAGTGGCCCAGAATTGTCTGCGGCCTAAATTCCGGGAGTGGATGGGGGAGGTTTAGTGGGCAGGTACACCGTCATATCTGAGGCAGAGATCGAAGCCGTCAGGGACCTATATACTGACAAGGAGATCAGCGTCAAAGAAATAGAGAGGTTGACTGGGATCCCGGCGCAAAGAATATATCGTGTTGCGGTTGTGGCTGGGCTGAGTCGGACGGGGCGAAGCACGCAGGGAGCATCAAACAAAGAAGGCCCGCGGCCGGGTTTACCGATCCAAGACTTGCGAACCTGGCGCTGCCCCGGGAAAAATAGCTATTGCGGGCGTTCCCTCCACGTCGAGCCCGTTTTCAACGAGAGAGGACATTCAACGGGGTTATGGGACTTGGTTTGTTCGGTGCACCATCGATTCATAATGCGGGAAGAAGATTGGGGGAAAATTTTTAAGAAGGGGTAAAATCGAATGCGGTCGTGGTCTTGAAGCGGGCGCTCATACATGATCTTCGAGGGGTTTATTTAAATGTTTGATCGAATAGAAAAAGGACTTTATTGGGACCGGGCGCTTACCTTAGTTTCTGGTTGTACTCCGTGTTCCCCAGGCTGTGATCATTGTCGGAGCGCGGCACTTACGCACCGTTTCCAACGCCAATCAGAACATGAGACGTTTTTAACAGGAACGGCCCCACTTACCGATTCATTACAGCGATTTACGGGACGCATCATTATCCATCCCGAGCGCCTTGACATTCCCCTGCGGCGCAAGAAGCCTACCGTGTGGGCAATTTGGAACGATCTTTTTCATGAGGATGTATCAGAAGAACCTTTTATTCGAGAAGCATTTTGGAATATGGGCCAGGCCGGATGGCACATTTTTCTGTTGTTTACCAAGAGAGCAAAACGAATGGCTGAATGGGCGCAAGGGAAACTATGGCCTGAAAATGTTTGGCCTGGAGTTACGGTTTGCAACCAGCCCGAGGCGGACGAGAAAATACCGCTTCTGCTGCAGATACCGGCGGCGGTGCATTTTATAAGTTATGAACCTGCATTGGGGGAGATTTTAATAAAATGGTGGTTAGATGGGAATCATGAATCCGGAAGAAAACCAGGTTGGTTGATTTGTGGCGGAGAGACCGGCCCCGGCGCAAGGCCGATGCGCCCGGAGTGGGCAATCTCGGTCAGGGACCAATGCAGGGCATCGGGAGTGCCGTTCTTTTTCAAACAGTGGGGGGAATGGATACCATGCAGTTATTTACCGGGGTTAAAAAAGCCGGGGATTATAATGAGTATTGACGGAACCCCAGAGGGCCAGGTTTGTCGTATCGGCAAAAAAGCCACTGGCCGTCTCCTGGATGGCCTGGAATATAACGAACTGCCAGAGGTGAAAAGATGTCCTTAACGGTCCTTAATCCGAAGGGTTGGAACAAGGGATTTGCCGCTGGGGTAGCTTATGCCTGTGCTCGTTTGGTTGAAATATTCGATCAACCTACCATGGCAAAGGCAATTTTAAGAGAGAGTGAAATATCGCTGCGAGATATTGATGAAGCGGATAAGAAATTTCTAAGGAGACTAAAATAAATGAGCCACTGGAGGTGAAATGAAAACCGAGATAAGCATCGATTATGATAAGTTTTGCGTGGAGTGTAAAAAGCCGGGGGCAACGCAAAGCGGAATCTGTTTAGTGTGTGTATTGCGTGCGATGAATGGAAAATCAATGAAATCCGAAGCCGGTAAAATTGTTCAACGGCGGATTTTGGATAAATTACCGGAGGTGAAAAGATGAAAGCACTTACTCTATTTCAGCCGTGGGCGACCCTGGTGGCAATCGGAGCCAAGAAGATTGAAACGCGATCTTGGACGACTAATTATCGAGGCCCCCTTGCAATTCATTCGTCAAAAAAGTTTTCAAAGGAAAACCGTATCCTTACCTACGGCGAAGAATATTTTCGCGAAACCCTTATGAAAGCCCTGATCATCCCAAGCCAAAAATATGGAATGGTCCCTGAAGACCTTCCTTGTGGGTTTATTCTGGCTATCTGTGATCTTTTCGTTGTCTATAGAATAGGCAATAACCCCATGAAGGACGGACGCCCTATTTCTGGTCAGGAAAGGGCCTTTGGAGATTATACCCCTGGCCGGTATATGTGGATGTTGGGAAATATCAAAAAACTTGGGCGTCCTATCCCGGTCAAGGGTGCTATGGGGCTTTGGGAATGGAACGAACTGCCGGAGGTGAAAAGATGAATGACAATAAGGTTTTTAGGGGATTGAGGTTGATCTGGGTGATCGTGGGGCTACTGTTGCGTGAGTTTTTCGGCGCGCGCAGGCGGCCAATTAATGGTGAGTTTATGCTTTTGGACATACCCTTGACTGGCGATCCCATTCTTGAGCCGCGGTATTTCGCCGTGACGAACGCGATCCATTGAGGTGAAAAATGACCAATCGAGAATACCAGATAATCCGCGACTCTTTGATACCGCAAGCAACAAAGCACGCCGACCGCGAGTGTGGAGCAGATAGGAAACTTCGCAAAGCTGGGGTAACCCGTGAAGCCTGGGCTTGGGCGTGGAATCGCACCTATTTTAAAAAAATGGACGAGCTCGTCAAAACAGCAATTTCCCCTTGACATGATTTTTGGCTGTGGTATCCTGCGGTATGGCTAAGCTCACGATCATGATGAATCCTTTTTTTGCAATCATTCAAAGGAAATCGGAAGCGGGGCTCGGGTTGGGCTTAGCCACCCATCACGTTCATCGTGCGCCTGGGTTCCGCGACCGAGATTTTGGAGATTAAAATGATCCCAGAAAAAAACATGTGGATTGAATTTTTAGAGGAAACGCAGGATTCCGAGAAGGAGTATATTCGTTATCTTTCAAAGGATATTGCCTCCCTTAAAGAAGAACGGGAATATTATCGGGACAACTGGGAAATGGAAGAAATTTTATCATATTTTATTCATGAAGAAAGTCAGATCATGGAGGATTGTCGAAGGAGGTGGTTGCATGCAGGAAGAGAAAAAAAAGAACTTGAAAGAGTACGACGGGCCGGACAAAGTCATAACCAGCCACGAGATGAGCCTATTACTGGCCGAGGAAACGTCTTCATGGATCGCAGTCAAGTCCCGGATGCCGACACTTGATCGGTATTGTGATGGATTCCGGGATGGTGAGCTAATCGTAATATCCGGGCCAACAAAGCATGGCAAAACGCTCCTGGCGCAGTCTCTAACGCTTGCATTCGTCAAACAGCAGGAGTTTCCGCTATGGTTTACGTTCGAGGTTCCGGCCAGGCAATTCCTTTCCCAATTCCCCGATCTTCCCCTTTTTTACCTACCTCAAAAACTCCGTGCCCATGCCCTGCCGTGGATCGAAGAACGCATTCAAGAATCGTTTGAGAAGTACCGCACCCGCATCGTTTTCCTCGATCATCTCCATTACCTGTTCGACATGGCGCGCGCCAAATCTCCATCCATCGAGATCGGGACCGTGATCCGGCGGCTGAAAACCATGGCCGTGGAAATGGGGTTATGTGTTTTCCTCCTGTGTCACACGACCAAGGGTAAGCCCGATGATGAGATGACGTATGATTCGATCCGAGATTCGTCGTTTGTCAGCCAGGAGAGTGATTGTGTGATTATGATCCGGCGAAACCCGGAAAATGGAGAAACGGCAGCCAAAATCAGCATCGAATTCCACCGGCGCACGGGGGTCCTTAAAAAGATGTTCAACGTTCAACGTGAAAATGGGTTCCTCGTGGAGACGCAAAGTGTCAAATAGAATGCAATGGGAAAAATTCTGGTATAGAGATTTCTGTGACGATTTGCGTTCAGTCTCCCTGAGCACTAAAGGATTCTGGATATTTTGCCTGTCGGAAATGTGGGGCGGCGGCGGAAATGGAGAAATTACTGGGTCGATAAAGGATTTTTCCAGGTGGTGCGGATGTGACGAAAACGAAGCGAAAAATTCTATTGAGGAACTAAAGGACAGAAATATTTGTGATGTAATTTTTTCATCGCGTCACGTCGATGTCACATCAATATCACAAGGATTTATAGATGATATTACTCTCCGAAATAGGCGGTTAAAAAAAGATGAAAAGATTAGAGAAAACGCAAGGTTACGAAGACAACGATGGAATGAAAAACAAAAAAGGGACGCCGAAGAAACATCAAACGGAACGCCAATGGAACGCCCAAAGGACGCCGTAGAAGAAAAGAAGAATAGAAGAATAGAAGAAAATACATTGCAAAAAAATTCAGAAATCAAACTCTTTATTGACCACTGGTTTTCCCTATTTCAAACCAAATTTTCTAAAAAATATTTAGTCACTTCAAAAGACACAAAAATAACTCAATCCCTCCTAAAATCTATTCCCTTATCCGAACTACAAAATCTCTCCATTACCTTTTTTGAATCTAACGACGATTTTATTAAAAAATCAGGCTATACCATCGGAGTCTTTTCTACCCAAATTAATAAACTCCAGTCCATCCCAAAATCAAGATGGAAATAATTTCCCTTGACATTCCATTTCTTTTAAATTATTCTCCCAAATCATGGAAGATTTAATCCAAAACACCCACAAAAAATACAAAAGATCAATAATTCCCCCCAAAAGACGCCTCTTCGTCGCCGAATACATGAAAGACTTTAACGGCACAGAAGCCGCAAAAAGAGCCGGATTCTCCCCTAAATCAGCGTATCAATTAGCTTTTCGTATGTTGAAACGTGTCGAAATTCAACAGGAAATTGAAACTGCGCTGCAAAAAAGGATGGAAGTCAAGGGCATAACAAAAGATCGGGTCCTGACTGAAATAGCGCGCCTGGCCTTTGGGGATACCCGCAGGCTCTTCACGCCAGAGGGGTCGCTCAAGATGCCCAGTGAATGGGACGACGAGACCGCGGCGGCTGTCGCCGGGATCGAGGTCACTGAGGAGTACGGCGGCCGCGGCGAGGATCGGACGCTCACTGGCTACACGAAAAAGGTTAAGCAGTGGGAGAAGACGAGAGCGCTCGAGCTCTTAGGGCGGCACTTGAAGCTTTTTGGGGATAAGAACGGCGATAACGGCGATAAACCGGCGCCGATCCTTTTAATCAGTATCCGCAACGGCAGCGGCGAAAAGAAAGAGATTGAAATCTCTGGGGGATAAATGAACCCGGCGCACCTCATCAATCCAACCTCGCATTTTCTACGAAAGCCGAACCGGCCGAAACCAGAGACCCTTCATTTTGACCGCGACGTAGCAAACTTTCAAAAAAACTTAAAGCAGGTTGAAGCTCTTGAAAGCCTGGACTCGGGCAAGACCAAGTTTTTACTTTATGGCGGCGCGATGGCTGGAGGAAAATCTTATTTTCTGCGTTGGTATGCGCCCCGGTTTCTTCTCCAAATATTCTCTCAGAAGAGCCTTAAAAACGTGCCGATAATGCTTGCCTGCGAAGATTATCCTTCACTAAAAGATCGTCAGCTTTCAAAAATTATAAATGAGTTTCCACCGTATCTCGGAACTTTTTACAGTGATCATAAAGTTTATGGCGCTTCTTATGTTTTAAGACCTGAATATGGATCGGGAGTTGTTTGTTTTAGAAATCTTGATGACCCCTCAAAATATCAGTCCGCCGAATTCGCCGCTATTCTCATTGATGAACTTACAAAAAACACATATCAGAGTTTCAATGATCTTCGGACGCGCCTACGCTGGCCAGGCCTAACCGACATGGAATGCCCTTTTGTGGCCGCGACAAACCCCGGCGGTATCGGCCACGGCTGGGTGAAACAACTCTGGATGGATAAATCTTTCCCGGAGGAATGGATTAAACCAACCGATTATCGCCCCGCTTTTAAATACATCAAAAGCCTTGCCGATGATAATCCTTACCTCGATGAAAGCTATTGGAAAACTTTGGAGACCCTCCCGACAATGATGCGCCGGGCCTTCCGATATGGCGATTGGGATATTTTTATCGGCCAGGCATTCCCGGAGCTGTCGCGAACGACCCACGAGTACAAACGATCGGAAATTCCTATTCCGGGATACTCTTTCATCCTTCAAACCTTCGACTGGGGGTTTGGGGCTCCGTTTTCTGTGGGTTGGTGGCATACTGACAACGACGGCAGACTTTACAGGTTCGCGGAGTGGTACGGTTGGAATGGCCGGGCGAACGAAGGATTGCGGATCACCGACGAAGAAATTGCAGACGGGATTTTAAAGCGCGAAGCCGAGTTGGGGCTTCAGGGTAAAACCATCATTCGTAAGGCCGGGCCGGATTGTTTTCAAAAGAAAGCTAACTATCGAGGCGGCGGCCAGGGACCAAGTACGGCAGAAGTTTTCCGGGCGAAGGGATTAATTCTTTCCCCTGGAGATCCGGACCGAGCATTAAAAATCAGGCAGTTCCGAGAGCGGATTCGAATTCGGGAAGGCGAATTGCCGATGATGATGATTGAAGAAAACTGCAATCATTTTTTCCGGACCGTTTGCGGCCTGGTCATGGACAAAAACAATATCGAGTATATTGACGATGATGGGGAGTCTCACGTTTTTGATGAAGCCTGTCATGCAGCGATGGCCAGACCCTTGAGCACAATGAACCAACCCGAGATCAAGGTGGAGAGACGGCGGCCGCCGCGGGACGGCAGCGAGGCCGCGGATCTTGAGCGGCGGCAGATCATGGACGATCTACGGGACCAGCCACAGGCGGACATGCCGTGGTAATTAAGGGGGGCTTATGAATTTGATTCAAGTTGTCTTCGTTCTGGCTGGCGCCCTGGGGGCGGTGATGATCTTTCAAGGCGTCGTTTTCTTCCTATTTATGCGGGAGCAGCGGGCGCAGACCCGGGACCTGCTGAATCGGCTGATGGCCAAGGACTTTCAGGAGTACGTCCGGGGGGAAGCCGCGCTGAATCCGAAGCCGGAAGAGCAAGTAAGACCGCGCGAAGAAGAGGCTATTCCCATTTACAGTTGAGGTAAATGATGATCAAGCTAAAAGACATTTCAGAGATTAAAACTGGTCAGGACGGGCCGAAACTGGCCGGATTGGTCGAGGAACTTTTCGACATCAAGAACGATCTCACCAGAATCATTTTGGACAGGCTTTGCTACAGAAATCTCCTCTACTACCTTGGGGAACAATACATCGAATTCGTCAAGCAAGCCGGGACGTTCAGGCGCCGCGTCCTGCCTAACTACATTCCCACGCCGGTCAAAAACGAGATCAAGGAGTACGTCCGCAGTCTGAAGGCTATGCTTTTGAATCAAAAACTTGTCCCGTCGGTGTCGCCCAATACCAACGAACCCGAAGACGCGAAGGCGGCACAGATTGGGAAAAAACTCCTGGAGTGGATGGATACGCTTTTCGATGAGGATTTTGCCGACCAGAAAGAAAAGGCCGTAATTTGGCTGGCCATGTCAGGGACCTCGTTTCTTAGGACCTACCCGGATATGGAGGCGGGGAAATGGTTCATGACGCCGAAAGGCCAGGTCAACACCGGGGATGTGGTTACTAAGGCCGTGGTCCCGTTCAGCGTGCGCCTGGACAACTTGGGGGAAGACCTAAAAACTAAGCGCTGGGTAGGCGTGCAAACCCTACAAAACCGGGAATGGGTTGAGGACACATTCAAGGTGAAGGTCGAGACCTCGCCACAACCGGACGTGATTGACTACGAGCGCAAGTTGATGAAGTTGGTGGGACAGGTATCTCCATGGAAAGGCGCGGGCCTGGAGACGCAAGTATATCAAGAAGACGCTGACTTTGTTCTTTTGCGCGAGGTGGAATTCAGACCGACAAAGGAACGCCCGGAAGGCCGCTATGTTTTGACCTGCCACAGCAAAACCCTTCTGGACGTGGACCGACTACCGATTCAGGTCAAGGACGAGATTTGGTATTACACGCTGACAGACTTTCATTTTGACTATGTCCCAGGCCGGTTTTGGTCAGACGCGCCGATTAATGATTTGATCTCCCCACAGAACGGGATCAACGAAATCCTTCAACTCCTGGCTGAAAACCGAAAAGGCGTGGGCCGGCCGCGGATTACTTCGCCGGGGAAGATCAGTCTGAAGCGGATTGATGAGGAAAAGTCCGGGCATTCGTTCTTGAGTATTGAATATGATCCCCTCCTTTCCGGGGGCAAAGCGCCGACGATACACCCCGGGATCGCTCTGCCCGAGCAGATAATGGAAGAGCTTCAACTCCACGTTGTTTCAATCCAGGACATGAGCGGAGACCCCAAGAACATCCTGAAGGGACACGCGCCGTCGGCTGGATCCTCGGGAGTGCAGGTGGACATTCTCCGGGAGACCGCGGAGCGAGGACACTACCCGGACATTGACCGCTTTAACCGGGCCATGGGGCGCTGTTATAAAAAGAGGCTTTTGGTCGCGTCTGAGGTCTACACCGATAAGCGCCTGATTAAGATAGGGGGACGAGGGCAGCGGACTGAGATAATTGCCTTCAGGGCGGCGGACCTGCGCGGGAATACAGATGTCCGCCTGGAACTTGATTCTGGCATTTCCACGACTCGAGCCGGCAAGACCACACTGCTCATGAAACTGGCCGAAAAGGGATTCCTGGGCCCGATCGATGTCAACCCGGAGCTTAGGCAGGAATTTTTGACCCGGTTGGGTCTGTCCGGCTACACCCCGCAGACCAATGTTGACATCGAGCGGGCGGAGGACGAGAACGCGGCGGTCAGTCTGGGCAGGCCGCAGCGGTTGATGATCCTGGACGCGGAGGCCATGGGCGAGGACGGCAGCCCGGAAGTGGCGAACATGGACCCGCTTTTCAAATACGACGATCATCAAATTCATAGCATGGTACACCGCCGCTTCATCCTTTCGGGGCAGTTTATGGAGTTACCCGTCGCAGCGCGGACGATGTTGCTGGCGCACGCGGACGCCCACCAGGCCGTCTTAATGCAGATGCAGGTAATGGCGCAGGCGGCGGCGGGCGCCGGACCGGGAGAGGAGCAGCCGGGAGCCGGGGAAGTTGGGGGCGGACCGGGCAAAAGCCGCGGCAAGACGCCCACGGGTGAACCTTTACCGCCTACGGAGGCGGGATTCGCGAAGGAAGGAGTTATATAGTGCCATTTAAAAAATTGTTTGGGATGCTGGCGCCGGGCGCTAAAAAGACGAAGGCTATGGATGCGGAAGCAACGGAAGAAGACCTTGGGAAAAAGGAAGCCGAGGAAAAGAAAAAAAAGGCGCGCGGGGTCTTAATGGGCGGGCGCGGGATGAGCCGGAAAGAATTCGAAGAGCTTGACAAGGCTTCGAGGTAGCTTTGCCCTACGCGCGATTGTCAAATATTCAGGCAAACTTAAAAGAGGTCTATCCACCCCG
>Ga0256868_10001912_pt1 | contig 11061 bp, 5 predicted proteins | sample RVTome_13_FD_187341 | JGI IMG/M metagenome (GOLD analysis project Ga0256868, IMG submission 187341) | Soil microbial communities from uranium-contaminated site in the Upper Colorado River Basin, Wyoming, United States - RVT92D227 HiSeq ... | reverse complement strand
ACGAAACCGTTGCCTGTAGCCATGCCGACAACCTCTTTAATCATATCTCTTGTGTCGCCGCGCTCTCCTACATCAATATGAATTTCCAGATTGTATTTGGGGGAATCTCCATTTAAGGTTTCTCTTAAGAGAGGAACGAAAAATAAGGCAAAATTCAAAGAATCCAACGTTTCGGCATAAATTTTCTCTCGGAGAGAGCGTACGTTTTTTATATTTCTTTTTTTCCAGAAATATTTCCCGCCGAATCCCTTCCTGTGAACTACAACGGCTGTCACCAAATTAATTATTTTTCCATCGTCTGCAGTCTCTCTTTCATGTGAGTCCGTACCGATTACAAGACTGTATTCGTTGTTCGGTTTCTCCTCCAGGAAATCTTTAATTAATTCAATCGTTTTTGCAATTGATACTTCTCCATGAGTTATGCTGTTTAGGAATTCATATTGCACGTCTTCCGAAGCGGACATTATCCTTTTCATAATGCCTTATTATACCATTTTACTGCAAAAATTTAGATGTACAATTTCAGTAGCCAGCGGAAAAAGTCAAATATGGCATCTGCCTTGTTCATAGACAAAGCCTCATATTGGTTTCTTTGGGGAAATGTTTTCAATGGCAGCTTTTCAGATTTAATGTACAAAGAAAGGTCGTAATGTTTGTTGACGGATGGATTTCCTTTTGTCTTTGGTATTTCTGCAATCGAGTCGTATATTTTGCTACAATTTCCGTTTTCATCTATAAGCGAAAATTTTGCAAAAGGTCCAATTCCCGCCTGAAGCAGGAATGGCGTTACTGCAACAATATCTTTATCTGACCAAACATATTTATAGGCGTATTGAAAATATTGTCCTATCTGGTTTTCCGAAACTTCGTCTTTTGACCAGCCCGTTTCAGTAATAAAAACCGGTAAAGACTTGTTTCCCAATTTGTCAGCCAAGCTTTTTTCGTAGCCGAAACTAGATATATTTTTACTTGTAGAAATATACGGTAACTGTTTAAATCCCGGATTGGGATACGAATGACTTCCAAGTCCGTCAATCAGACTAAATACTCCAGGGACTGCCTCATTCATCGCCCTCATATAATCGTATTCATTCATATAGTCTGAACCGTTTGGCGCGGCGTTATCCAATCCGCTTGAAATAATGAAAAAGTTCTGATTTAAAGATTTAAACGCTGAAACAGAATATCTTAAAAGATCAGCGTAGTCTGAAGGGCTCAATTCCCCTTCCCATTCATCATCCCTATTGACCTCATTAAAAATTACTACGTAGCGGTTTTCAACCGGCCACTCCAATGAATTTAAAAAGTTGGCAAAATCCAACACGTCTTCTTTTGTTGGTTTTCTCCAAACTATAGTATTGAAATAATCACCTTCCGTTGCTAGTCTTAAAATCGGAATTACATGAAGTTCCCCACACTCGTCCATAAATTTCTGCCATTTTGCAAGATTTTTATCTCCTGCTTGAATGGGAATAGTAACATATCCCCAGTCTCCGCCACTACTGTTAATCAGGTCTTCAGCCTTATTAATTTCCTGAGGGAAAAGTATGTGCACCCCCACCTTATTATTGGGCATTGATAAAGGGTTTTCTATTGCCAGCGCCCTATTTACGCTTAAAAACAGTATGCAGATCACTACGAGGAGCGTTTTACGAATTGCTTGCTTCATGGCATTATATTATACACCAGCCCTTGACATTACGGATTAAATTCTGCATAGTAATAACATGGCAAGGAAAAAGGCAGCAAAAAAGAAGATGACAAGAAGAAAAAAAGAACATTGGATTTTTGAAAAAAATCCTGACTTAAGATGGCTAATTCTTGCGTTCTGTCTGGTAGGTTTCTTAATATTGGGATTCGTGCGATAATCCAACATAAAATCCTCAAAAACCTATATTTAGTCTTATTTGTCAGTTTCAGCGATTATCAGAAGTCGTTTTAAAGTTGTTCCTGGAGGCCAGCACGTCATAAGGGTTAGCTGATGTCTGTTGCTAACAGGGGATATATAAAAAGCTTGGTCTGGGTTTACGAGAAGCTTGTCGGTGACCTTATAGTCGATTTTAATTTTTTTGTAAAAGATGTAGATATCATCGTCTTTTTCAAGCTTATTTAGTAAGTAAAATACAGAGTTATACCGAAGAGCCTCATAAAAATTAGCAGATGAATGAGCGAAAAGAAATACATTCCCGATTTGATCGGGATAGGCACTTCCTTTTGCATGCGCTATGCCTTTTGTAAGTGCGATTTGATAGGCCAAGGAATTGAATGGATCTACATCCGGAATAACCTTTGCGTTCGCGTTGATTTTTGGAATTACTATTCCAAAATCCTCATCTTCTGACACTATAACTGATTTGCCCTTAGGAGCCTTATCCTCTTTTGATATTACTGCGGTGTTTTTTCCATGAGATGAAAACGTGTAAACGAGTTCATTGAATAAAACCTGATGGTAAATAAACAACAGTAAGATTAATCCAATTGCTGTTGCAACAAGCCCTATGCGAATTAACGTCGAAGATATTTGCTTTAATGGCTTTTTCTCTTGGTACATTGTTATCGGGGATGCGTGTTTCACAAGCTCTACTTCTTTTTTCCTGATGACTGGATTATATAATAAGCTATTCCAGACACGATTATTATCGCTATTACGATCAATATATTTCTCCAGCTAAATATACTTGAAAGAAAAGACGCAGTTGGTCCCTCTTTCGTTCCCTTAACTTCGCCATTTTCTTCTGCAGACTGGGACCCGGTTGGAATAGGAGTTAGTGCTTCTGATACCTGTCCTTCGGTCTGATCAACAGATATTGCCCCTGCTGTCTCCTGTGTAACCGTAGTAGGATTTACAATGGTAGTTGACGTATCGCCTGCAAGTACAGAGCCGTTTTCGAACTTATCGAAAGCTCTAATTGCGTAATAATAGGTTTTATTACAATCGGGAATGTTATCTGTGAATGTATCCGTAGCGTTTGAGCCAATACCATGAGATGCGATCCTTGTATTGGAATCTGCGTTGAAAGATTTGTCTTCAGATCTATATAATTCGACTTTAACCGTTATTCCGTTGTCATCAGCAGTTTTATATTTTATTTCGTATTGGCAGGAGGTAGCCTTGCTTTTACTAAAATCTGTTGGAGTTCCGGGCCCGCCGGTGTTGCTGTAGTCTACGAAATAAGTTTTGCTGGTTATCGTATCCGATCCTGCGATTGCAGTTGCGTAAAATTCATAAGTTCCGCTTGTATTTAAGATAGAGTCATTAACAGGGCAATTGCCGCTATTTCCACCGTCGGTAACGGTAATGCTTGATCCAAACTGTGTAAATGAACCATCGCTTGGGCCTTTCTTAAAGCAGCTTACGACTATCGAACGACCCGAAATATCCAACGTTACGAAGCTTAAATTAAAATTATTTTGATTCGTTGGGGATTTAGGCTGTTCTATCCTGATGGCGAGATTTGACGCAGCATATACTTGCCCTGCCATAATCACGGCAAGCGTTATTCCCAGTAAATATTTAAGTATATTTTTATACATAGCGTTTTTGAATTATATATCCAATTCCTGCCAAGCTCAATCCTGTCCCTAGTATCGCCAGTGCAATTATTATCCAAATAGAGTTGCCTCCCGTTGCCGGTAAAATTATTGATGCGCCCAAAACAGCCTCTTGTACTGTAACTGATACTCCGGATTGTTGATCTTTTATTACGTTTACATCTGTTCCGACAAAGCTATTGTATGGGTCGGATGCATCAAGATTTCCAAGACCTGATGCTAAAGCCAGCACTGTTTGCGAAGATAAGGAAGTGCCTCGTGCCCATGCTATGTCTTTATATCTTCCCGGCTGCTGATCTCCAGAAATATCAGCAATTAACGTTAAAGTAACAGTTTCCCCAACTTGCATATCTCCTAACTTCCATGTTCCTGGAGAATGATAGGTGGGCTCGGTTGTGATTCCCAGCGCTTTTAAATCTCCTCGCACTGAGGATGTTGCTGTCCACGAACTTGCTCTGTAAGTAAATCCTTGAGGCAAAAGGTCGGTAACTGTTACATCCAATGCTGCGCTTTGCGTTGCAGTTACGGTTAGCGTGTAGACTACGTCATTCCCAGGATGTTGGTCAAGCCCGGGTGCATCATTTGTTTTTGTAATCGTAAGTACGGGTAGCTGAAGTTGATTGCAGAGTGTAATTTCTGTTTGTGAATCTGCTAAAACATCTATGTCTGCCGGCAGCTGAGTGTTCCCTTGCGGAAGATCGTCGCATCCATAACGATTTTCAACAGGATCCCCAAAGAACCAACCGACGAACTGATAGCCTGGGACAGTGCTTTCGTAAACACTGTAATTTCCCGTTGTCAAGGTTTGTCCCGAACCCATTGAATATGGAGTATTATCCGAGGCAATTCCCCAAGTGAAGTCTGAAGAATCTACTGTATCATAGGTTCCATTCCCTTGAGTGTCCTGAACCTTATGAACCAATAGTGCTCCCGTATCCCGAGTATTAGTAAATGTGCATGTTATATCGTCACCCGGATTAACTGTGATCTGTTGGTTTTCGACTGCTCCATAATCTGTTGTCCCGCAAGTCAAATTTGCAACATGATAATCAGGTTTTTGCACTTCGGATATATCTATATCTCCTTTGAATACCATTTGTGTTGAACCTGTGTCATAATCTCCGCTACCGTCTATGTTCCATTTCCAATCTGTGGCATTTGTGACATCAACTGTGCCGTCTCCGTCTGTGTCGATATCTTTGTGTACGGTTACTTTAGCCATTTGCTCGTTATAAAGAGTGCAACTAATATTTTGTCCTACGCTAAGATTTAGAGTTTCGCCACCACCATAGTAGTTTCCGTCACAATTCGCATAATCAAAGTACCAACCTAAGGTTGGATTTCCGGCCGGATAAACCTCGCTTACTCCGTAATTTCCTGCCAACAAATTGTCAAATGTCCAGCTTTGTCCATTAGACAATAGATGGTAATCCAGAGTGCTATCATTTTGTCTAAGTAGTATGTTGAATTGGTCGACACTTACAGGATTAGTTACTTTACTTACGGTAATTGACCCTCTTTTAATGTTTGTAAATGTACAAGTTACAGTTTCACCAGCGGATACATCAATTGCGCTTACTTCACTTCCGTCGGAACAAATTGGATTTGTTTTATCCCAATCCGTCGGAATATTTACTTCATCCACCGAATATATGCCGGGAGTCAACCAGCCACTATCATTTTGACTTCCGTCGGTCAAGCTGAAGTTGGTTGTCCAGCTCGGATCAAATTCAAATGATTGGGTAGAGCCCTCAGGAAGGGTCTGTTTTTCAATGATGATTCTTCCTGCCTTATAAATCTTTTCTGCTGAATCAGAGCCATCCGGACCGGAGTTTCCATTGGTCGCCCGGGTTAGACTGACGCCGCCAACAGAGAAGGTGGTTGTGGCATCAATAATATTTGCTCCGGGAGCACTATCAACGATTTGAACCATGCATTCTCCTGATGCATTCGTAATGCAATCATTGTCGCCTCCGACAAACGTCGCCGTACCGGGCGTAACAGCAAGTGTTACCATGACACCTTCCGCATTTGTAACCCCTGAACCGTTATCCTTGGTTACATGAGCGATTATAGTATGCGGATCATTAATATTGTTGGTCGCTTCTTGAGGGGTAAGCTCAATTGAAGCATCAACATATGTCTTCTCTGCAGGTTGTGAATTTTCTCCCAGACCGTTAGTTTGAAGTTTAAATTCTACGCCGTTTACATTTATAGTTGAGCGCGCAATGATAGTAAATACTCCCGCTACACTTGAATTCACTGTCACGGCACATTCTCCGTTAGAATCTGTGCCCGCGTTGCAATCGCTGACATCAAGGCTTGTTGGAGGATTAGCTATCGCATTTACAATAGCATTTTCGACATTTGTCCATACTCCGCTTGCAACACTTTGTTCAACTTTTACGGTAAAACCATGATCGTCATTAACCTCATTTATAGGAGTATTTGGCGTAATACCAATTCTGGCATTTACATAATCTTTTTGTGCATCAGCTCTATTGTCTCCGCCCGTACCGGTTGCAACCGGAAGCGTTACGCCAAGCACAACAGGAGAGACTGAAGCATGAACAGATACATTTCCTGCAGTCGGAGAATTAATCGTTATTGAACAAGTGCCTGCAGTCGTTGTGCAAGTACTGGGTGATGCCGGAACAAATGTAGCTGTTGCTCCGTTTGAATTATTGATCAAGAATGTAACGATAGTGCCGTCAATAGCCGGTTCCCATACACCATTACCATTCTGAACCTGTACGTTAGCAGTTATTACATGATTTTCTCCGATTTTATTTGCTGCCCTAAGAGGATCTAAGTCAATCTGCGCTGCAGGTTTATTGTTGGTAAATGTACATGTTACATTTTCTCCTGCTGCCACTATAAAGGTTGCAATTCCCGTAGCAATTACTCCTGAGCTATCGCTATCAGAGCAGGTAATGTCTGTTAATGCCCATCCTGTTTTAGCTGCTTCGGTAGAAACATAAGTTCCGGGAACTACTTGTACCGTAGCTGTCTCATTATTACTGAGTGTCCCTGCAACATCTCCTGTAAATATAAAGCTGTCAGCTCCTCCAACTGTAACTTTTTCGATTGTAATGCTGCCTTTTCTGGTATTTGTAATAGTGCAAGTCTTGTCATCTCCTGCAGCAAGATTAATTGTGCCTGCCGTTGCTGTCCCACCGCAATCTGTTCCACTTACAACACTTGCGTAGTCAGAAAGATTGGTTCCTGTTCCTGCTGCTTCGGCAAAAGTATTTGCGCCAATGTTGGCATATTGAGCATTTGTCGTACCGTTATTTCCAACATCGGTCGCATACTCAGTGTCATTAATAGAAAGATTGAATTTACCTGTGTCGTTTGCAGGATCTGTAGTTTTAATTACAGTAAGTTTTGGCTTTTTGGTATTAGTAAATGTACAGGTTACCATTTCTCCTGGTTCAATATCTATATCATCCGGCGTTTCTCTTTTATCACAAACTGCGCTTGTCAAATCCCATCCCTCAGGTACATTTTCTGAGATACTATATTCATTATCCTGATCAAGACCGGAAAAGGTTTGAGTTGCCGTTCCGCCAACCGTTGTGAGGCCTATGTCCGAAGGTAAATCTGTACCTGTTGCATCAAAATCAAAAGTTCCGTTTCCTCCAATCGTATTTTTAATGAGAACTATTCCCACAAGCTCTTCATTTACGAAAGTGCAAGTTACAGTTTCGCCTGGTGCCACATCAATACTATCTATGGTTTCGTCGTTTGTGCAATCTGTACTTTCAGGCGATTGCCAATTACCAACCGGATCTTCAGTTACGACATATGTACCCGGTAAAACCTCGAAATCCCTAGAGCTTGGTAATGTTGCGTTACTGTCTTCGTCCAATAAAAATGTGGCGTCATTTCCGTTACCAAAATCGTTATGGAATGTAAAGTCTGTAGGGTCAGGATTACCTATAACATCTTTTACAATTATTATGTGGCTTCGTTTTGTATTGGTAATAGTACATTCTTCTGTCTCGCCGTTTGCAACTGCAACATCTTTACACGTATTTTCAGTTTCATCCCAGCCTGCTTTTGCTGCTTCTGTTGCAGAATATGTTCCGGCGTCAACACTATAATTAATGCTTGACCCTCCGACAATATTTTGCGTTGGGTTAATTACATTCCCTGTTCCTGAAGCTGTAACGCTAAATTCCGTAGCAGTGTCTGTTGGATTTGTAACCTTGTGGACAATCAGATGCCCCGCCTGGTCATCATTATTAATTGTGCAGGTTACGTCATCATCAAGACCAAGAGTAATTCTGTTTCCATTTTTAGTTCCGCCATTGCAACTCCATGAGCCTTGAGTGTAACCGTCTGGTCCTGATTCACTTAAAGAGTAAGGTTTTCCCGCTAATAGCGTATGGAAATCAGTTGAATCACCCAAATCTGTAAATCCACAAGTTGGGTCGGTACTGTCTGCGACACACAGCCTTCTTGCTGTCAAATCCCAATCTCCTGCTACATCTGTTCCGCCATTATCAGTAGTAACCGTCTTGACTAATCTTAAGGTGGGAGCAATATCGTCATTGGTAATAGTACAGGTCTTATCATCACCTGGTTGAAGAGTAATCGTCCCATCGGCTGCGCAGTCTCCGCCCCAAACTGACGGAGCATAACCGATCTTGGTTGTTTCGGTTGCTGTATATGGAACATTTGCAGAAAGAGTATTTTTAACACCGCTAACAACTGGGTCTCCATTAATAAACAGCGGGAAATCTGAGACTACTGCTTTTCCTCCGTTATCGTTGATCACTGTTTTTACTAAAGTCAGTTTCGGAGCAACATCATCATTGGTGATCATGCAGGTTTTGGTTCCGCCTGCCGGCATTGTTCCCGAGCAATCGCCTAAATAACTAGCTGAATATCCGCTAACGGCTCCTTCAGAAACACTATATGATCCGCCTGCTGTGACTATTACAGATGTACCACTTTCAGATCCGGCAAAAGATGTTGGTATACCACCTGTTACGTTTATAGTAAAATCGCCTGCATTTTTCGTTCCACCATTATCATTAACTACATGTTTAATAACCGTTAGTGTTCCCGGTTCATTTTGACATGTAGCATTACATCCATCGCCATTTGTGTTATTTCCGTCATCGCATTGTTCACTTGTTTGGTTTATTAATCCGTCTCCGCAATATGGCACATATTGAAGAGTACAAGATTGAGTGCAAGTATAATGTGTCGGTACTCCCTCAGTTCCATCACACTGCTCTGTACCATTCTTAATATTGTCTCCACAATAAGGTCCGGTTAATGTTACGTTTTGGCAAGTACTACTGCAATATGTGCAAGTGCTTTCATAGTTTGGTGTACAAATAGTTCCATTTTGAGCTCCATCATCACACTGTTCACTGGTTTGATTAATTTGTCCATCTCCGCAAACAGCATTTATAGTATTTGTAAATGTGCATACAATTGAATCTTCAATATTTCCAGCCTTACCTATTACGATATCTGAAACAGTTGTGCCGCTTCCACTTAAATATGTGCTTCCATTCTTATTACAAGTCCAAGTTGTATTATAATCGCTTAGACTGGTATTATTTCCTGCAGTTTCGGTAATAGAATATGTTCCTAAATCAACGGAATTAATTCCGGAAGTGCCGTCTCCGCTTATAGAGCTATTAAAACTAATCGGTCCTGATACGGAAAAATTCCAATTGGTGTTGGCATTATCTGGTGAAACATCTTTTATAATCGTCAAATTTCCCTTGTCTGCCCTAATGATGATGCAGTCTGATGGATCAGAATTAGGCTGCGTAGAGGGATAAGAACAAACATCGAGCAAGCTCGCGTGCAAGGCTCCTCCTACGTCACCTAAGGGAATTGAACAAATTGCCTTAGTATCATTGGGATACGAACTTCCGGCCGAAAATGGATCATCGCTGCTATTTGCAACGCTACAGATGCTTGAAATTGCTGTAGTAATAAGAACGGAACTGGCACATCTGTCAACCCTTGTATCGCTGCAGCTATATAAAGTTGGACTGCCAGCTATCTTTTGTTGATTTTTTTCCCAAGTAACACAAAGAGAATAATTAGCGAAACCGTTATTGTTGGTATCAAATAGAGCGCAAGCGTCTGCAGTATTACTTCCGCTCATTAAGATTTCGTCCCAATTCCAATATATGTATAATGGATCGCCCACGTTCAAATCTCTTCCTAATCTTGTTAAATCTTTTTGTCCAGGCTCATCATTGGCTCCTGCTGAATCAGGGTAATCGGTATAATTCGGTACGTATGGTCCATCGGTGAATGTTGTTGTGGCGACGATGGTGCCGGATGGATCCCTTAATTCCGCCTTATAATTTGGCCTGTAGGTTCCGTCCAATTGATATGCATATGCGAATTCACCATTTTCATCCGATTCAACTTCAGCCGTTGTTGAGACTGCCGGTTCATCGCTTGAAGAAATTGTTAAGGAGTAAGTTGTGTTCGGCAAAAGTTTTGAGCCCATGATAAGAGCAGTATCTGTCGGAGCATAATCATCTTTATCTGTTTTTAGAACCGCGCTTCCTTCAGCAACAGTCGCGGTCAAATCAATTGCCGGTGCAGTTATATTTTCAATAATTACCAAACTTAATTCCTCGTTTCCCGTTGCTGATTGTTGAGTCGGAGTAGGCGTCCCAATTGGAGTAATTGATGCGCTGGGTGTTACTGTCAGGATACTATTATTACTAATATTCCCGGATGAATTATCAGATGGCGGAGAAGAATCATTAGCCTGTGTTTCCGTAGCGCTAATCTCTGTTGTGTTTTCAGGTGTTGGGGTTGCAGTTAATTCATCGGGGGTTGGAGTTATTGTTTCCGTCGGAATTGCCTGATCTACTGTTGGGGTAGGAGCTACTGTTTCTGTTGGTTGTTGTATTGTCGGTTCAGGTGTTAATGTAGGATCTTGCGGAGTCGGAGTTACCTCCTGCGTTACTTCCGGTGTTGGTGCTACAATTTCGTTTGCGTAGGCGACCGCAAGCATCGGGGAAACTGAGTTAAAAATAATTACAAGTGCTGATAATAACGCAAATATCTTCTGCCCGATTTTATGTTTCATTTTTTATTAAATTAAATATAATAAATACTATATATAGTATTATACTAGAATCCTTATATAACTTTTAACCACATTTGTCAATAGTATCAAGAGTGCTATGCGAAGTCTGAATTTTCCATAGAAAACAAAATCTCAATTGATACACTTACTTTCTGAAAAGACAGAAGGTGAGAAAGTTAAAAATACAAAGTTTAAAATTTAAACAAGAAATAATAGAGAAAGTTTTAAAAGGTAAGATTGTCAGCAGAGAAGCAGCAAATGCATTAGGCTGTCAAAGATTAACCATTTACCGTTACTTAAGCAAAGTTGCGAAAGGCGGATTAGATGTTCTAAGAGATTTTAGACATGGCAATAATCGCAAATTAACTCCCAAGCAACTTTCAGAAGTATTAAAGCTAAAGAAAAAAGACAAGTGAGATCTGGAA
>Ga0256868_10001909_pt1 | contig 11073 bp, 9 predicted proteins | sample RVTome_13_FD_187341 | JGI IMG/M metagenome (GOLD analysis project Ga0256868, IMG submission 187341) | Soil microbial communities from uranium-contaminated site in the Upper Colorado River Basin, Wyoming, United States - RVT92D227 HiSeq ... | reverse complement strand
CGTCGCTGCCGTCGATGCGCACCGCACCCCCGGTGACGTCGTAGAAGCGCGGAATCAAGTTGATGATGGTGGTCTTGCCCGCCCCGGTCGGGCCGACGATGGCGATGGTCTGGCCCGGCTTGGCTGCGAAGCTGACGTCCTTGAGGACCGGCTGCCCGGCCAGGTACTCGGCCGAGACGTGATCGAATTCGACCCGGCCGCGAATGCCCGCCATGACCACGGCCTGCGCCGCGTCTTGTACGGCGGGCTCCTCGTCCAGAAGGCCGAAGATGCGCTCGGCGCCGGCGACGGCGCTCTGGATGTTCGTCCACAGCACGGAGATCTGCTGGATGGGCTGATTGAAGCGCTGCACGTAGCCGAGGAACGTGATTACCAGCCCGAGGGAGATGGCCCCGCCCGGCAGGCTGATCTTCCCCAGCAGTGCCAGGCCGCCCGTGACCGTGACGGCGGCCAGGGCCACGTAGCCGAGGGCCTCCAGTGCAGGCGACAGGGCGGCGCTGAAGGCGACCGCCCGCACGTTGGCGTCGCGATTGGCCGCGTTGACCAGCTTGAACGCCTCGATGTTCTCTTCGGCGCGGTTGAAGGCTTGCACCTCGCGGACGGCGGCGATGTTCTCTTGCAGCTCGGCGTTGACCGCCCCGATCTCGCGCCGGGTCGTCCGAAACGCCCTGCGCGCCTGCGACGAGAACCACAACGTCGCCACCAGCATGATCGGGGTGACGGCCATACTCAGCAGCGCGAAGACCAGGTTCTCGGTCAGCATGTTGTAGGCAACCCAGACGAGAAGCAGGGCCCCGCTGGCGACGCTGACCAGGGCGAAGTTGAGCACCTGTTGGATGGTGTCGCTGTCGTTGGTGATCCGGCTCATCAGGTCGCCAGCCTCGTGCTCGGCGTAGTAGCTGAGCGAAAGCCGGTGCAGCTGCTCGAAGACCGCCACGCGCAGTTGGCGCAGGACGTGCTGGCCGCTCCAGGTCATGGCGTAGAACGTGCCGCCGGTGAGCAGGGCACTGCCCACATACAGGGAGATGAGCAGGGCGATCAGGCGTCCGATACCGGCAATCCGATCGGCGGCGCTCATCTCGGCGGCATTGGCGGACGGGGCGGGGAAGCCGCCCAGCGTGAACGCCGCCCGCAGCACGGCCTGGGTCGGGCCGCTCGGCTGGCGGCCCTCTTGCAGCCAGCAGTTGCTTTGAGAGGCGTTCTGCTCGCCGGAGGCGCCTGGGAAGCTGCCGAAGGCGCTGGCCGCAGCCGGCGTGAGGTAGCAGTCGACCAATTGGCCGGTCAGCTGCGGGGAGGTCACCTGCGCCCAGGTCGACAGCACGACCGAGAAGGCAGCCAACACCAGCATCGGCCAGTAAGGCGTGAAGCGCCGGGCCAGTCGGGCCAGGGTCTGGCCGGCGCGTTTCGGCTTCGAAGTCTCGCGATTGAGGAGGTCGCCTCGAGGTCCACCGTGAAACATGCTGATCTCCTTGGGCGGGGCGCGCCGATCGGCCGCCCGTTACGCCGGATCCGGGATCGGCTCGTCGCCGATGAGCTGGGAGGTGTAGATCTCGGCGTAGAGCTCACTGTCTTCCATCAGGGCTTCGTGCCGTCCGCTGGCCACGATCCGTCCCCTGTCCATCACCAGAATCTGATCCGCGTTCATGACCGTGCTGATCCTTTGCGCGATGACGAACGAGGTGCGGCCTTTCATGAGCGTATTGAGCGCCTCCTGGATCTGGGCCTCGGTGGTCATGTCGACCGAGCTGGTCGAGTCGTCCAGGATCAGGATGTGCGGATCGAGCAGCAGAGCGCGGGCGATGGCCACCCGCTGCTTCTGGCCTCCGCTGAGGGTCTGGCCGCGCTCACCCACCGGCGTGTCGTAGCCCTCGGGGAACTCCAGGATGAAATCGTGCGCCGCGGCCGCGCGGGCTGCTGCGGTGATCTGCCCCAGGCTGGCCTCCGGCCGGCCAAAGGCGATGTTGTCGCGGATCGAGCCGGCAAACAGCGTGGTCTCCTGGAGGACGATGCCGATCTGGGAGCGCAGCGAGCTCAGGCTCACGTCGCGCAGATCGTGCCCGTCGATGGTGATCCGGCCCTCGGTCGGGTCGTAGAACCTGGGCAGCAGGTTGATGATGGTCGTCTTGCCCGACCCGGTTGCGCCCAGCAGGGCGATGGTCTGCCCGGGCAGGGCCTCGAAGCTGACCTCCTGAAGGACGGGGTCGCCGCCGCCGAAGTAGCGGAAGGAGACGTTCTCGAAGCGGACCCGGCCCTGCACGGACGGGAGCGGGCGTGCCTGAGGCTTATCGGCGACATCGCTCTTGGCGTCGAGGATCTCGAAGATTCGTGCCGCCGAGGCGGACGCCTGACCGAACTGGGTGATGATGAAACCGAACTGAGCGACGGGGAAGAATAGATACACCAGGTACAGGCTGAACTGCTGCCACTCCCCGAGCGTCAGGGTGCCCTCGATGATCTGCCGGCCGCCGGCGGAGAGCGTGACCGCCTGGCCGAGGTTGGCGATAAGGAACACGACCGGGAATAGGAAGACGAACAACCGGGCGATGCTGATCTGAGAGCCCATCAATTGAGAGGCGGCGGTGCGGAACTTGGACTGCTCGCTGCCCTCGCGCGTGAACGCCTTGACCACGCGGATGCCGGCCAGGTTTTCTTGCAGGATCGTGTTCAGGGTCGACAGCCTCTGCTGGACCCGGGTGAACATCGGCCGGCTCAAGCCGCTGAACAGGCCGAAGATGATGACCGCCACCGGCAGGATCCACAGCGTGACCAGCGCCAGCCGGGCATTCGTAGTGAACAGCAGGATGAGCGTCCCCGAAAGGAGCACGACCGCGCCGACGAGCTGGATCAGGCCCTGACCTACGAAGAGGCGGACTTTCTCGACGTCGTCGGTGGCGCGGATCATCAACTGCCCGGTCTGGTTGCGATCGTGGTAGGAGAACGACAGACGCTGAATCTTGGCGAACAGATCATTGCGCATGTCGTAGGCAATGGCCTGCGAGTTGCGTTCGCCCCAGTAGGCCTGCAGGAAGGCGAACACACCGCGCAGGGCGGCGAAAATCACGATGACGATGCCGGCCTGCAGGATCGCACGCGGAGCCTCGGCCTGGTCGGCGAGCAGCTGGGTTCGCAGCTGCTCCAACGTCCACGCCGCCGGATACTTGAGAGCCTCCAGGACTCGCGGGAGTGCCTGAGATAGGACGGCCTGGGGGATGGTGGCGAGACCCTCGAGCGCCCTGGAGGCGATGAACCCGCTGGTCACGGCGTCGATGACGGCGCTGACCAGGCGCGGCACCGTAAGCATCGACAGCGTGGCCACGAGCATGAAGATGTACGGCAGGGCGGCCTGCCAGCGGTAACGCCACAGATAGCGGGCGGCGCGAGCCATGCTGCCTCGCGTTGCCGGGGCAGCGGTCGGGCGGGGAGTTCTCAAGGGGTTCTTCCTTTCGAAGGGAACGGGCCGTCATCAGTCGTGCGCGCCGCATGCGTGAGCAGCGTCAACGCGTCGATGATCACGGCCTGCTGCGCGGGGCTGAGGGCATCGGTGAGGCGCACCATCCACTGGCGCCGGGATTCGATGCCGCGCCGCAGGAGCGCCTGACCGTTGTCACTCAGCGCCAACTGCTTGGCGCGACGGTCGTTCGGGTCCTCGCGCCGCTCAACGAGATGCATTTGGACCAGACGGTCCACAGCCTGGCTGGCCGCAGCGGCGGTAATGCCGAGCTGGTCGCCGACCTGGGAAACGCCGCAGGTGCCGCCATGGAGCAGGCGCATCAGGATGTTCAAATGCGTCGGCGACAGGCCGGCTTCGTCCATGAAAGACTTGAAGTCCCGCGCCGAGTGGTGCATGAAGACCTCGGTCCACTCGCGCAGCACCTGGGAGAATCGCTCTTGCTCGCTCATGATTAAGCACTCTAAGCAGTTAAGCGCCCTTATATAACAGAATCGGTCCAGGTCGTCAAGGCGGAAGCAGCGTAGAAACGGACGTCCTCTCGTGGCCGGCGGGGGTTTACTTCGGAAGGACGGAACGGGAATGGCGCGGATCGCCTGCGGCCTGCTCCAGGACACCGAGCCAGCGCAGAAGCGGGGCTGCGCCACGATAGGCCTCCGCCCGGGCCAGAGCCTTCTGACGCAACGCGTGAGCCAGATCCTCCTGGACCAGCATCGCCAGGCAAGCAGCACCGAGTAGCCGCTCGTCACCGGGACGGACGAGGTAGCCGGCCGGGCCGACGACGCTGGCGACCATCTCGCTGGCCGGGGCCGCGATCGGCAGACCGACGGCCAGGGCATGCCGCAGTTCATGTCCTTCCGGACGGCCTGCGCCCAGAAAGACCGATGCCGCCCGGTAGACCGACGGCAGGTCAAGGAGCGAGACGTACGGCAGAAGCCGGACCGTGTCGGACAGACCCAAGCGGGAGACCAGATCCCGGGCGAAGTGCAAGCGGTGCCGGTCCAGGCCCAGGATCACCAGGGCGTGAGAATCGCCCACGCCCGCCGCGACCCAGGTCCAAGCGGCCAGGAGCGCGGCGATCTCCGTGACCGGCGGATTGTGCGTGAGGACGAACGGCGTGACGATCTCCCATCGCCCGAGCGATTCTGCGTCCCCGAGAGCCGGGTCCGGCCGAAAGAGAGTCCCGACGGTCGGCGGAAGGCGGACGGCCTCGACTCCGACGGTAGGTTGGATGGGCAAGTCCTGCGGGATGTGCTGCAGCGCGGCACCGGCCGCGCCGGCCCGGGCGAGGGCGCGCTGCAGGCGCTCCCCGGCCGACCCACCGAGCGGCTCTCCAGCGGATAGGTCGGCCGGCACCAGGACGGGGGCGGGGGACCTGAGCGGGGCGGAAGGAACCGTCGTCCACAGCGCCTGCGCGCCGACACGGCGCAGCGCGGCGGGCAGGGTCCGGTGTTCGAAGCGGATGCGGGCCCAGGCGGAGGTACCCGAGGCGACCGGAACCCTACGCACCCCTTCCGGGAGGCGGGGCAGGTCGCCAGCCGGATGAATGAGCGTGAACTCCGACTCGGGTGCGCGGCCGGGGAGCTCGGTCAGGATGCTCAGCAGCGCGTGCGCGGCGAGGTCCAGGCCCTGCCCCGGGGCGTGTTCCTGAGCGCCCGGCGCCAGCGGCCAGCCGTTGAGGGCGATCCGCATGCCGGCCGCCTAGCGGTTCATGTCCCAGATCAGCCGCAGCCCCTCCAGGGTCAACCAGGGCGCCAGGATCTCGATCACATCGGTCTCGGCCGCGATCAAGTCGACCAGACCGCCGGTCCCGATCACCTTCATCCGGGGTCCGAGCTCGGCCCGGAAGCGGTCGACCATGCCCTCGACGAGGCCCACATAGCCGAACAGCAGGCCGGCCTGCATGGCATGGACGGTGTTGCGCCCGATGACCGACGGCGGGCGAGCGATTTCGACTCGCGGCAACTTGGCTGTTCGCTGGAAGAGAGCCTCGGCCGCGATGCCGATGCCCGGAGCGATGGCCCCGCCCAGGTAATCCCCCTCGGCCGAGATGGCATCGAAAGTCGTGCCTGTGCCGAAGTCGACGATGCAGGCTGGGCCGCCGTACAGGTGCTGAACGGCGGCGGCATCGACGACGCGATCCGCGCCGACCGCTTTGGGGTCCTCGAAGCGGATGCGCACGCCGGTCTTCACGCCGGCGTCGACGACCAGCGGGGTCTGGCCCAGGTACTTCTGACATGATTGCAGGAAGGTGGCCGTCAGCGGTGGGACGACCGAGGCCATGGCGATGCCTTGAACGTCGCCGGCGCCACTGCCGGCATGGGCGAGCAACCCGAGCATCTGCAGCCCGTACTCGTCCGGCATCCGCTCGTGCACGGTCGCCAGACGCCACGCGGCGACCAGCTCCTGGTCGCGGTGCAGCCCGAGCGTGACGTTGGTGTTTCCGATGTCGATGGTGAGCAGCATGGGCCCTCCTCGTGCCTGCCGGGCACTCGATGAACCTACTCAGTAGGCGCTACCGCTGGATACAGGTAGATCGCTCCATCCCAGCGATCGGCGTACACATCAAGCCCTTGAGTGAACAGACGTAGGTGGTCCTCGGCTTCCTCACCGTATAGGTCGATGAACTGCCCGCGGATGCTTGAGAAGAGAACGAGCGCCGCCTCTTGTTCGCGGAAGATTCGCTGGACGTCATCATTCGCTATCTGGCCGAATGTGTAGGTTCCCAGGGCCTGTCCGTCCGAATAGGCCGGGATCTGATAGGCGGGCCGGCCGGTGAAATACATGATGGCGAACACGTCGTTGCTGATCAGGGGGCGCGTGGCGGGAACGGTTGCCATGTCGGCGAGGATGCCCGACGTGCTCCACGACCGGGAGGTGTAGCCTCGACCATCGTTGTGCAAATCGCTTAGGATAACGCCGGTCTTCGGCACGTAGGAAACGACAGCGAGAGCGGCGGCGCACGAAGGCAGGAGCCACGCCAAGCGCCGATGGCCAAGGGCCTTGAGCGCGTAGAAGAGAGACGCCCCACCACCGACCACTGCACCGAGGAACAACGGAGAGAGGATCCGATCATCCAGGAATGGCTTCGGCGCCGCGACGAGCAAATAGCTTGTTGAGACAAAGACGGCTGTGGTGATGGAAAGCACCAGGAATACGCACGCCAGCTGGAGGTCCGGCGACCGCGAGAGGGGGTGACTGCCGGACTTCCGTTGGCTGGCGATCGCCAGGCCCATGGGGGCCAGGAGCGCCACGCACAGCACGGCCAAGGTCACCAGGCGAATTGGATAGGCCGCTGGTCCGAGCGCATCGGAGAATGGGAGCCAGCCCCAAGGGATCGTCGCGGCGGCGGACCGAAGTGGACGAGATGCTTCCCAGAGCGATTCCTGTGGCAGATGAAGGGCCCCGGTCGGAGAAATCGTCCCCCCACCGGCCCGTGTGACCATCACCCAGCCAATGTAAACGATCAGGCTGATGAGGGCATAAGTACCGACGGCTCGAATGCCGCGTCGCGGCGGGAGGGGGCGGAGGAACAGGATGGTGATGATCCCTACCAGGGGGAAGACGATACCGCTATGCCGGGCAAGCAAGGCCAGTCCGCCAAACACCGCCGACCCAAGCAGAGTCCCTACGCCTCCCCTCTGCGCGTACGCGCTGATCATGATCAGGCCAAGCGTGCCCAGCGTGAGAGTCAGCGGCTCGGCCATCACACCGGTGAAGGCATCGACCAAGAGCGGGGATGTAGCCAATGCGGCGGACAGCATGATCGCCAGTACGGGCTGCCGAAGCGCGAACAGCGCTGCCGCGCCAACGGATGCCACCAGGATCGCCATCAGTCCGGCATCCAGCCACCGTGCGGCCTGGAGGGCGTCAATCCCGAGGCGAGCCGAGTACCCGAGCAGGATTGAGTACAGCGGCGGAAAACCGGACAAGGGCCGCTCTACTCCGGAAGGTTCCGTTGTGACCAGGCCTCGGCCGGCGGCGAAATTGTGGGCTGCTTCGATGTAGGTGACCGAGTCGTTGCCTGCCCATGGCGCCCGTGCGGTGGCATAGCCCACTGCGCCTGCCGACGCGGCGGCGAGGATCAGAATCAATACCAGAGCTGTCACACGGTTGGCGAGCCGGGGCGTATTCACCCGGCGCCCCCCGTGCACCTGAGGGTTGGGAGGTGGACCGTGGCTTGATCCTGCTCATGGAAGAGACTCAGCAAGTCGTTGATGTTGGCGATGGTCAGCAGCATGGGAACCCTCCTGACGGCCTCACGCGCCGCCGCTCCCTCCGATGAGCAGATTGTCGATCAGGGCGGTCCGTCCGATGTGGACGGCCATCGAGAGCAGCGCCTGGCTGACCGGACCGGCGAGCTCCTGCAGCGTCTCCACATCCGCCACGGAGACATAGTTCGGACGGGCAAGCGGCTCGCCGGCGAGCTCCTGGCGCATCGCCTGGCGCAGAAGCTCGGCATCCGTTTCGCCTGCCTCAAAGGCGCGCCGGGAGGCCTGCAGCGACCGGAACAGCACCGTCGCCGCCCGACGCTCGTCCGGGTCGAGGTACGCGTTACGGCTGGACATGGCCAGGCCGTCCGCCTCTCGCACGGTAGGACAGACGATGATCTCGATCGGAAAATCCAGATCACGCGCCATGCGTCTCACTACGGCGACCTGCTGGGCGTCCTTCTGGCCGAAGTAGGCGCGCTGTGGCTGGAAGGCGTTGAAGAGCTTGGTCACAATCGTCGCCACGCCGCGGAAGTGGCCCGGCCGCCGCTCGCCTTCCAGCGGCTGGCTGAGGGCCTCAACGGTAACCCAAGTCTGGAAACCCGGCGGGTACAGCTCGTCCACCGGGGGCGTCCAGATCAGGTCGACGCCGGCGGAGTCGAGCAGGCGCAGGTCACGCTCCAGGTCGCGCGGGTAGGCGGCCAGGTCCTCCTTCGGCCCGAACTGGGTCGGGTTGACGAATATGCTGACGCCGACACTGGTGCACTCGGCTCGTGCTCGCCGGACAAGCGAAACGTGGCCTTCGTGCAGGTATCCCATCGTCGGGACCAAGCCGAGCGGCTGGGACAGATGCGCACGGGCGGCGCGCAGATCGGCGGTGCTGGCCACGTGGATCATCGATCCTCTCCCGGAGGGGGCGTCAGGCTGCGGACGAGATTCCAAAGGACCCGGTTGACGGGCGTCGACACGCCCAGCCGCTCGCCTTCGGACGCGATCGCCCCGCAAATGGCATCGATCTCGGTCGGCCGGCCGCGTTCGACGTCCTGGAGCATCGACGAGCGGTTGGCGGCGGTGGCACGGGCGACCTGCGCCACGCGTTCTACGGGATCGGCGAACGGCAGCCGCAGGCCGCGGGCTTCCGCGACGGCGGCCGTCTCGCGGGCGGCCTGCGCCGCCACCTGCCATGCGCCGCTCCGCTGCGGCTCGAGCAAGGCGCCGTTGGGGATACGCAGCAGTGCGGCCAGCGGGTTGATGCCGGCGCTGACCACCGCCTTTCCCCAGGCCAGCGCCTCGACATCGGCGGCCGTCTCGACCTCGAACCCGGCCCGCCGGAAGAGATCCGCCAGCGGCGCCAGGCGTTCTTCTTCGGGGAATGTGGTGATGCCCCGCCCGCCGGCGCGGACGTGTCCCGGGCCGAGCAGCGTGGCCCCGTCGGTGGTCACCCCCAGCGCGACCCGTCGCGGGCCCAGGCGGGCCGCCAGCCGCTCTCGGTTGCCCAGACCGTTCTGCAGGGTGACGGCCAGGCCGTCCGGCGCCAGACATTCGGCCAGGCGCCCGGCGGCCTCGTCGGTCTGGAACGATTTCACCAGGACCAGCGCCAGGGTTGTCCCGGCGCATTCGGCGGGATCGGCGGTGGCCCGCACGCGGACGACCACCTGACGCCCGTCCTCGTCGAGGCGGACGCCATGCTGTTGCAGCGCGGTCAGCGCTGCCGGCCAGGTCCCCAGCATGGTGACGTCGGCGTGCGCGGCGAGCCGGGCGGCATACAGGCAGGCCATCGCCCCGCTGCCGACGATCAGGACTTGTTGGCCAGGCATCGCCGAAGGCGCCCCTGTCTAAGACCGGAGGTCGCTGAGCAGCGACTGCCACTCATCGTCGGGCATATCCGCGCAGTGCTCCGGAGCGGGGAAGGCTCCGGACTCGACCTCCGACTTGAAGGCGCCGAAGGCGCCGGCCATGGCCGCGTGCAGATCGACGTACTTCTTGGCGAAGCGCGGCGTGAAGCGGTCGAAGAGGCCGAGCAAATCGTGCGTAACCAGCACCTGCCCGTCGCAGCCGGGGCCGGCGCCGATTCCGATGGTCGGGATTCGCAGACGCGAGGAGACGAGTCCGGCCAGGCGAGTGGGGATGGACTCCAGGACCAGGGAGAAACATCCGGCCCGCTCCAAGGCGAGAGCGTCGTCGAGAAGACGGCGCGCGGCGGCGGCCGTCGTCGCCTGCATGCGGAAGCCGCCCAACTGGTGGACCGATTGCGGGGTCAGGCCGAGATGTCCCATAACCGGGATGCCGACGTCCAGGATCGCCTGCACCGCGGCCAAGCGCTCCTGCCCGCCCTCGAGCTTGACGGCGTGCATGCCGGATTCCTGGATGAACCGCCCGGCATTGCGGACAGCCTCCGGCGGTGAGATCTGGTAGGAAAGGAACGGCATGTCGCCCACCAGCAGGGCGAAGCGTGCGCCGCGCGCCACCGCCTTGCAGTGATGGAGCATCTCGTCCATCGTCACCGGCAGGGTGTTCTCGTAGCCCAGAACGACCATCCCGAGGGAATCGCCGACGAGCAGGATGTCGATCCCGGTCCGGTCGAGCGCCACGGCGGTCGGATAATCGTATGCGGTCAGGCACGTGATCGGCTCGCGCCGCGCCTTCTTCTCACGCAGCGCCTGCACGGTCACTCTCTTGCGGTCTTGCGGGGCTGGGGTCGCGGACATGGCTATCTCCTCACGCGAGTGAGATGCCTCCGGCGAAGAAAACGCCCGCCTTCCGAACGGCGGGCAAGGTCACGTGCAGCCTACCGTCTCGGTCGGAGGCCGATCCAAGCGGCGGATGCATTATAGCAGGAATGGTGCGGGGCGGTCTTTCCCGGGCTCCGAGGGGCGCGCAACGGGAGGGGCGAAACACCTGCGATGTCCTTTGTGCCGCTTTTTGGGCGAACTTCACGTGCCCGACGGGGGCTTCTCGGCTCACGCTAGAATCTCCCCATGGATTCCACCCCGGTCACGCGCGCTTTGGAGGCTCTGGGCATCGCCTTCACCCTCCACCGGCATGCACGGCCTGTCCGCACACTGGAGCAAGCGGCCCGGGAGCGCGGCTTGCAGCCGGGCCAGATCGTCCGCTCCCTGGTCTTTCGGCTCGAGGACGGCGCCTTCGTCATGGTGCTGATGGCCGGCCCCGGACGGGTTTCCTGGCCGCGCTTGCGCCGCCATCTGGGGGTGACGCGCATGACCACGGCCACGCCGGATGAGGTCCGGCAGGCAACCGGTTATAGCCCGGGGAGCGTGTCCCCTTTCGGTCTCCCCAGGCCGCTGCGGATCCTGGCCGATCGCAGCGTGTTGGCACCGGAGGTCATCTCACTCGGCGCCGGAATTCGCGACGCCGGCGTTATCTTGCGTCGTGGGGACCTGCAGCGCGGCCTGG
>Ga0256868_10001906_pt1 | contig 11092 bp, 10 predicted proteins | sample RVTome_13_FD_187341 | JGI IMG/M metagenome (GOLD analysis project Ga0256868, IMG submission 187341) | Soil microbial communities from uranium-contaminated site in the Upper Colorado River Basin, Wyoming, United States - RVT92D227 HiSeq ... | reverse complement strand
ATGTATTTCCCTTTGCTGTAATGGTCATCGTCTTGCTGTTTAAGCCCTACGGACTCTGGGGTTGGGTACGGATTGAACGAGTGTAAACAAAATAGGTTAAGGCTAAGGCTAAGGTTGAGAAGAACCCAAACTTAAATCTAATTCTAAACCTTAACCTCAACCTAATATTTTTTGGGGAGGTTTTTATGGGTTATCGACCTTGTGGTGTTTATCATCAATACTACAAACAGGATCATGCATGGTGGCAAACTAAATTTGTCTGGGGAAAGATGACTCTCCTTTTTATCGCCATTTTTTATCTTATCCCTAAGTTTGCAGGCATGTATCTAATATCGGTCGCCAATGTTGTTGGATATACGATTCTCTCTGCTATGGGTGTCCAATTGCTAATTGGCTACTGTGGGCAGGTTACCTTAGGCCATTCTGCATTCCTTGCAGTGGGGGCTTATACCAGTACGCTACTGATGCTTCAGTTACATCTCCCCTATCCCATCACACTCGTTCTAGGCGGAATTGTTGGCGGTTTATGGTGCGTATTGTTTGGACTCCCTTCTGCCCGTGTAAAGGGATTTTACCTCATTATGACCACTATGGCGGCTCAATTCATCACCGTTGAATTCTTAATTACTCAATACGTGAGTCAAATCGGAGGAAGAGGGGTGGCTTTCTCAATTCCCCCCGGTACAGTTAAGATTGGGCCCTGGGTAATTCAGTCGGATATGGAAGTTTATTATGTGATGACGGCATTGGTAGTATTGTGTACTTTTATCATGTCGAATCTGCTTCGATCAAAAATTGGTCGAGCCTGGATTGCGATTCGAGACAACGATATTGCTGCAGAAGCATTAGGCGTCAACATTGTTCTATATAAATTAATCGCCTTCTTTGTGGCAGGTTTCTTTGGGGGAATTGCGGGCGCCTTCTGGGTTTCCTCTCTTGCGGCTGTCAGCCCCGAACATTTCCATTTTGGGTGGTCTCTCTGGTTGGTTGGAGTTATCCTCATCGGGGGGGTCGGGAGCATCCATGGAACTATTTTGGGGGCAATGTTTATGACCTTGATACCCGAAGGCCTTAAATTTCTTATATTCTTTCTCACTCAAAATCCATTCTTCGTCAACCTCATGCCATTTTTACCACTGCTCCTTGAAAAGTTTCTTTATGTGAAAGAGGCAGCTTTCGGTCTGGCTATTGCCCTGTTTCTAATCTATGAACCGAATGGCCTCTCTTATCGCTGGTGGCAAGTGAAGAATTACTTCAATCTATGGCCCTTTTCATATTAACGCCCCGAACCATGTAAGGTTCAGGGCTGCCATGCACCCCGCGTGGTGCATGGCGTTGGTGGCAGGTGAAGAATTACTTCAATCTGTGGCCATTTTCATATTAAACACCCCCACCCTCCCCTCCCCGTCTAAGGGGGAGGGGATAAAGGGGAGGGGAAAAATAGAAGGGGGTGATGCAACGTCATTGGATGGTAGGAGGAAAGAAGAGGTAGTCGTTTCTATTTTCCATTCAACTTTTTATAGGAGGTTAACAATGAGAATCAAAATTAGAATTTTTACAATTGTTTTGGCATTTCTCATCGCTGGTATTACTGCCTCATGGGTTTTTGCACAGGAGGTAAAGCTCGGTGCCCTCCAAGATACTACGGGTGCCACTTCTGATGTGGGCAAAGATGAAGCATTAGGGGTTCGGGAAGCAGTTCAATACTACAATGACACGGGAGGAATTAATGGCAAAAAGATCCGTTTGTTCCAATATGACTATGGTTACCGTGTTCCTGAAGCAATCACCACTTACAAACGCTTCCGGGATTACGATAAGGTGGCCATGGTTTTAGGATGGGGAACCGGTGATACCGAAGCTCTCTCTCCTACAATCAATGCTGATAAAATGCCCTACCTCTCCAGTTCATTCTCCGGTCATCTGTGCGATCCCAAGAAGACCCCTTACAACTTTGTTTATGGAACAGATTATTCGACCAATGCCCGCGGCGCAATCACCTATTGGTTTGAAGAGGTCTGGAAGAAAGATCTGAAATGGAAGGCCTTGAGAGAAAAAGGGGGGAAACCCAAATTCGTCTGCTTCATAGATACTGCCTCACCTTACGCTACTGCTCCAATCAAAGCCATAAAGGATCAGGCAGCCATTCTCGGCTTTGAGATCGGGCCGGATAATCATGTGGGCTTAACAGCTCTGGATACGAAAAGCCAGGTAATCGCGGCCAAAGGCTTCGGCGCCAATCTGGTTTGGCATGGCAATACCACCATGTCTGTTTCTGCCGCGATCAAGGACGCTTATGCCCTGGGACTCGGAGCAGATCATATTATCAATAACTGGGGATTTGATGAGAACCTTCCGAAATTGGCCGGACCTGCTGGTGAAGGTGCAATGGGTCTGATCGCCTGTGCCCTCTTTATCGATGAATACCCCGCAAAGAAGAAGGTCCTTGATTATGCTAAAAAGTTGAACCCAGGCGTTCCACTCGAAAACCGGCTCATTCGAACAATTCAGGGCTGGGTAAAGGTTACCTTAGCTGTAGAGGCGATGAAAATTGCCGATAAGGCTGGAAAACTGAATGGTCCAGGGATCAAAGATGCATTTGAAACTCTCAGAAATTGGTCGGGATTGAAGGAATTTGGTGGTCAATTGGTAACGATTACCCCAACAGACCATCGTTATAGCTCAATCGTCAGGGTTGGAAGGGTAATGAAAGGGAAGCCACAAACAGTGGGTGAGCTCGACATGAAGGCCAAATTTCCTGACAAATGGGCTTCTTGGTTGGGCTGGTGAAGGAAGTATTGAGTTCGGAGTTCGGAGTTCGGAGTATAAAGAAATTCTCATAACTCCGGACTGAACAGGAGGATGCATTGGAGACCAAGACCAACATTTTGAAATTGAATAACATTGAGGTCATGTATCATGAGGTCATTTTAGTTTTGAAGGGGGTTTCCATCGATGTTCCCCATGGGGGGATTGTTGCCCTTCTCGGGGCCAATGGGGCTGGAAAATCAACCACTTTAAAATCCATCTCTGGCTTGTTAAAGCATGAGGATGGTGAAGTAACCGATGGATCGATTGAGTTTATGGGAGAGAAGATACACCATCTCTACGCCGAGGAGATTGCCAAAAGAGGAATCTTCCAGATCATTGAAGGGAGAAGGGTTTTTGAACACCTTACCGTGGAAGAAAATCTTCGAGTCGGAGCCCACCTCAGAGGAACAGGTTCAGCCACTAAAGAGAGGCTGGAAATGGTTTATCACTATTTCCCCAGACTCGTGGAGCGACGGAATGTCCTTGCAGGATTCATCAGCGGTGGGGAGCAGCAGATGACCGTTATCGGCAGGGCTATCATGGCCCAACCCAAACTGATGCTTCTGGATGAACCCTCCATGGGCCTCGCTCCTCTCCTTATCAAAGAGATCTTCGATATCATTACCCAATTAAACAAGGAAGAAAGAATCCCGCTTCTCCTGGTTGAGCAGAATGTGAAATTAGCTCTAACCGTTGCCCCTTACGCCTATGTCTTAGAAAACGGCAGGCTTGTGATGCATGACACCTCAGAGAAATTGAAAGAGAATCCAGACATCAGAGACTTCTATTTAGGCCTCTCTGATATTGGTGAGAGAAAGAGTTTCCGACACGTGAAGCATTATAAAAGAAGAAAAAGATGGCTCACATAAACCAATCAATTTTCAATGAACAATGGTCAATGATCAATAATCAATTTCTTTTTTGATTTTTCATTGGTCATTGGGAATTGATAATTGCTCATTGCCAAATGATCTTTAAAAGGAGGTTTATTATGCGAAGATTATTATTGGTCCTGATCATGTTTACGTTTGCTGTTTGGGGATTGACAGCCTGCAAACCCGGCCTTCTTCCAACCGAAGAGATAGGAAAACCTAAAATTACATTGGATCGGGTTGAAGTTCAGAGTTATTTCCCCTGGGCAGATCTCCCTGCTCGTATTCCAATGACCCTTGGCTTTGTGTTTAACATCAACAACCCCAGCGGATATAATATCATGCTGGACAATATTAAATTCACAGTCTCCTTTGAAGCCGCACCCGATAAATATATTGAAATAAACACTCCTGTCTCCTATGACCGGATCTATTTCCCCCCAAATACAACGAGTCAATATAGAATTGTCAGCATCATGGATTCAATGACCATTAATCTAACCCTTTTGGTCGCCCAGGCACCAAAGATTCAGGCTTTGGGGCTTAAACCTGCTGATGTTATCAAAAACTGGTACGCAAGGATTGGAGATTTTGCCTTTGGGATTAAAGTAGCAGAAGGAATGGCTGTCTTCTCAAGTGAGAAGGGAGATATCTTCGTCCCCTTTGAAGGGAAGTTTCCGAAGAAATGATGTGGTGCTGTAGGGGCGGTCCTCTGTGGCCGCCCGATAGGGGAGTCCACAGAGGGACTCCCCTACGTCTCTTTTTGCATTGGAGTATAAAGGAGTTCTAAAATGCCTAACCCGGATGTGATGAACCGAACTACAGGTTTCTTGAAGAAGAACCTTGAGACCATGCCACATAAAAAACGGAGCGGATATCTTAATCAAAAACTGAGAGGAATCATCCAATACGCTTATAAAAATTCTGTAGCCTTTAAGAGTAAATTAGACTCGGTCGGATTGAAACCAAAAGATATCCAGACCATTAAAGATTTAGAAAAAATTCCTATTACCAAAAAAGCTGATCTTGTAGAACTTCAGAAGAGAAACCCTCCCTTTGGTGGTTTTGAAGGAATTCCGATTTCAGAAATGAGAAGGGTCTTCATTTCACCGGGACCAATCTACGAACCAGGCGAAACGGAGTATGTTGAACTGGGTTGGGCACAGGGAATGTATGGAGGAGGATTTCGTCCAGGAGACATTGTTATCAATACATTCAGTTACCATATGGTCCCTTTTGCCTTGCATATGATAGACAACTCCCTTCATCGGGTGGGATGTGTTGTTATACCAACTGGCGTTGGCAATACCGAACAACAGGTCAATATTTTAAAAAATTTAAAAGCCAACGCATTCTGCGGGACTCCCAGCTTTCTCCTTAACATTTCTGAAAAGGCAGAGGAGATGGGATTCGATTTAAAAAAAGACCTGAATCTCAAAGTCGGCTTTGTGGCCGCTGAGATGCTCCCAGAATCCCTTCGATCCAAACTGGAAGAAAAGTTTGGAATGGTCATCCGGCAAAGTTATGGGACCGCTGATATTGGCTGCCTCGGCTATGAATGTATGTTGAAAAATGGAATGCATATCCCGGATGACAAAATTGTGGAGATCGTGGACCCTGAGACAGGCAAACAATTAGGCCCTGGAAAAACAGGAGAGATTGTCGCAACAACTTTTAATAGGGTTTACCCTTTAATTCGCTTCGGAACAGGAGACCTCTCCATTTTGACTGAAACTCCCTGCCCTTGCGGTAGAACCTCACCTCGATTGGTAAAGATTTTGGGAAGGGTGGATCAGGTGACAAAGGTTAGGGGCCTTTTCGTCCATCCCGGCCAAGCGGATGAAGTGGCCTCAAAGCACCCACAGGTTGCGAAGTATCAGGTGGTGGTCACAAGAAGGGAAAACAAGGATGAAATGATCTTCCGGGTTGAACTCAAAGAAGAAATTCTCCAACCTGAAAAGTTAAAAGAAGAAATTGAAAGATCGATCCGGGATGTGATGAAGGTAAGGAGCGAAGTCCAATTTGTTCCGAAGGGATCGATTCCAGAAGGGGCCAAGAAGATCGAAGACCAACGCACCTGGGAATAGTCTTATACAGGGAGTTGGGCTGAAGGTTACGGTAAAGATGCCGGTTTCGTCAATGGGTTATCTCCTCGGTGACTTTACCCTAACCCCTTGACCTCAGACTAAACGGGCTTCATAACCTTTACCTAAAGACAATTTACCAATTACCAAAATTTTTGACGATCCTTTGATATGTATGCTAAGATAGATTTATACAATTGAAAGGAGGGAGGGGATTATGAAAATTAACTATAAAGGATATATGAGGGAAAAGATACAAAAAAAACCAGTGACCATTAGTCCGGATGCATCCTTTTTTGAGGCTCGAGCTCTCATCCATGAAAAAGGTATACGGCATCTGCCCGTGGTCGATAAGAACAATCATTTGGTTGGAATCGTCACAGACCGGGATATTCGGGAAGCAGCTCCTTCTGATGCAACCTTGCTCAGTATCCAAGAACTCAACTATCTTTTAGGAAAGCTGAAGGTTGGAAGCATTATGACGCCAAAAGAAAAGTTGATCACGATTACTCCTGATACAATTATTGAAGAAGCAGTCCAACTGATGCACGACCATAAGATCGGGTGTCTCCCTGTTCTCGAAGGTGAAAAACTGTATGGAATCTTTACGGAAACCGATGCATTGGCCCACTTTATGGATATATTTGGCGTAAAGGTCAAAGGTACCCGCCTGACCGTGGCCCTTGAAGATAAACCCGGTACAATGCTCGGAGTCCTTGAAATAATGAAAAAACATAATTTGAACATCATTAGCATTATAACACCTTCTTTCATGGTAGAAGGGAAAAGGATCGCTGCCATACGGATTCAAACAGAAGATTATCAGAATATTGTAAAAGATTTAGAAAAAGCAGGCTATCCAGTCTTATCCGTAGGCAAATGGCCTTCCATTTAGTGAATGGAGGAATGTTGGAATGATGGAATATTGGGTTGCATCGAAATGTTTTTTCTGATTTAAAACCATTATTCCAATATTCCATAGTTCCATTTTTTTTGTTCTCATCTCTCAGTTCACGTTAAGTGGTTTTATGAAAATCAATGGATCGACCTATTATCAAATTGGTGAGTTAGCCAACCTGGTTGGGATGAGTCCTCGAACAATTCGATATTATGAGGAGATCGGGCTTCTCAATTCTGTCAAGCGAATTGAAGGGGGAAAAAGAGTCTATACTGATAAAGATATTCAGCGCCTTAAATTTATTAAAAGGCTCAAACACCTTGGCCTCACCCTTTCCGAAATGCATGAGCTGGAGGACATTTATCAAATTCATCGGACGAACAGAAAGGTTTTGCCCCGGCTTTTGGAATTATTGGACAATCATGTAGGAAAGATCGATGAACGGATCCACAACCTGAACAGATTGAAGGAAGATATTTTTAATTTCCGGGGAAAAATCCATCAGAAGTTGAACTTAGAAAATGATGGGCCAGAAAGGAGAGAATCCAAATGAGAGAAGTGGTGATCACCAGCGCCGTCCGCACAGCCATCGGTAATTTTCTTGGAGCATTAAGTCCTTTCAGTGCCACAGATTTGGGTGGGTGGGTGATCGAGGAGGCGGTAAAAAGGTCCGGGATCCGAAAAGAGGATGTTGATGAAGTGATCATGGGTAATGTCCTCCCTTTCGGACTGGGACAGAACCCTGCCCGTCAGGCAATGATCAAGGCAAGACTTCCAATGTCCGGGGGAGCTATCACGGTGAACAAAGTCTGTGGTTCTGGTTTGAAGGCCGCAATGTTGGCCGCTCAGGTCATTATGGTCGGTGATGCCGAAGTGATCGTTGCAGGTGGAATGGAGAATATGAGCCGTTCTCCCTACTATTTAGAAAATGCAAGAACAGGATACCGACTCTGGGATGGAAAATTGGTGGACGGAATGGTCCATGATGGCCTCTGGGATCTGGTCAACGATTACCACATGGGATTCACCGCTGAAATCCAATCGAAAAAGTTCAATATCAGCCGTGAGGAACAAGATCAGTTTGCTTATGAATCGAACCTCAAGGCGATGAAGGCGATACAAGAAGGAAAATTCAAAGAGGAGATCATGCCCATTTCGATCCCTTCGAAGAAAGGAGAGCCAACCTTATTTGAAATTGATGAGGGACCTCGTGATTCTGATCTCCAAGCGATGGCCAAACTGAAACCGGTCTTTACAGAGGGAGGAGTCGTCACTGCAGGAAACTCTTCTAAGATCAGCGATGGCGCGAGCGCTCTGGTATTGATGTCAAAGGAGAAGGCCCAATCCTTAGGGGTCAAACCTATGGCAAAAGTTGGGGCACAAGGAGCAGCGGGTGTGGAACTGGAGGATGTCCTGGTTGCCCCGATCCAATCAATTCCGAAGGTTCTCAAAAAGGCAAGGCTTTCTGTAGGAGATATTGACCTCTTCGAAATCAATGAGGCCTTTTCTGCGACAACTTTGGCTGTCATTAAAACCTTGGGAATTGACAAAAATAAGGTGAATGTCCACGGAGGTGCAGTCGCCTTGGGCCATCCGATCGGAGCGAGCGGTGCAAGAGTTTTAACCACACTCCTTTATGCAATGAAAGATAGAGGTGCTAAAAGAGGAATGGCCTCACTCTGTTTAGGAGGTGCGGAAGCTGTCAGTTTAATCGTGGAAACTATATAACGTAAAAGAATGTCATGCTGAACTTGTTTCAGCATCTACTAAAACGACTGATTAAGAGACCCTGAAACGAGTTCAGGGTGACAGAAAAAGGTGAGAATTTTAAAGGGGGCTTTATGGACATCAACACGATAGGCGTTGTGGGAGCCGGACAGATGGGGAATGGAATCGTTCAGGTTGCTTCTCATTCTGGATTCCAGGTAGTGATGAGTGATATTGCGGATTCTTTCATCCAAAAAGGACTGTCAACCATTTCTAAAAATTTGGATCGAATGGTGGAAAAGGGAAAGATCTCTTCCCATAAAAAAGATGAAATCGTAGGAAGGATAAAAGGAACAGTTCAAATAGGAGATATGGCCGATGTCGACTTTGTGGTTGAGGCAGCCACAGAGAATGAATCCCTAAAATTAAACATCTTCAAAGAATTGGATCGGATTTGTCGGAAAGAAGCCATTCTCTCAAGCAATACCTCTTCCATCTCCATCACTAAAATTGCCTCAGCGACCCAAAGACCCTCACAAGTCATTGGAATGCACTTCATGAACCCTGTTCCTATCATGCAATTAGTGGAGATCATCCGAGGCCTTCAAACCTCCGAGGACACTTTTAATACAGTGAAGTCCCTCGCCGAAAAGATGGGTAAGACCCCTGTTGAAGCCAATGACTTTCCGGGGTTCATCTCCAATCGAATTCTGATGCCCATGATCAATGAGGCAATTTATACTCTCTTTGAAGGGGTCGGAACACCGGAGGCCATCGACACCGTCATGAAATTAGGAATGAATCATCCGATGGGACCATTGGCTTTGGCTGACCTCATCGGTTTGGATACGTGTCTGGCCATCATGGAAGTGCTTTACAAAGGTTTAGGGGATTCAAAATATCGCCCCTGCCCTCTCCTCAAGAAGTATGTTGATGCAGGCTACTTGGGTAGAAAAACCGGGAGAGGGTTTTATAAATATTGAGTAAATTCCAAATGTCAAAATCCAAATGTCAAAAATCTTTAAGCTTTAAGATTTGTCATTTGAACTTCATTTGAAATTTGAACTTTGACATTTGACATTAACGAGTTCAGCATGGATTTCAAACTTACTCCAGAACAAGAGATGATCAGGGATATGGTGAGGGATTTTACCGAAAAGAATATCAAGCCCGTAGCCGCCCTATACGACGAAGAGAAGCAATTCCCTTATCAAAACTTGAAGCGAATGGCCGAGCTTGGTCTGATGGGAATGAATATCCCCGTTGAATTCGGTGGGGCAGAAGTTGGGGTGGTCGCCTATAGTCTCGCCATCACAGAGATTGCAAAGGGGTGTGCCTCCCATGCCGTCACGACCTCTGTAACCAATATGGTCGCAGAGGTCATTTTTGAGTTTGGAAAAGAGGAGATAAGAAGAAAGCATGTCCCGAAGCTATGCAATGGCGAGTATCCAGCTGGTGCTTTTGCCATCACCGAACCTCATACAGGATCGGATGCAGCCAATATTCGAACAACAGCTATCCGTAAGAATGATAATTATATTCTTAATGGAAGCAAAACCCTGATCACCAGTGGAGAGGCTTCAGGGGCAACTGTCACTTGGGCCGTCACCGATCGGAATGCTAAAAAGGGAAAAGGGATCAGCGCTTTCGTCATTGAGAAGGGAACGCCTGGATTCATTATAGGAAAGACCGAAGAAAAGATGGGCCATCGAGCTTCACAGACTAATGAATTGGTTTTTGACAATTGTGTCATTCCGAGTGATTGTCTCTTAGGGAAAGAGGGAGAAGGTTTTAAGATTGCCTTGATGGAACTGGATGGCGGAAGGATCGGCATCGGGTCCTTGGCGCTGGGCGTGGGATTTGCCGCCATTGAATTCGCAACTGAATATGTTAAAGAGAGAGAAGCCTTTGGTAAACCCCTTTCCAGCTTCGAGGCCATCCAATGGATGATCGCTGATTCTTATACAGAATTGGAAGCGGCTCAACTCCTGGTCTTACGCGCTGCCTTTCTGAAAGAAACCCATCAACCCTTTACGAAAGAGGCTTCCATGGCAAAACTCTTTGCCACGGAAACAGCAAGGGATGTGACCATTCGTGCTGTTCAGATGCTGGGCGGGTATGGTTATACGAAAGACTATCCAGTGGAACGTTACCTCAGAGATATCATTGGGACAACCCTCTACGAAGGAACTTCTGAGGTTCAACGGCTCGTGATTTCGAGAGAAATATTGGGACACTGAAAATCGACAATGTCAAATGGCAAATTTTCCTGAACTACATAGAGTTCAGGACTAATCATGAACCTTACATGGTTCATGGCAAATGTCAAATCAAATCCAAAGCTCAAATACTGTAACTCAAGGCTTTAGCCTTGAAGAATATGATCAACCCTTAAGGGTTGAGTTACAGGATTTCGAATTTTGACATTCATTTGACATTTGAAATTTGTTATTTGGCATTCACTATTCATTTAGGAGGATTTCGAGGTATGGACTTATCTGAACAGACATTTGCTCAAAAATTTGATCTTTATGGTTGTTATCAATGCGGAAAGTGTACGGGAGGATGTCCCGTCTCCCTTAAATCGAAGTTGAATATCCGGAGACTGATGATCGAGGGTATTTTGGGGAAGAACCTCGATCGGATCAACGAGAAAGTTGAGCTCTGGGATTGCACCACCTGCAAAACCTGCACCCTTCGGTGCCCCCGGGGGTTGAAAC
>Ga0256868_10001905_pt1 | contig 11094 bp, 6 predicted proteins | sample RVTome_13_FD_187341 | JGI IMG/M metagenome (GOLD analysis project Ga0256868, IMG submission 187341) | Soil microbial communities from uranium-contaminated site in the Upper Colorado River Basin, Wyoming, United States - RVT92D227 HiSeq ... | reverse complement strand
GGCCACCGTGGGCATGGACCCGGTTACCGGCAGTATGAGATATACCTTTGGTTTGATGATCCTCGAGGATGGGTTTGATTTTCTAACCCTCGGCATGGGCCTTTTCGGCATCGGGGAAATTTTCATCACTCTCGAAGAAAAAATGAAGGCCGAGCTGGCGACCTGCAGGATTGCCAATATTTGGCCAACTTTAAAAGACTGGGCCAGCGCCAAGTGGTCTATTCTCAGGGGTTCGGCAGTGGGTTTTTTTGTCGGTTTGCTGCCCGGCGGAGGGGCGGTGATTGCTTCTCTTTTAGCTTACGCGGTTGAGAAAAGAGTCTCGAAGGAGCCGGAAAAATTTGGGCAAGGGGCGCTGGAGGGGGTTGCCGGCCCCGAATCGGCCAATAACTCGGCGGCCAGCGCATCTTTTATCCCGATGCTCACCCTTGGCATCCCCGGCAATCCGGCGATTGCCATGATCTTTGCGGCCCTCTTGATTCAGGGTGTTACCCCCGGCCCGCTTTTGATCAAAGATCATCCCGATCTCTTCTGGGCGGTGATTGCCTCGATGTATATTGGCAACGCCCTTCTCCTTGTCCTGAATCTGCCCCTGGTCGGATTGTGGGTCCAAATGTTAAAAGTCCCCTATTCGATCCTGGCCCCCTTCATTGTTTTGATCTGCTCCATCGGGGTCTACAGCATGAAGAACGACGCGACCGACGTGATGATGATGGTAATATTCGGAGTCGTGGGCTACGTGCTGCGGAAGCTTCAATTCGAGCTGGGCCCGCTTCTTCTGGCCTTTGTTCTGGGCCGCATTCTCGAAAGATCTTTGCGCCAGGCTCTGCTGATCTCGCACGGGGACATTTCCATCTTTATCACCAAACCAATCTCCGCGGCCCTGCTGGGAATAATCATGCTGATCATCCTCGTTTCCATCTGCTTGGCAATTTACAACCGCTTCCAAGCGAAGCCGACTTCCTCGCACCAAAAGAATTGAAAAAGACTCGCCCCCCCTATCTTGATGGATTCGTAAAAAGTCCTTTTTTTAGCCACAGAGGGCACATAGTGATTAGAGAAAGGCTTTTATTTTTAAATTGTTAGCTTTGTGTGCTCTGTACTACTAACGTTCAATTTCTGAAATTTTTGTTAAGTAATCCCCCCCACCCTATCCCTCCCCCTCGAGGGGGGAGGGCTGGGAGGGGGTGATTTCTTTTGGTTGCGGCTGCGCCGCGCTGTGTGCTCTGTGGCATATTTTTCTTTTTTGCGAGATCGTCAATATTCGTACCATACCTTTATACCCTTTGCCTGGCAAGGCTTAAGGATTCATTTTTAAGCGATACCCAACACCTAGTTCCGTTAAAATATAACGGGGGCGGTTTGGTTCTGGTTCGATTTTCCGCCGCAGATTGCTTACATTGACCCGCAGCAAATGCGGTTGTTCCATATAAGCTGTTCCCCATATCTGGCGAAGGATTTGGTTATGGGTTAGCACTTTTCCAGCATGATTAACGAATAGCCGCAAAAGATCGTACTCGGTGGCCGTAAGCTGAACCTCTTTCCCCTGAACGAATACTCGGCGATGTTCCAGATCCACTTCCAAGCCATCCACTTTGTAAACGGGCTCAGGAGATTGCTGGATTGATTTTCTGAGTGCAACCCGCATCCGAGCAAGGAGCTCTCCCATCCCAAAAGGTTTGGTTACGTAATCGTCGGCCCCGGAATCCAAGGCCTTAACCTTGTCATCCTCCCGGTCCCTGACCGACAATATGATTATGGGAACCTGCGACCATTCGCGCAACCGACGGAGTACTTCAACTCCTTCCATGTCGGGTAAACCCAGGTCTAAAATGATGAGGTCGGGCCGGATGGCTATCGCCGCCGTCAAGGCTTCTTTCCCGCCTCCGGCAATATGCACCGAGAATTCTGCCGAGCTCAGAGCGTTTTTTAAAAAGCGCTGAATCGCCTTTTCATCATCGACAACCAGAACCCTCGGTAAGTTTTTATCCAAATTCTCCGCAGTCATGTTTTTTCATTCACCGTCTATGATTTCCTCTCCGCCCCTGGAACAGGAAGCGGAATCATGAAAACGATCTTCGCTCCCCCTCCGGGGCGGTTTTCCGCCCAGATCTTTCCTCCATGGGCCTCAACAATACCTTTACTTATGGCTAAACCCAAACCGGTTCCGCTGACCTCTTCGGTGCGGTTTGATCGGAAAAATTTGTTGAACACTTGTACAAGATATTCTTCTGGAATTCCGGGCCCCTGGTCCGCGACGCCGATTTCCAGCCAGTGATCGCGAGTTCGCACGTCAACTTCGATAATCCCTTTGGGCGGGGAATATTTCAGGGCGTTATCCAGCAGATTGATCAAAACCTGGGCCATGAGGACGGAATCCATGGAGATGAGAGGGAGGCTCGAAGGTATATCGATTTTGACTTTTCGCTCTTTCAGACGCGGTTCTAATGCATTTAGGCATGAACCTAAGAGGTCCTGCACATCGTAAGGCTCCTTTTTGATTCTCAGGGCCCCGGCTTCCATCCGGGTGATATCCAGAAGATTGCTGATAAAACGGTTCATTCTCCCAGCCTCTTCCCAGGCCAATTCGATCAGCTCACGCTGCGGCGCCGGATCCAAGACATTCCCTTCATCCCGCAGACTGCTTAAGGCCCCCGTGATGGAAGATAAGGGCGTCCGCAGATCATGGGAGATTGAGTTGAGCAGAGACCTTTCCAATCTCTCGGTGGCTTGCAGAAGCTGGGCCTGCTCAGCTTCTTGCGCCAAATAGGCCCTCTCGATTGCCAGCGCAGCCTGGCTGGAAAAAGCCTCGAGAAGTCGGCGACGCTCCGGCGCAAGCCCTTCGTCGGAGTTCGTCAATTTCATCCCCATGACGCCTACAACTCTACCCCCCGCCTGCAAGGGAATGAACAATAACTCAGCAGATGAAAGTGTCTCTGTTCCCCTCCCCGCCATTTGCCCATTGCGGAAAGTCCAGAGGGCCACGGATTTTTCTTTTTCTCCCAGCGAAAAACCGCTGGAACCGGCCCGTTGATCCAACGACTCCCCCTCTGGGAGAAGGATCGCTATTTGCCCAGGTATGGTCTCACTGACATGCCGAATCACTTTATTTAAAATGTCATTCAGACTCACTGCCGAGGCTAAATCCCGACTCAAGGCATAAAGATTTGTGGTCTGAATTTCCCGGATTCTTATCGTCTCGGTTTGGTTTCTCGCCCGAGCCACTAAAGTGCTAATGACCGCCCCCACGGTTAATAATCCTGCAAAAGTAATCAAATACTGCGTGTCTTCAACTGCAAAACTTAAATAAGGCGGGATGAGAAAGAAATCAAAGGTCAAAACTCCCAAGAGAGCCGTAAATAAAGCCGGCCTGAATCCCAGGCGAAGAGCGGCCACAACAACCGCCAGAAGATAAAGCATGATCATATTGGTAGGGGAGAGGAATTCACTCGCAATCTTACTCACTACGGTTGCTCCCGCAACCAGCAGCATGCTGGCGAGGTAACTGCGCCAGGATCCTTTGGAAGATTGCGCCTGGGCCGTTCCCCTTTTTTGTCCAATTTCCGCTCCGCTTACCACGTAAACATCGATTTCCTTGCTCCGCCTCAGGATCTGGTCCACAAAAGAACCCCGCAACAATTCGCGCCAACGGGGCCGGGTGGGCCGGCCGACAATGACTTTGGTGATTTTATGCCTGCGGGCATAATCGATGATGGCCTCCGGCGCGGAATCCGCCCTCAGAGTGGTTACCTCTTTAGCCCCCAGGGATTCGGCAAGTCTCAATTCGCGCCAGATACGTTCCCGATTTTTCTGGGTAATCTTGTCGTTTTCCGCGGTTTCCACGTAAAGGGTATACCATTCGGTTTTTAACTCTTCAGCAAGCCGGCGTGCGGTGCGGATGAGCCGCTCGCTACTCGGACCGCCGCTGATACATACCAAGAGGCGCTCCGTAACCGGCCAAAGTTCAGGCGTGGAATAGGTCTCCAGATATTCGCGCATCTGCTCATCGACGCGATTGGCCGCCCGTCGTAAGGTAATTTCCCGCAGGGCGATCAAATTCCCCGCTTCAAAAAATTGCTCCATGGCACGGGCAGCCTGTTCCGGAATATAGATCTTTCCTTCCCGGAGGCGCAGCAGCAGTTCCTCCGGGGGCAGGTCCACCACCTCAATTTCCGAGGCTTCATCTATAACCCGATCCGGGATGGTTTCCCGCTGGATCACCCCGGTAATCTGGGCGATGATGTCCCGAAAACTCTCCAAGTGTTGAATATTGAGGGTAGTATAAACATCGATGCCCGCCTTCAGAAGTTCTGTAATATCCTGCCAACGCTTGGGATGACGGGATCCGGGGACATTGGTATGAGCATGTTCGTCCACGAGAGCAAGCTGCGGCTTGCGGGCCAGAACCCCATCCAGGTCCATCTCGGAAAGTTTCACCCCGCGATACTCGACCTGCAGCCGCGGGACACCTTGCAGTCCTTGCAAAAGGGCCTCGGTTTCAAGTCGGCCGTGCGTTTCGACAACGGCGACTACCACGTCGACGCCTTCCGCCTTCCGGCTTTGGGCCGCTTCCAGCATGGCGTATGTTTTCCCCACGCCGGCGGCATAACCAAGAAAAACCTTCAGTTTCCCCCGGCCCTTCTGCCGTTCCTCAGCCTGAACTCGGGCTAATAGGGCATCCGGATCAGGTCGATGTTCCCCGCTCATCCTTCATCCCTCCGTCTGACAGCAGAAACGGCTCCCTTGAAAAATATCATTGGTATGATCCTGAAAAAGTTGGTCGGCACTGGGTTGCAGCCGCCTTTCCTAAAGGTCTAAACCTATTTTACCCCTAATCTCTCTGGATATAAAGGGGAGGAAATAGCCCCTTCTCTGGATTGGCAAACATCCATTCGGCTACTCCCGATGGCTTTGAAGTCCGTCCAGGGCGAGGTTCAGCTTCAGAACATTTACCCTCGGTTCCCCCAGGAAACCCAGCTGGCGAGGTTCGGTGAACTGGTCCACCAAATGACGCACCCGTTCTTCTGACAGGACTCTGGCACGCGCCACCTGAGGAGCCTGATACCGAGCAGCGGCCGGACTAATATGAGGATCGAGACCGCTCCCCGAAGAGGTGACTAAGTCGATGGGAAGGGATGATTTATTTCCGGGATCCGCTTTTTGAAGGGCCGCTACCCGCGCCTTTACCGCTTCCGCCAGGGCCGGGTTCGAAGGCCCCAGGTTGGACCCGGAAGATGCGGCAGAGTTATAGGGAAAATCAGGAGTTGCCGATAGGCGCCCCCAGAAATATTTCGGGTCATCAAAAAGTTGACCCAAGAGCTCAGAGCCGGTATAACCGCCTTCCTTGCGAATCAAGCTTCCGTTGGCTTTTTCCGGAAAGGCCAGTTGGGCGATCCCGGTAACGAGGAGCGGATAGACGATACCGCTGACTACGCTGAGCAGAAGGAAAACCATGAAAACAGGCCTTAATTGCTTGAACATTTTTTCAATCCTTTCTTCCTTCGGGTACTCTTTTTAAGACGTAACAGTTTAGCTCTTTGAAAAGAGGTGGAGCGTATGGGCCGAGAGAATCCATGGCCCGGGGGTCTGGGCAACTCGCTTGGAATCATAAGGCGCTGATTTCTTCGCGGGTGGGGCGGGGAAGAGGCCCCCCGCCTCCTCCGCCGGAAACGAGCGCGGTTCCTCGTGGCCAAATGGAAACCCGGCCGATGCTTCCGGCGCGCGCCGCCCAGACCCCCGGGCCTCAACAAAGGCGGTCAAATCATTTTTTCAAACCGCTAAACTGTTACTTTAAGACAAGCCAAGCGCCAACAGAACCATATCGATGATTTTGATGCCGATGAACGGGGCGATCAGTCCCCCCAGGCCATAGATGAGCAGGTTGTTCCGCAGCAGCCGCGCCGCCCCGAGCGGACGATAAGGAACTCCCTTCAAGGCCAGGGGGATAAGGGCTACGATGATGAGGGCATTAAAGATCACCGCCGAGAGGATCGCGGTCTGGAGGCCCATGATGTTGAGCGACTCCAGGACCGGGTAAGTGGAAGCGAAGGCCGCCGGGATGATAGCGAAGTATTTAGCTACGTCGTTGGCGATGCTGAAAGTGGTGAGGGACCCCCGGGTCATGAGTAGCTGCTTGCCGATCTCGACGATCTCGATGAGCTTGGTCGGGTTGCTGTCCAGGTCGACCATGTTGGCCGCTTCCCGTGCCGGCTGGGTTCCCGTATTCATGGCCACGGCAACATCGGCCTGGGCCAGGGCGGGGGCGTCGTTGGTGCCGTCCCCGGTCATGGCCACCAAGCGCCCACCGGCCTGGTGCTGGCGAATCAGCTTCAGCTTGGCCTCGGGCGTAGCTTGAGCCAGGAAGTCATCCACTCCAGCTTCGGCCGCGATGGCCGCAGCGGTCACCGGGTTGTCTCCGGTGATCATCACCGTTTTGATCCCCATGCGCTTAAGCTGAGCGAAGCGCTCTCGAATTCCACCTTTGACTACATCTTTGAGGTGAACGACCCCTACCGCTTGGTCATTCCGGGCTACAACGAGCGGCGTTCCCCCCGAGCGGGCAATGCGGTCTATGGCATCGTTGAGTTCCCGGGGTACACGATGGCCGTTCTTTTCCACATGGCCGATGATCACATCCGCAGCCCCCTTGCGAATTCTAAGGCCGTTGATATCCACCCCGCTCATCCGGGTGTGAGCGCTGAAGGGCAGGAATTGCATCCCTTTTCCATCTGCCGGACCCACCGCTCGCCCCCGTAAACCATACTTCTCTTTAATCAGAGCCATGATGCTTCGGCCTTCGGGGGTCTCATCCGCCAAGGAGGCCAGCTGAGTTATTCCTGCCAGCTCCTGGACAATGATGTTGCCGATGGGAATTAATTCCACGGCCTGCCGGTTCCCCAAGGTAATCGTTCCCGTTTTGTCGAGGAGCAGCACATCCACATCACCGGCCGCTTCCACGGCCCTTCCTGATAGAGCGATTACGTTGCGCCGGATCAGGCGGTCCATGCCGGCAATGCCAATGGCGCTGAGGAGCCCGCCAATCGTAGTCGGAATGAGGCAGACGAGCAAGGCGACCAGGACCGTAAGGGTCACGGGGATCCCCTGGCCCGCGACTTTCACGCTGTAAAGGGAAAAGGGCAGGAGCGTGGCGCACACCACAAGAAAAATAATCGTAAAACCAGCCAGGAGAATGTCCAACGCGATTTCGTTGGGGGTCTTCTGCCGTTTGGCCCCTTCTACCAGGCTGATCATCCGGTCGAGAAAACCTTCACCGGGATCCGCGCTCACCCGTACGGCCAGCCAGTCGGAAAGAATCCGGGTACCGCCGGTTACCGCGCTCCGGTCTCCTCCCGATTCGCGGATGACCGGGGCGCTCTCCCCGGTAACGGCGCTCTCGTCGACCGAGGCAATCCCCTCTACGATCTCGCCATCGGCCGGAAGAATGTCCCCGGCCTCCACCAAATACAGGTCCCCTTTCCGCAATTCCGTCGAGGTGACTAAGGAGTAACCTGCTGTTTCCGGCCTGCCATGGCCATCCAACGAGTAGTCCCTGGGCAGCCTCTTGGCCTGGGTTTGTTTGCGCATCCGCTTTAATGCCTGGGCTTGAGCCTTGCCCCTGCCCTCGGCCAGCGCTTCGGCGAAATTGGCGAAGAGCACTGTGAACCACAACCACAAGGAAATATGGCCGATGAAACCGGCAGGCGCTTCCCCTTGGCCGATGAGGGCCTGGACCCAAAAGCCGGTCGTGAGGACGCTGACCACTTCAACGACAAACATCACCGGGTTGCGCACCATTTTCCGCGGGTCAAACTTCTTCAAGGCCTCGAGGAAGGCATCCCGATACAATTGACCCGTATAGATAGACCCCTTTTCCTTAGGATTCTGGAATTTCATCATTCTCCTCCGATTAACAACTCGACCGTTCCCCCTCTAAATCATTTAACATATTGCCTCCGAACTCCTAACTGTTTCGCGTGACCATTAATAAAGCAGCAAATGCTCCACAATCGGTCCAAGCGCTAAGGCCGGCAAAAAGCTCAGGGCCCCGAAGATGATGACCACGGCAATAAGCCATAAAATAAAAAGGGGCGTATGGGTTTCCAGGGTGCCGGAACTGGCCGGAACCTTTTTCTTCAGGACGAGGGAACCCGCAATCGCCAGGGTTGGAATCGTAAGCCAATACCGGGCAAAAAGCATGGCCAACCCAAGGGAGGTGTTGTAAAAAACTGTATTCGCGCCCAGCCCGGCAAAAGCACTGCCGTTGTTATTCCCGGCCGAAGAGAAGGCATAAAGAATCTCGCTGAATCCATGCGGGCCGGGGTTCTGGACTGACGAAGTTCCTTGCCGAAGGAGAACAGCAATCGCCGTTCCCAAAAGCACCGCGAGCACGGGGATGAGGATGATTAAGGCGGACATTTTCATCTCGTATGCTTCAATCTTTTTCCCCAGGTATTCCGGCGTCCTCCCGACCATCAACCCGGCGATGAAGACGGCAATAATGGCAAAAACCAGCATCCCATACAGTCCCGACCCTACCCCCCCGTAAATGACCTCACCCAGCTGCATAAGCCACATCGGTACCATCCCGCCGAGGGGCATGAAAGAGTCATGCATCGAGTTGACGGAACCATTAGAGGCCGCTGTCGTGGCCGTGGCCCAGATGGCCGAGTTAACGGCCCCAAATCTCACCTCTTTCCCTTCCATATTTCCTCGGGGTGAAAGGACATCGGGGGCGCTGCCGGAACCGGCAATTCTGGCTATCGCCGGGGTCTGCGAATGCTCGCTCCATAAGGTCACCCCCAAGAGAACACAGAAAATAAGGGTCATGGCGGCAAGCACAGCCCACCCCTGCCGGGTGTCTCCCACCATCTTGCCGAAGGTGTAACAAAGGGATGCGGGGATTAAGAGAATGGCCAACATCTCCAGGAAGTTCGTCAGGGGAGTCGGGTTTTCGAAAGGATGGGCGGAATTGGTGTTGAAAAAACCACCCCCGTTGGTACCCAGCTGTTTGATGGCGATTTGGGAAGCTGCGGGTCCCAGGGGTAGAAGTTGCTCTTTCAACACCGCCGTTTCAGTCACCGGGTTCCCCTTGGCATCCTTTAGGGGTTGGCCAGCCGCATCGAGTTTTGGTTTTTCATGAGTAGTTGACTGCAAAAGTGGAACAGGCTGATAAGCCTTAAAGCTTTGTACCACCCCCTGGGAAACCAGAGTTAGAGCCAATACCAAAGATAAGGGAAGAAGGATATATAAAGTGCTGCGTACTAAGTCGGCCCAAAAGTTTCCGACTCCTTTAGCGGTGGATCGAGCCAGACCCCGAATGAACGCCACCAAGGCGGCCATCCCTGTCGCCGCCGACAGGAAGTTCTGGACCGCCAATCCTAACATCTGGGTCAGGTAGCTCATCGTGGTTTCTCCCGAATATCCCTGCCAGTTGGTATTGGTGGCAAAACTTACCGCGGTGTTAAAGGCCGAGTCGGGTGAAACAGCCCCGAAACCCATGGGGTTTAAAGGCAACCAGGATTGCCATCGCTGTAGAGCGTATACCGCCAAAAACCCAAACAGATTAAAGAGCAGGAGAGCCCAGGCGTATTGCTTCCAGTTCATGTCGGTATCGGGGTTAATCCCTCCAGCGCGGTAGATGATCCTTTCCATCGGTCTAAAGACAGAATGCAGAAAAGTCCTCTCGCCCCCATACACCCGGGCCATGTAAGACCCCAGGGGTTTCACGAGTGCCAGAAGGACAGTCAAATAAAAAATGACCTGTAACCACCCGAAGATGTTCATGCCCAATCCTCCGGTTTCAAGAGTGCCCAGAATAGATAAATGAGCAGTCCCAGGGCGACCAGACCCGAAATGAGATATAACCAGTTCATGGAATTACCTCCTTAGCCTTTCGCATGCCCCGAGAAACCAATAGCTGGCCCCCCAAAAGACCAGAATCAACCCAATAAAAACTAAGTCCCCCATTTTGAATTTCCTTCCTTCCTAATTTCCATATTCCATTTTAATCATTTTGCTATCCATCCGATATGAAAAGTCCTCCTAAAAGGGTCAAAGAAACGTCAATCTCTTGGATCGTTCTTGAATTTCTTATGGGGAATTTGATTTTTGTGTCGGATAATGGGCGATGGCCAAGGGGGTCCTCTGTCAACTGTGGATGGCGGGGAAATTCATTTTTTCGCCAGCGAGAGAAGCTTTCCGATTCTCTTTAAGGCAAGATGCCGCTTCTCTGCGGCAAGAGCATCATTCCCTGCGGCATGATATTGTTGGGGGCATGGCTGTCCATTTTTTCCCCCGTCATAAAAATATTCTTTCCAAGCTTCGTCAAACTGCTGGCGGGTTTTTCCCTTCAAATACGCCCGAAACTGGAGGTAGGCTTTTTCCTGTTTGAAAAAGGCATTTCCCAGAATCTCATAGGCATCTCCCTTGCCTTGACTCAAATCCTGAATTTCTTCCCTGAAAAATTCAGAAAATTTCTCTCCGGCAAGGACCCGGGGTCTGCGCCAATTTCTTCTCACCGAGAGAAAAATCCAGAATAAAATAGACAACAAACCTGCGGTGCAAAAAAGCGTCTTTCCGTCCATCCTAAAAAATCTTCCCCCCCACCCTAACCCTCCCCAAAGCTGTGAAAAAATTGGGGTAGGGTGAAAGGAGAGGCTTCACTCATGTCCAGGCGCCAGAAAAATTCGCTTGCCAAAATGATGTGGTGCTCTCCTTGTTGCCGGCAGGGGAATCAACTTCGGTTAGGTCCAAAGGCCAATCCCTATGTATCTGCATGGTCTTGTTCCAAGTTGCCTGCGTCCGTTGGCGGAGGGCAGGGTATCCGTTGGGGATCATTCCTGTCCCCCCGATTTTGGCGGCGCGAATTTTTCCGACCCCTGGACAACAAGAAGGGTTTTCCCGTTGAAAAATCTTAGGCAACATTTAGGTTTAAAAGGCTCAAAATAGGTTCGGATACTTCCGTTTAAATACCGAGGCATCAATTCGATTTAAACAGGAAAGATACTCCTCATTCATTTTTGACAATTTTTCTTTCTCTTCCATAACATTACTTACGTCCCAACCTTTAGACTCAATATCCTCCTTGAGCAATAGAAG
>Ga0256868_10001904_pt1 | contig 11095 bp, 9 predicted proteins | sample RVTome_13_FD_187341 | JGI IMG/M metagenome (GOLD analysis project Ga0256868, IMG submission 187341) | Soil microbial communities from uranium-contaminated site in the Upper Colorado River Basin, Wyoming, United States - RVT92D227 HiSeq ... | reverse complement strand
TATGCCGTAAAAACAGGAGCCGGTGATCGGGGGGCAGCTGATGCGCGCATGTACCTCTTTGGCACCGGCGTTTTTGATCATCCTCATGTTCTTCCGCGCGGTAGTGCCGCGCACGATGGAGTCGTCCAAGACCACCACCCGTTGATTCGTGATGGCCTCTTTGACCGCGTTGAGTTTTATCTTCACCCCGAAGTGCCTGATGGTATCCCTCGGCTCGATAAAGGTCCTGCCCACATAGTGGTTTCGGATGATGCCCAGCTCCAGGGGGATGCCCGATTGGTGTGCAAAGCCTATGGCCGCCGGGATGCCGGAGTCAGGGGTTGCGATCACCACATCGGCCTCAACAGGATGCTCTTTAGCCAGTTGGACCCCGAGCTCTCTCCTCACCTGATAGACATTGTGGCCGAAGATATAGCTGTCCGGCCGGGCAAAGTAGATGAACTCAAAGATACAGAGCCGATGGTTTACCTGGGGGAAAGGATGAAAGGACGTAATACCCGCTTCATTGATCAGCACGACCTCCCCAGGCTCTATCTCCCTGATGAACTCGGCCTCAATGAGATCGAAGGCACAGGTTTCCGATCCCACCACATACCCCTGCTTGATCCTGCCGAGCACCAGGGGACGGAACCCATAGGGATCCCGCACGGCAATAAGCTCCTTCTCATTGAGGAAGAGGAGTGAATAAGCCCCCTTTACCTGTTGCAAGGCGGTGATGATGCGCTCCACCGTAGAGCCGAAGGCGGCACGGGCAAAGAGATGGATGATCACCTCGGTATCCATGGTCGATTGGAAGATAGCGCCCTCGCGCTCCAGCTGATCCCGCAAGGCCTGGGCATTGATCAGGTTGCCGTTGTGGGCGATGGCTATTCCCCCCTTGGAATAGTCGAAGACAAAGGGTTGGGCGTTTTTCAGATGGCTGCCCCCTGCCGTGGAGTAGCGGACATGGCCGATGGCGTTGCAGCCCGGCAGCCTTTTTATGACATCCTTGTCAAAGATCTCCGCGACCAGCCCCATCTCCTTATGGGCGTAGATCCCCTTCCCATCAGAGGAGACGATGCCCGCGCTCTCCTGCCCCCGGTGCTGAAGGGCATAGAGACCGAGATAGGTCAGGTTCGCCGCCTCCGGATGGCCGTACACCCCGAAGATCCCGCACTCCTCATGCCACGAACAGCTCATATGAACTCCCTCTTAATATATACGCAACAAGCCCGCTTTTATCAAGGTGAATGCTCAAAAAACGCCGGCAAATGCCTTTCCTACCCCTTATCAAGGGGCAAGGGTAATCAACGCGATCTGTTTAAAAGATGTGGAAAAACCGGGGTATAAGACCCTTAACCATTGGAGATCAAAGGGGTTATGAAGGGATGCCCGTTTTATGGGCAATTAGAAAAAACTAATAATATCATTATGTTACATTAATTTAGAAGTTTTTTAACAATGAATTTGGACGACGAGACCTACGGCCTTGCGGTTATAAACAATTTTTAAACACCGCCCTTTCACAGGCCCTTCCCAAACCTTGCCCGCAAGGCATAAACTATCCGATAAAATTCCCTTTTATAAGAACAAAATGTCTAAAAAAGTAGCCAGTTTGGCGATCAGTCGCAATAGCAAAGTTACCCTCCCCCATCCCTTGCACTTCGTGTTAGAATGACCTCGCCAACCAGGGAGCGCAGTATGGGAAGATTCAAGATCGCCACCTACAACGTCAACTCCATACGCTCTCGGCTCCACATCATCATCCCTTGGCTGGAGAAAAACCACCCAACGGTCTTCTGTATGCAGGAGACCAAGGTGGAGGACGAAAAGTTTCCTACAAAAGAGTTTGCAGCAGCGGGATACCATGTGGTGTTCAAGGGACAGAAGCGATACAACGGCGTAGCAATAGCGTCCCTCGTAAAACCTGAAACGGTCTCCTTCGGCCTCGATGACGGAGGCCCAATAGACGGCGATCGGCTGATACGCGCGGCCTTTTCCGGTATCCCGGTAGTCAACACCTACGTTCCCCAGGGATATGATCGGGAAGATCCCCGCTTTCAATACAAGCTCCAGTGGTTCAAGCGCCTGCGGGAGTTTTTCGCCCGACATTACTCCCCTCAGAACCCGCTTATCTGGTGCGGGGATCTCAACGTGGCCCCGGAGGAGATCGACGTACATAACCCCAAGAGGATCCTCGGACATGTCTGCTTTAATCCGGAGGTATGGCAAGGCTTCGCCTCCGTCAAGTCGTGGGGGCTGGTGGATGTATTCAGGAAACACCACGCCGGTGAAGCCGGACAGTACACCTTCTTCGACTACCGGGTGCCCAAGGCCGTGGAACGGGGGCTTGGCTGGAGGGTGGATCACATCCTGGCCAGCCCTGCCCTGGCTGACCGATCTATAAGCTGTTCTATAGACGTGGGCTCAAGACGTGCGGAAAAGGCGTCCGACCACACCATAGTGACAGCCGAATTCGAGGTGTGAAGCAGGACAGCCATAAAACCCCGGTAAGCAATCAGGTATAAGAATCCCTGAGGATAGAGCCGACAAGATGACACCTGTTGAAGATATTATATTTAAGCTTGCCCTTATCTTTATCGGGGCTTCCCTCCTCGCCACTATATTTTTATATTTTAGGCAACCGATCATTTTGGCATACATCGCCCTGGGGATACTCATCGGCCCGTGGGGAATCGGAATCCTCCAAAACCCGGATCTCATTGAACACATCTCCCATCTCGGCATTATCTTATTGATGTTCCTCCTGGGACTCCATCTGCATCCACAGAAATTGTATAAGCTCTTGAGAGAGACAGCGCTCATCACCATTGGAACCTGCATTTTATTCATCTTCCTCATCATGGTCGTTACGATGGCGTTTGGTTTTTCCTGGTTTGATAGTATGATCGTCGGCCTGGCCCTCATGTTTTCCAGTACGGTGATCAGCCTCAAACTGATGCCGACAACGACCCTGCATCATCGGCACATGGGCGAAGTTTTGATAAGCGTCCTTCTCTTCCAGGATATCCTTGCCATTCTTCTGATATTATTCCTCTATGGAAGCACTCAAAACAATATCTATCTTGAAATAATGTTTTTGCTCTTTAAAACCTTGGTATTTGCCGTAGGTTCCTTTCTCCTTGTTTACTATGTGCTCTTAAAGATCTTCCAACGATTTGATGTGATCCAGGACTATATCTTTCTCGTCTCCTTGGGGTGGTGTTTGCTGGGGGCTGCGGCTGCCAAGCTCTTAGGGCTTTCGTATGAAATAGGGGCATTCATCGCCGGCATCTCACTCGGAGCATCGCCCATTGCCCTCATTATTGCGGAAGGGTTAAAGCCCGTCCGAGAGTTTTTCTTGATCCTATTCTTTTTTTCTATCGGAGCAAAATTCAATTTTTTTATTACGAAACAGATCGTGCTCCCCGGCTTCATCCTCGCAGGAATTTTGCTTGGCATAAAACCTGTGATTTTTTTACAGGCCTTTAAATTCGCCAGGGAACACGCCAGTATTGCGAAGGAGCTCGGGGTAAGGCTCGGGCAGGCAAGCGAGTTTTCATTATTAGTGGCGTATGGGGCATTCGCTTCGGGAAAGATTGCAGCGGAAACGTCTTTTTTGATTCAACTGACCACCATTCTAACGTTCATCGTATCAACGTATATTGTGGTATTCAGATATCCGACACCAATAGCGCTCAGCGATAAGATGAGACAAGATTAGTCATATAAGGGCATATATTATAAGAATTCTGTCCATGTTGACATATAATATTCTATGTGTTATGCCAAATGCATGGCTGGCGCCCTTGAAGGAGGGATGACCCAATGGCTCTTACCGTAGACCGAAATAAATATATAGATCTAATTAAAAGGAATGTGCTGTTTCGGTATATGTCGGAGGAGGCCCTTTTTTCATTTCTCAACGAATCAGAACTGATGGAGTATGAAGATGGCGAAACGATAATAGCCCAAGATGATGTCAGTCAATTTTTATACTGTTTGATCAAGGGCTCTGTTGCCATTTCCGTACACGAAAAAGGAGACGATTTTTATATTTACAATCTCGAAGAAGGAGAAATATTCGGAGAGGCTGCCATCTTTCTGACCGAGCTCAGAATTGCCACCGTGACAAGCTCGGGGGCCTCACTTATCATTAGAATACACCGGAAGAATTTAATCAAATTCATCGGTGAATATTCCCAGGCCGGCAATAGGATTTTCATAATGCTCATCTACAGCCTTCTGAAGAAACTGAGGGCATCCACGCGGGAGATCACTGCGGTAAAAAAATTGTATAGGGAAGTACAAAAAATGAAGGAACAAATGGAAAAACTCTTACAAGAGCTATGATTGGTCTTTCTTGGTTAATCAGAGGGGACAATTATTGACATAAGATAGTGGATGAGATGTCGTCATTTATCAGGACAACTTTGCAGCGCCTTCCCTGCCGCTATTCCCGCTTCGGCCCCCTCCTGTATCGCAAGGCGACACAGAGCGGGACTTCATCCCCTTCCTTCGGGTAGGAGATAACAACAGAATCGTATTTCCGAGCCCAGAAGGGTCTTAAAAACAATTAGGGGGAAAACCCGGCTCAGGGGGGGGATAAAATGGGGGACCCCCTTACCGCAGCGCCGGCTTGCACCGACGAGGAGTTAAACACTCGGTTTCCCCCTGCTTATTAATATAGCGATCGAATCCTGATATTTCAATGCCTCGACCTGTCCTTCAGGAAAAAGACTTTCCTTCGTAGGAGCTTACAAAGCTGGATAGTACCCAGCTCACGAGGCTGATCAAGATCGAGCCGATCACGGCCCCCCAAAAACCATTGACGTGGAATCCCGGAACCACAGCCGACACCAACCAAAGCAGCAGACCATTGATGACCAACAGGAAGATCCCGAAGGTCACAACGGTCAGGGGGAAGGTGAGCAAGATCAAGAGGGGGCGGATAAACGTATTGACAACCCCCAAGAGAAAGGCAGCCACCAAGGCCGCCAGCCAGCTATCTACCCCTATCACCTTCGGCAAGAGATAGGCAATGATCAGGATGGCCACCATATTGATCAAGAGACGGACGATGAAGTACATGAGTCATCACCTATGAGATGTTTTTTGGCACGAGTCCGGTGGCGCCCAAGTTCCGTGAGTGCTGCAAGGCCACGGACCGAGCCTTCAGTCCGCTGCCCAAAAGAGGGTCACACATTTTATGCAGCGTTTGTCTGTGATGCAGATTAGCGATAATACGGACGAGACAATATCACTACTGTCGTTTTCTAGTATCGCCCCATCCCTCGAACAAAGGTGAATTTATATGGCTCGTCCACGAGGGCGTCAGCAGCGCTCTCGGCGCTTCCGGTGACAAGGAGAAAAGGTAGAGCAACAACAAAAAGAGTTGTTCCTACGGCCAGGCCGACCATGCCGAGGGGACGCATGACAATGAGATCAAACATGATCTCCGTTCCCGTGGGTTCGTTTGTTAGCTGAGGAGTAACCGTTTCTTGAGCCCTTGCCACAAGCGGCAAGCCAACAATACCGTAGAGGACTATGGCGACGAGCCCGATGATGATCCCTTTTTTCCAAGACATATCTACCTCCCTCTCCCTTTTTGTAACGACTACCCTACCCTGCGAGCAGATCTTCCTTGCATAGTTTGTCCAATATTGTCACATTAAAAAGGGTATTTGTCAATATATCTTTTACATCTTGTTATATAAATCCTCTGTGCCCCTCCCCTTTGAGCGGCGAAGGAAAATATGCTCGTCTGCTTGGAGATCATCTCTCAAATAGAAGCCGTAGGAAGGATAAAAGGCATATCTTATTGTGTTAAAGTAATCTTTATGATATCATTTGTTTTTTCTTTTGCAGCCTCCAAAACATTCGTGGAAAAGATCTATGGATTATAAGAAAACCTTGAATCTTCCCCAAACGCCCTTCCCGATGAAGGCGGATCTGTCGAAGAAAGAGCCCGCGATGCTCACGGCGTGGGAGGAGAAAAAGCTTTATAGCAAAATACTCCAGTCGGCTCAGGGGAGAAAAAAATATATCCTCCACGACGGCCCCCCGTACGCGAATGGACACATCCATATCGGGACCGCCCTGAACAAGATCCTGAAGGACATCATCGTCAAGGCCACGTATATGGCCGGTTTCGACAGCAGCTATGTCCCCGGCTGGGATTGTCATGGTCTGCCCATAGAGCATGAGGTGGATAAGATGCTCGGGGAACGCAAACAGGGGATGGGCAAGGGTGAGATCAGGAGATACTGCCGTGATTACGCCGCCAAGTTCACCGATATTCAGCGGGAGGAATTCAAGCGGTTAGGGGTGCTCGGGACCTGGGAAAATCCCTATCTCACCATGAGTTACGACTACCAGGCCACCATCGTGCGGGAGTTCGGCAAATTCGTCGAAGGAGGCTACCTCTATAAGGGGAAAAAACCGGTCTACTGGTGCGCCACCTGTCATACCGCCTTGGCCGAGGCAGAGGTCGAGTATGCCCCTCATCGTTCCTCCTCTATCTTTGTCAAGTTTCCTCTGATCTCCGATATCGGCAAGACCTTCTCCTCCTTGCAAGGGAAAAAGGTCTCCGTCATCATCTGGACCACCACCCCCTGGACCATCCCGGCCAACCTTGCCATCGCCCTGCATCCTACCTATAAATATGTAGCCGCCGAGGCGAATGGTGAAGTCTACATCGTCGCCGAGGGCCTGGCAGACATCATGATGCACAATCTGGGGATGAAGGATTACCGGGTGCTGGAGACCTTTGCGGGGAAAGCCCTGGAGGGATTGAAAAGCCGCCATCCCTTTTTAGATCGGGAATCCGTCATCATCCTGGCAGATTACGTGACCCTGGAGGCCGGCACGGGTTGCGTCCATACGGCACCCGGCCACGGTCAGGAGGACTACGAGAGCGGCCTCAAATACGGATTGGCGATTTATGCCCCGGTGGACGACGATGGCCGTTTTACCCCGGATGTCGAGTTCTTCGCAGGAGAATTCGTCTTTGATGCCAATAAACACGTCAATGCCAAGCTGGCCGAGGTAGGCGCCCTGATGAAAGAGGAAGAGGTGGAGCATTCCTACCCCCACTGCTGGCGCTGCAAAAACCCCATCATCTTCCGCTCCACTGAGCAGTGGTTTATCTCCATCGATCACGCGGGATTTAGGGAAAAGGCGCTCAAGGGGATCGATGCGGTTGCGTGGATCCCCGCCTGGGGCAGGGAGCGTATCTACGGGATGGTAGCCAACCGCCCTGACTGGTGTGTCTCGCGGCAGCGGGTCTGGGGGGTGCCCATCGTGGCATTTTACTGCGAGGGCTGCGGCGAGATCCTTCTCCGGAAAGATCTGATAGACTTTGTTGCCGCTAGGTTTGCCGAAGAAGGCGCCGACATCTGGTTCGACGAACCGGCCGAGCAACTCCTTCCGCCGGGGACCCGCTGTCCAGCCTGCGGCGGCGAGAAATTCAAAAAGGAGTCCGACATCCTCGACGTCTGGTTCGACTCAGGAGTGAGCTGGGCCGCAGTCCTCGAAAAGAACCAAGCCCTTAAATTCCCCTGCGACCTCTACCTGGAAGGAAGCGATCAACACCGCGGGTGGTTTCACTCATCGTTGCTGACCGCCGTCGGCACCAGGGGGATCCCTCCCTACGCAAGCGTCCTCACCCACGGCTTTGTGGTCGACGGCGAGGGGAAAAAGATGTCCAAATCCGCGGGGAATGTCGTGGCCCCGGATGAGGTTATTCAAAGATTCGGTGCCGAGATCTTGCGGCTCTGGGTGGCGGCCGAGGATTACCGCGACGACGTCAAGATCTCTCAGGAGATCCTCGATCGCCTCACCGAGGCCTACCGGAGGATCAGAAATACCTGGCGGTTCATGCTGGGGAACCTCTATGACTTCGATCCCCGGCGCCATTCCGTCCCGGTCACGGAGCTCCTGGAGATCGACAGATGGATCTTCCACCGCTTCGGACAGCTGGTGGAACGGGTGCGCAAGGCCTATGAGGAGTTTGAGTTTCACATCATCTATCACGCCGTGCACAACTTCTGCGTGGTAGAGCTGAGCTCCCTGTATCTGGACATCCTCAAGGACCGTCTCTACACCTCCTCACCCACTGCCTCCAAGAGGAGGTCTGCCCAAAACGCCATCTATCTGATCCTCAAGGGAATGGTGCGGATCATGGCCCCGATCCTCTCCTTCACCTGTGATGAGGTATGGCAGCACCTCCCCCGGGAAGGTAACGAGGAGGAGAGCGTACACCTGGCAAGCTTTCCTCAAGCTGACCGGGAGTCCTTCGATGAGGCCCTGTCGCAGAGATGGGAGAAACTGTGGGAGGTGCGCGAGGAGGTGACCAAGGCTCTGGAAAAGGCCCGCCAAGACAAGGTGATCGGCCATCCCCTGGATGCCGTCGTCAGGGTGAAGGCCCCGCAGAAGCTCTTCGACTTCCTGCAGGGATTCGGGCCCGAGCTGCGGGAGATCTTCATCGTCTCGCAGGTGGCGCTGGAGCTTGGTGGTACAGCCACGGAGGTGTCCCTAACCGTCAATCGGGCAGAGGGTGCAAAATGCCAGCGCTGCTGGATGTACGACACGAGCGTCGGGAGCGAAAAAAAGCACCCGGAGATCTGCCACCGCTGTTTCCAAACCATCACGGACAAAGGGTGATGAAGAGAAAGTATTGGATCCTGTTGATCGTCTTCGTCATCCTCCTCGTGCTGGATCAAGCGAGCAAACTCCTTATCGAGCGCCATGTCCCTCTTCATCAGGCCATAGAGGTCATCCCCGGCTTCTTCGCCATCACCCATGTTGAGAACAGAGGGGCTGCCTTCGGCCTGCTGGCCGGTCTCCCCGGGGCCGGCACCCTCTTCGTCATCATCTCCCTGATCGCCATTGTCCTCATCGGTGCCTACTTTCGCTGGCTCAAAGACGACGAGGTCTGGACCCCCTTTTGCCTCGCCCTTGTCCTGACCGGGGCTGTCGGCAATCTGATCGACCGCTTCCGCCTCGGCAGTGTCGTGGACTTCCTCGATGTACACTACCGAGGCTGGCACTGGCCTGCTTTTAACGTGGCGGATAGCTGCATCACCGTCGGTGTGCTCTTACTGGCCTTGAAAATCCTGTGGGGTGAAAAAACGAAAACAGCTCAGGAGCGCTGACATGCATCCGATACTCTTCCATATCGGCAAAGTGACTCTCTACAGCTATGGCTTTATGATTGCCCTCGGCATTGTGGTAGGGCTCTTCTTGGCAAGGCACCAGGCCGCACAAGAGGGGATCAATCCGGATAAGATCATCGATAGCGCCTTTTATATGCTCATGGCCGCCGTGATAGGCTCCCGCCTCCTCTACGTGCTCATGAACCTCGGGGAATATGCCGCCCATCCCCTCGATATCTTCAAGATATGGCAAGGGGGTTTGGTCTTTTACGGCGGGCTGTTGCCGGCCGTGGCCATAGGGATCTGGTATATCAAGAGGCTCGGCCTCCCCCTGTGGCAGGTTGCCGATATCTTGGCCCCCTCTATCGCCATCGGCCACGCCTTCGGCAGGATCGGCTGCTTTTTAGCCGGATGCTGCTACGGCGAAGCCTGCGCCCTGCCCTGGGCCGTTACCTTTACCGATCCCCGAACTTTGGCCCCCCCAGGGGTCCCCTTGCATCCGACCCAGCTCTACAGCGCCATCGGCCTTCTTCTCCTCTTTGCCTTTCTCGTATTTTTGCGCAAAAAAAAGACCTTTCAGGGGGAGCTTTTCTGGACGTACCTCTTTTGCTACTCCGTCGGCCGCTTCTTTCTGGAGTTCCTGCGCGGCGATGACCGCGGCATCGCCCTGGGAGGACTCCTCTCCACCACCCAGGCCATCAGCATCCCCCTCGCTGGAATTTCCGTGGTGATGTTCTTATATTTAAAGGGTAAAGGAACAAAAAAGCATGGCCGTCGCTAAGATACGTATCTATCCCGATCCGGTGCTCCAGACGCGGGCAGCGGAGATCAAGCAGATCGATGCGAGGATAGTGCAACTGGCTGCCGATATGGCTGAGACTATGTACGCAGCCCCGGGCGTCGGCTTGGCGGCACCGCAGATCGGGGTTTCCGAGAGGCTCATCTGTGTGGACGTGAAACCGCCCGAGGGAGAAAAGGAGCTCATCACCCTGATCAACCCGGTCATCGTCGAGGCCGAAGGCGGGGTCGTGGAGGAAGAAGGGTGTCTCAGCGTGCCCGAGATCAGAGAGAACGTCGCCCGCGCCGAGCGGGTCCTGGTGCGGGGCTTGGATCTGAACGAGCGGCAACGGGAGATCGAGGCCCACGGCCTCCTTGCCAGGGCCTTCCAGCATGAGCTTGATCACCTGAACGGCATCCTCTTCATCGACAGGATAAGCCGTCTGAAGCGGGGGATCATCCAGCGCAAGATGCGTAAGCTCATGCAGGAGGCGCGGGCTGATCGCGAAGATGGGTCCCGCCTATTCTAAAGCCGAAGGTGACCCTTTGGTCACCGGAGCCGGAGGTGGCCTTTTGGCCAGTGATCCTGATCAAAGGATCACCTGAGGTTTGGTCAGATGAACCCACAACCAAAGAAGCTCCGGATCTGCTTTATGGGAACCGCTGCCTTTGCCCTCCCCACTCTGAAGGCAGTTGAAGTTGCTGAAGAGGTGGTCGCAGTGGTCACGCAGCCCGATCGCCCGCAAGGCAGGGGCAGGGAGGTTGCACCGCCTCCGGTAAAGGCGCATGCCCTCGACCTCGGGCTGCCAATCATGCAGCCGGAGCGAGTGAAGGATCCCCTTTTCCTCGCCGAGTTAGCGGAATTGCGGCCGGAGCTGATCGTGGTAGCAGCCTTTGGACAGATCTTGCCCCCGGCTATATTAGATCTACCCCCCCTGGGATGCGTCAACGTCCATCCCTCCCTCCTCCCCAAGTACCGCGGGGCGGCACCTTTTCAGTGGGCCATCATCAAGGGGGAGACCAGAACCGGGGTGAGCGTCTATCGCATGGATCAGGGGATGGATACCGGCCCCCTGCTCCTGACCAGGGAGGTGGAGATCGCAGAGGCAGAGACAGCCGAGGAGCTGGGCAAGCGGCTGGCAGAGGTCGGCGGTGAGCTCGTAATTGAGGCTATCAAAGGCCTC
>Ga0256868_10001903_pt1 | contig 11097 bp, 9 predicted proteins | sample RVTome_13_FD_187341 | JGI IMG/M metagenome (GOLD analysis project Ga0256868, IMG submission 187341) | Soil microbial communities from uranium-contaminated site in the Upper Colorado River Basin, Wyoming, United States - RVT92D227 HiSeq ... | reverse complement strand
TGGCTCGACCTCGCAAAGGCATATCAGACCGCAGGGATGACAGATGATGCCGGTTATGCCATTGAAAGGGCTGTAAAGCTTATACCAAAAAACCCGTCCGTAATGTGGGAGGCCGGCGTGTTTTATCTGATAAACGGAAATATAGAAAAGTCCGTGCAGAACTTCCGTGAGTTTATCCTGCTTAAACCCGAGAGGCAGGAAGACGCCTATGACATGCTCTGGAAAATCCCCGTCGATTCCCAATATGTGCTCACGAACTTCATACCCGATTCGTATCCATATCATAAAAGATATCTCTTATACCTTATGTCTACTGACAGGGTCCGGGAATCACAAGAACTCTGGACCTCAATGAAGGGTTCTCAGGTCGAAGACGAATTGCTGATAAGGTATCTCGACTTTCTGATCTCGAGGAATCTTTATCAGGAAGCAGAGGATATATGGACAGAATATATCGACAAAACATTTAAAGAGGGCAAGAGGGATAAATCTTTGCTCCTGTGGAACGGAAGCTTTGAATATAATGTCATGAACGGCGGGTTTGACTGGAAGATCAATGAGACAAAAGGTGTGGATATTTTCCTCGACAGAGATGTCCACATACTCGGAGATCGTTCACTCGGCGTAACGTTTGACGGGACGGAGAATCCCGACATATCAATCGCCTCACAGGTGGTGCGGGTTTCCCCGAAAGCAAGATACCTGCTCAGGGGGAATATCAAGACGAACGGAATCACAACAACGAACGGCCTGTTCTTCTCAGTTGAAGGACGTGACTGCAAAGGGTGGTATAAAAAATCAGATGTCACAACAGGGACAACCTTCTGGAGAGAAGTGAGTGTCGAATTCGATGTCCCTCCTGAATGCAGTGTGTTGTCCATAAAGATAAGGCGGGAAAGGTCAAGTAAACTCGACAATAAAATAAGCGGGAGTGCATGGATAGACGGAATCAGCCTGGTTCAAAAATAGCTGTCACTGCTTCGGCAATCATTGTCTTTTCCGTACTGAGTTTCGGTTCTGTCGAATTATGGTCTTCAACGATCCTGCAGGTATCTGTTTTTACCCTTTTCATGTTCTGGCTCATCATGAAAGGGGATCATGATGAAGGGATACAGATCGTCGGTCCTGACGGCGACAGGAGAGAGAAGCTCCTTTTTGGTGCTCTGTCTCTTTTTTTTGTATACATAATAATCCAGATGCTCCCTATTTATTCCACGGTTCTGAGATACATCTCCCTGCGTTCATTTGACTTCTATTCCTTTTATGCAGTTGACAGGAATTCCGCGGGTCATATAAGCCTCTACGTATATAAAACACAGATCGAATTTATAAGGATGATGACCTGCGCTGTCTTCTTTGTTACCGTTGCTTACAGCATAAGGGATAGGAACTCGCTTGAAAAGATGATCAAGATCATAAGCTATTTCGGATTCGGGCTTGCCGTATTCGCCATCCTCCAGAAGGCTGCATGGAACGGGAAGCTCTACTGGTTCAGGGAAATACCTGAATGCAGCCCGTTCGGACCTTTTCTGAACAGGAATCACTATGCGGGTCTCATGGCTATGCTCATCCCTCTGACCCTGGGCCTTGCATTCACCAGGAAGAGACGTGAAAGACAGATGCTGTTCGGCTTCTTCGGCGTCATCATGTCCGTCTCCCTGTTCCTCTCCCTGTCACGGGCCGGAATAGTCAGTTTTCTTGCAGGTATTTCTGTATTCGCCCTTTTCCTTTTATGGAAAAAATTCAAGGCAAAAAAAATCTGGGCACTTGCATCATTTCTCCTGATAGTGCTGCTGTACCTTCTTTATATAGGCATCGACCCGATTATAGACAGGTTTTACAAGACTGATATAACACGTGAAGCAAGGATAGCGGTCTGGGCTGAGACATTGAGAGCCTTCAAAGACTTCTATCTGACGGGAAGCGGACTGGGAACATTCATGAACGTTTTTCAACTCTACTCGCCCGAACCGATCGTATACCTCTATGACCATGCTCATAATGACTACCTGGAGTTCATTCTCGAAGGAGGCTTAATCGGTGCAATCTTGCTGCTTTCTGTCCTGACATTTCTCATCATCTGTATAGTCAGGGGAAGATGGGATGGAAAGACAGGAATCATAAAGATATCTTTTCTGTCATCAATAGTGACAATCTCCGCCCATAGTGCATTTGATTTCAACCTGCATATCCCTTCAAATGCACTTGTGCTCGCAGCCATTCTTGGTATGGCATTTGCGAATTCAAAGATAAGGGAAGAAACTCAGGAAAATCTCCATATTTCGTAAGAAGTTACGAAAAATATATTATAATTATTTATAATTATATTTAGATAGATATAATGTGGCATGCTATATATACAAAACATGGTAAGGAAGATGCGGTAACCAGCCGTCTTCAACATATCGGGATTGAGGTCCTCAATCCGAAACTCAGGTCAAGAAAATTCAAACGCAGCAAGCTTACAGAGATCATAGAGCCTCTCTTCCCCTGTTATCTCTTTGCAAATTTCGACAAGAACAAGTATTCCCATCTCATAAAATACACGCGCGGTGTAAGGTATATCGTCGGGAAAAACAATCCTGTTATCGTGCAGGATGAAGTGATAGAAGTGATAAGGGAGGGTATGGAAGACGGTGATATAGTCGTTGTCAAGACGCAAAGATTTGAAAAAGGCGGTGCAGTTTTCATCAAGGACGGACCTTTCAGAGATTTATGCGGAATCTTCGAAAGGGAGATTAAAGGCGCTGAGAGGGTGTTGATCCTGCTGAACACGATTCATTGCAGGGTAGAACTCGACAGCTGTTGCCTTGCTGTAGCATGAAATAGCTATCAAGCTTGCAGGCTTGACAGCTTGCCAGCTTGATAGCGTGTTAACTTATTTGCTTAGCACATTGCTTGAAAACGTGTTAAATCGGACATGCCTCCGCCTAAGCGGAGACATGAATGGCGGTAGCCTGCCTTCTTTAGCTTGCCAGCTTGCAGGCTTGTCAGCTAAAATAACTCAATTATGAAAGGCATTATTCTGGCAGGCGGCAGCGGAACAAGGCTTTATCCTGTGACGATAGGCGTCTGTAAACAGTTATTGCCCATCTATGACAAGCCGATGATCTATTACCCTCTTTCTGTTCTCATGCTTTCAGAGATAAGGGATATCCTGATCATCTCGACACCGCAGGATCTGCCGCGTTTCATCAATATATTCGGTGACGGTTCCCATCTTGGACTCAGTTTTTCCTACAAGGAGCAACCCCATCCAGGCGGTATTGCAGAGGCCTTCATCCTCGGTCAGAAATTTATCGGTGATGACAACGTCTGTCTTGTACTGGGCGATAATATTTTCTACGGTCACGGCTTTACAGAGATGCTGAAGAAGGCGTCGCACGATATCAAGACAAAGGGTGGGGCCACGGTATTCGGTTATTATGTCAACGATCCGGAAAGGTACGGTGTAGTCGAATTTGATGAGCATGGCAAGGTTCTGTCCATAGAGGAAAAACCAAAGTCGCCCAAATCCAAGTATGCCGTTACAGGACTTTATTTTTATGACAACAAGGTTGTAAAGATTTCAAAGAACATCGAGCCGTCGCGGAGGGGTGAACTCGAGATAACGGATGTCAACAGGGAATACCTGAAGAGAGGAGAGCTCAGGGTAGAGCTGATGGGAAGGGGCTACGCATGGCTTGACACAGGCACCCACGAGAGTCTTCTCGAAGCAGGGGAGTTTATCGCCACCATAGAGAAAAGGCAGGGGTTGAAGATAGCATGCATAGAGGAAATCGCTTACAAATTAGGCTATATTGATAAAGAACAGCTTGCAAAGCTCGCCCAGAATCTCAACCACAACGAATATGGCAAATACCTTCTCAGGCTAATAAAATAAAAACAGGTAGAGGCATAGGCACAGGTACAGAAAAGAAAAAAGGCAAAAGTATTGGTAAGGATAAATTGTTTTTCTGTACCTCTACTTTTACCTTTTTTATAGTCTTTTAACAATGCCTTTTACTTTCAAACATCTCGAAATTCCTGAAATAATCCTCATTGAACCTGAGAACTTTAAAGATGCAAGAGGGTTTTTTATGGAGACCTATAAGTATTCAGACTTTGCCCCTATGGGAATCAAAGAGCACCTTGTTCAGGACAATTATTCAAGGTCTATGAGAGGGGTATTGAGAGGGCTCCACTACCAGAAGAATCCTTATGCACAGGGAAAACTGGTCCAGTGTATGCAGGGCAGGATTTTCGATGTAGCTGCAGATATCCGGAAAGGTTCTCCGACCTTCAGGAAATGGATCGGCATTGAGCTGTCCGGAGAGAATAACCTCATGCTCTATATCCCGCCGGGATTCGCCCATGGATTTGTCACACTGAGCGAATCTGCCGATGTCGTCTATAAATGCACTGCGGAATACTCTCCGGAGTATGACCGGGGAATAATCTGGAACGACCCGGAAATAAATATCCAATGGCCGGTTGAAGAACCTGTACTGTCTGATAAAGACAGCCGTCATCCGTTATTAAAGAATGCTGACAATAATTTTAAGTACCGTAAGGTGTAAAGGGTGAAAGGTAAAGTGTTATTGCGTTATGGCGTTTATTGGATTGTTGCAGCTTCTTATATCAACCTTAACCTTTTACCTTTGCCTATACCTGAATTTCCATGAAAATTCTTATCACCGGAGCAAACGGCCAGCTCGCTCAGGAATTCCAGAGGTTACTGGGAATCTTCCAGCATGAAATGACAGCACTTGATAAAAAGACTCTGGACATAACCGACCCCGAAAGCACTAAAAAACTTTTTTCACAGTATAATCCCGATATTGTGCTGAATTGTGCAGCGTATAATTTCGTAGACAGGGCTGAAGAGGATTTCGATACCGCATACAAGGTAAATGCGCAGGGAGTGAGAAACCTTGCGCTGGCATGCAAGAGAAATAATGCCCTGCTGGTGCATTACAGCAGCGATTATGTATTTGACGGGAAAAAAGAGGATTTCTATACAGAGGAAGATGAGACGAATCCAATCAATAATTATGGAAAAACCAAATTATTGGGGGAAAACTTCCTCAGGGAAGACTATGAAAAATTCCTCCTGTTCAGGGTCAGCTGGGTCTTTGGCGAAGGGAAGCAGAACTTCCTCTATAAACTGCTGGAATGGGCAAAGAAAAACAGGGTCTTGAGGGTTGTCTATGACCAGATCTCCATCCCCACATATACAAGGGACATTGTGAACCTGACGATGTTTGCAGTAAATAAAGGGCTGAGGGGTGTTTACCACCTGACGAATACCGGCTATGCCACGCGGTACGAAGTCGCGCGGTATTTTTTAGAGAGGCTTGGCATGGATAACCAGATCCTGCCGGTGAATTCAGACTATTTCCCTTCGCCGGCCAAGAGGCCGTTTTTTTCCGCAATGTCCAACCGAAAGCTTGCAAATGATCTGAACGTCGAAATCCCTGACTGGAAAATAGGCATAGAAAGTTATGTGGAGACGGTGTTCGAAAAAGAGGAAATCTGATGCGTAAGCTTTTAATAACGGGCGGAGCAGGATTTATCGGAAGCGAGTTTGTCAGGCAGGGGATCAAAAGAGGATACACCATTGCGGTGGTCGACAAGCTCAGTTATGCCGGTGATTTCGCGAGATTAAAAGAAGTCGAACGGAATATAGCTTTTCACAAACTTGATGTAACCGACAGGAAATCTCTTGAGGATGTCTTTAAAAAAGAGAAACCTGATGCAGTCGTTCACTGGGCTGCTGAGAGCCATGTCGACAGGAGCATCGCTGATGCATCTCCGTTCCTTGATACCAACATAAAAGGGACACAGATCCTGCTCGATATATCAATAAAACATGGAATCAATAAATTTATCAACATATCGACTGACGAAGTATATGGTGATCTCGGGGAAGACGGGCAGTTTTTTGAAACAACACCGTTAAACCCCAGCTCGCCGTATTCAGTCAGCAAGGCTGCTGCAGATATGTTCGGCAGGGCATATCACAGGACATACGGCCTGCCGGTGATCACCGTCAGACCATCGAATAATTACGGCCCCTGGCAGTATCCGGAAAAACTCATTCCCGTGATCATAATGAAGGCTTTGAACAACGAGAAAGTTCCTGTCTATGCAAAAGGCGAGAACGTGAGGGAATGGTTATTTGTCTCCGACTGCGCAGAAGCAGTCTTTGAGATACTGGAAAAGGGACAGACCGGGGAAATCTATAATGTCGGAAGCGGCGAGGAAAAACGGAATATTGAAGTCGTAAAAACCATCCTTCAAATACTGGATAAGCCTGAGGACCTCATAGAATTCGTCAAGGACAGGCCGGGCCATGATTTCAGGTATTCCCTGAATTCACATAAAATAAACGAACAGATCGGCTGGAAGATCAAAGTACATTTTCCGGAAGGAATCAAAAAAACAGTAACGTGGTACCGGGATAATATTGAATGGGTGAAAAGCAAGGTACAGGTACAGAAAAGAACAGGCTAATATTTTTACCTTTACCTCTACCTGTTTTCTATGTTTGACGATAAAATTTTCAGAGAATACGACATACGCGGAGTCGTCGGCAGGGAGCTTGATGAGGGTTTTGCCCTGTCCCTGGGAAAGGCTTTTGTCTCGCACCTCAAAAGCGTCGACCCTGATGCGAAATGGGTGAGTGTCGGAAGGGATGCGAGGATGAGCTCCGAAGGACTTGCCGCCGGCATCATAAAGGGAATCGTATCAAGCGGTGTCAATGTTTACGACGTCGGGCTCTGTCCTACGCCATTGCAGTATTTTTCTCTCCATCGCCTGGATCTTTCCGGTGGCATCATGGTGACCGGTAGCCATAACCCGCCTGAATACAACGGGTTCAAGCTGAGTATCGGGAAAGAGACGATTTTCGGAGAAGAGATACAGAAAATCAGGGAGATCATCCAGAATCAAGACTGGTTTGAAAATCCAGACAGGGGAAATGTTGAACAGTATGATGTAGTCTCTGTATACCGTGACTTTATGATAAAACGTTTTTCCTATCTTTCAGATGAAAAATACAGGCCATTAAAGGTAGTTGTAGATGCAGGAAACGGTACGGCCGGTATTGTCGCTCCGGAAATCCTTGAGGCCATGGGATGCAGGGTGATCCCTCTTTACTGTGAACCCGACGGCCGATTCCCCAACCACCATCCGGACCCGACAGTAGTGGAATATATCGGTGATCTTATACGATTGACAAAGGAGGAAAAGGCCGATATCGGCGTCGGATATGACGGAGATGCCGACAGGATAGGTATTGTCGACAGTTCCGGGAACATAATCTGGGGCGACCAGATAATGATCGTGCTGGCAAGAGACGTCCTTAAGAAGAACCCCGGCGCAGTCATCATCGGAGATGTGAAATGTTCACAGCTGATGTTTGACGATATAGAGAAGAAAGGGGGCGTACCGATCATGTGGAAGACCGGCCATTCCCTGGTGAAGGACAAGATGAGAAAAGAAGCCGCACTCCTTGCCGGCGAGTTCAGCGGCCATATCTTTATCGCTGATGATTATTTCGGGTACGACGATGCCATATACACGACTTTCCGGCTTATTGAGATCATGAAGACTTCGGGAATGGGGATAAAGGAACTTCTTTCGGATATCCCCCGGATGTTTTACACTCCCGAGATACGCGTGGACTGCCGTGACGACCAGAAAAAAGCTGTTGTTGAAAAACTGGTGAACCGGTGTAAGGAATACGCAGTGTCAGGCAAGGGATCTCTTCCCATAAAAAAGATATATGATATTGACGGAGCAAGGGTTGTTTTTGAGAAGGGATGGGGCCTCGTACGTTCGAGCAACACCCAGCCGGTCATCGTGCTCCGCTTCGAAGCTGAAGACGAAGAGAGCCTGCGGCAGTACAGGACATTCCTTGAAAATGAAGTGGAAAAGGCAATGGGAGGAAAAAAATGAAAGCATTGATCCTTGCAGGTGGTTCAGGAACAAGGCTCTGGCCGTTGAGCAGAAAGAACTATCCAAAGCAGTTCCTGAAGCTCAACAGCACAAGCTCTCTCCTGAGGGAGACTATCGAGAGACTGCTGAATGTATTTTCTCCCGGTGACATTATCGTGATGACGAACAGCGAATACAAGTTCCATGTCCTGTCAGACCTGAACGCCATAGCTGAAGACCACCATATATCCCCTGTAAGCAACATAATCCTTGAACCCGTCGGGAGGAATACAGCGCCGGCGATAGCCCTCGGGATGAAGTACTGCACAGAGAAACTCGGATGCAGGAAAGATGAGGTATTATTTATTTCTCCTTCAGATCATATCATTAAGCCGGCAGACCGGTTTGCAGAGTACATAAAGCTTTCCGGGGAGATTGCCGGAAAAGGCAATATTGTGACATTCGGCATCAAGCCGACAAGACCAGAGACAGGGTATGGATATATAAAGGCTGAGGGCAAAGAGCTGGGAGCAAAGAGCCATGGGTATTTTCGAGTCGAGAAATTTACAGAAAAACCGGACATGGATACTGCAACTCAATATATCAACGAAGGCAGTTACTACTGGAATTCAGGCATGTTTGCCTTCAGCATCGGGACCATGGCTGAAGAGTTAAGAAGATATGCACCGGATATCAGGAATATGCTTGATCTGAGCTTCGACAGGATGGTATCTGATTTCAAACAGATGCCTGAAATTTCGTTAGACTATGCTGTGGCCGAAAAATCCGAAAAGATAGTAATCCTCCCACTCGATGTCTACTGGAACGACATCGGATCATGGGACTCTCTCTATGACGTGGTCGATAAGGATGAAAGGGGCAACATCAAGATGGGTGACACAATCACCATAGATACAAAGGACACCCTCATCATCAGCGGCAAAAGGCTGATCTCGACCATAGGGATGGAGGACTGCCTCATTGTTGATACGGAAGATGCAGTATTGATTGCCAAAAAAGGGGAGACGCAGAAGGTAAGGGAGATAGTAGAGAGGCTGAAGGAAGAAGACAGGAAAGAGGCAACCGAGCATGTTACAACATACCGTCCCTGGGGAAGCTATACGGTTCTTGAAGAAGGTGAACGGTACAAAATCAAGCGGATAGTCGTCAATTCAGGGGCCAGGCTGAGCCTCCAGATGCATTATCACCGGTCGGAGCACTGGGTAGTGGTGAGGGGCACGGCAAGGGTGACCATAGGCGATCTTGAGAAGCTCGTCCATGAAAATGAATCGGTGTATATACCCAAATCGACCCGTCACAGGCTTGAGAACCCGGGCAAGGTACCGCTCGAAATAATTGAGGTTCAGAACGGCGAATATGTCGGTGAAGACGACATCGTGAGAATCGATGATGTATACGGCAGAAATAAAGAATAAGGCAAAGGTAAAGGCAAAGGAAAGCAAAATGAAAAGGCTAAGTAGAGTCTGTTTATAAACTATGTTTTACATAATCCGTCATTCCCCGACCTGATCGGGGAATCCAGAGTTTTCAATAGGTTCTGGATTGTCCGGTCAAGCCGGACAATGACAAAATACGACTTTATAAACAGACTCTAAGTAATAATGAACAGTTTTCCTCATTTCTGTACATGTGTCTCTACCTCTACCTTTATCTTTACGCTTCACTAATTACGAATCACATAGAACATTGAACGTAGAGGAAAGGAGCTGAAATGAAAAAAGCATTGATTACCGGCATCACCGGGCAGGACGGGTCGTATCTCGCAGAACTGCTTTTATCAAAGGACTACGAAGTGCACGGGTTAATCCGCAGGTCGAGTGCCTTTAACACAGGCAGGATAGACCACATTTACACAGACCCGCATATACCGGGGACCCGGTTATTCCTGCACTATGGCGACCTCTCCGATTCAGGGCAGCTCTCAAACCTTATATACAATATCAGGCCTGAGGAGATATACCATCTCGGCGCCCAGAGCCATGTAAAAGTCAGTTTCGACATGCCGGAATATACCGGAGACATAACCGCCATCGGCACAACAAGACTCCTTGATGCCATAAGAAGAAGCGGGATAAAGGCCAGGTTCTACCAGGCTTCTTCATCCGAGATGTTCGGCGCATCTCCGCCGCCCCAGAACGAAAACACACCGTTTTATCCCCGCAGCCCTTATTCTGCAGCAAAGGTATACGCCTACTGGATGACGGTGAATTACCGGGAAGGTTATAAGATGTTTGCATGCAACGGCATCCTCTTTAACCATGAATCACCCCGCCGGGGCGAGACATTTGTCACAAGAAAAATCACGCGCGCACTCGCAAATATGCTTGCAGGAAAACAGAGGAAACTTTATCTCGGCAACATCGAGTCGAAGAGAGACTGGGGGTTTGCTCCGGAATATGTTGAGTGCCAGTGGCTTATCCTCCAGCAGAACAAACCTGAGGACTTTGTGATCGGGACAGGTGAGAGCCACTCGGTAAGGGAATTCCTGGAGGCGGCATTCAACTATGTCGGAATCGAGATAGGGTGGAAAGGCAAAGGTGTAAAACAAAAAGGCATTATCAGATCGATAAATAGTAAGCAGTATGAAGTAAGCAGTAAGCAGCAAAAGGCAGAAAGAGGGGGGGCCTTAGTGCATACTCCCTACTCCCTGCTAAAGACTGGCAATACTATTATCGAGATAGACCCGAAATATTTCCGGCCTACAGAAGTTGATTACCTGAAGGCTGATATCACAAAGGCCAGACAGAAGCTCGGATGGGAGCCGCGGACAACATTCAGTGAACTGGTAAAGATAATGGTTGACTATGATATGAAACTCATCAAACTCACCCCTGTCGGCGAAGGCATAAAAATCTGCGAGAAAAAAGGCTTCACCTACACCAGGCACGACTTCTCAAAATACGAGAAAATACGTGAGAGATGCTGATAAAAAAGAAAGGTACATGTCCTTTTACCTTTACCTTATCTTTTATGCTATATGCTATAAATTCTAAAAGATCTTAAAAATATTTTAAGTTTTTTGTGTCATTCCCTGTCCGTCAATACGTAAGACGGATGATCAGGGAATCCAGGTACGAAAGTATTCGGGAAAGGAACTGGATTATCCAGTCAAGCTGGATAATGACAACCATTGGAACAGAGTTCGCTATGAATAAA
>Ga0256868_10001902_pt1 | contig 11098 bp, 11 predicted proteins | sample RVTome_13_FD_187341 | JGI IMG/M metagenome (GOLD analysis project Ga0256868, IMG submission 187341) | Soil microbial communities from uranium-contaminated site in the Upper Colorado River Basin, Wyoming, United States - RVT92D227 HiSeq ... | reverse complement strand
AAAGACGATGCGGAACTTGGTTTGATAATTCATGATTAAGTCACCGCCACCAAAAAAGAGAAGGCCAAGGGCGGTACATATCAGGGCGAGAAAGATCACCAGCCCTGTTGTGTAAAAAAGCGTGGTCAGGTATTTGGCCGTAATGATCTTACTTCGAGAGGGGGGTCGAATCAACAGAAGCCTCACTGTCCCAGCTGTGGCCTCGCTTGAGACAATGTCTCCTGCCACCAGGGTGATGAGAAAGGGGATGTGTATATGGAGGCTGTTCATAATGAAGGCTGTAATGAACCAACCGTTCAGGACATTTCCATAGATGAGAAAATCTTTCTGAAAAGATTTCATCATACGATCAAGGATCTCGCTCGCACTCAATTTCATCACCACTTCAGTCATGATGACAATCAAGGCGATGAAGCCAAAACTGATGTACGTGCGCCATCGGCTGAAAGTCTTGTAGGTCTCAAACCAGAAAAGCTTCATATATCCGAAATCCCTTCAGTGATCTTCAAAAAAAAGTCTTCGAGCGTTCGATGGGGGTAAAAGGATAACACCTCGATATGATTCGAAACAAGAAACTTGTTCAACTCGGAGGCGTGACCGGGCTCAACACGCAATTCAATCCTACCGTCCTCGACGGAAAGGAGCACCACCCAGGGGAGTTTCCTGAGAAGTTCGACCGCCGAGTCAAGAGGGGAGACCTGGATGGAATACTCCAGGGGTTCTCTATCGAGCAGTTCAGAGACAGACCCCTGAGCAATCAGCTCACCCCGATTGATCACAGCCATCCTGGTCGCAACCAGCTCGACTTCCGAAAGAAGATGAGAAGAAAGAAAGATGGTCATCTGTTTCTCGCTGGCGAGCTTCTTGATCAGCCCCCTGACTTCTTTCATTCCCTGTGGGTCGAGTCCTGTAGTCGGTTCGTCAAGGATGATCAGTTCTGGTTCGGTCAGCAGAGCCTGAGCGATTCCGAGTCTTTGCTTCATTCCGTGTGAAAAAGTCTTAACTTTTTCAAAAGCACGAGATGTCAACCCGACCCCATCGAGGGCATCCATGATCTCTCTTTTTTGTACACGGCGGGTCATCGAGCCCAGTATTTCCAGATTCTTGTAGGCGGAAAGGTAGAGGTAGAAATCCGCTTTTTCGACAATTCCACAGACCCGTGAGAGAACGACCCGGCGGTGTCTATGAAGATCCATCCCGAACATTTCAATCGAACCGGAAGAAGGCATGAGGAGCGTCAGGATCATGCGTATGGTTGTGCTTTTCCCTGCGCCGTTTGGGCCGAGGAAACAAAAAACATCCCCACGGCGGACTTCCAGGTTTAAATCCTTGGCAGCCCATCGTTTTCCAAACTTCTTGCTCAGGTGAGTGGTTCGCAGAACCACTTCTTTTTGAGAAAGATTTTCCATGACTTCACCGAAAACAGAGAAGTCCTTCTTATCCTTCTTCTCTGTTTATTTCGCTACTTCAAGCCATTGATCTTTGCGTTCAAGGCGTTTACCCTGTTAGAAATGATGCCCCGCTAAAATTTCTAAAGGGGTGAACTTAATCCGGATAAAAACGGATTCCGATCTCAAAAATGTCATCGCTGAATTCCTTAGGGATGGGAGGCAAAGGTTCTGCCTTCTTGATTGCCCGCATTGCCGTCTGGTCATAAAGGGCATTGCCGGACTTTTTTTCAAACCATGATTTTTGAACTTTGCCGTTCCTTTCTATGATGACGACAATGATTGTCTCCAGGTCACTTTTACCTTTAGGAAGACCTCCGGGAAGTACCCACTCCTTTTTGATTTTTGCCCATATCATACTATAGTAATCGTTCAGCTTGGATTCCAATGCGGAGGAACCTCCGAAGGGGGAACCCCAAGGCGATCCGCCTGTTGGGGACCCAATCGTGCCCGACCCTGTTCCGGTTCCAGTTCCAGACCCGGAGGCCGTCGACTCTTGAGATGGATAAGTCTTAGAAGGTTCCCCAGTCGGACCCTTATCCGATCTCTCACGAAGGGCTACTTTTTTTCGAATCTCTTCAAGGGCTGCCTTTTTATGAATATCCTCCATGGCCTCTTGAAGAGACTTAAGAGAACTCTTTCTCTTTTCAAAGGTCTCGCCGTTCTCAGCCTTCTCCACCTTCTTTTCCGGCTTCTTTTCTGCCTTTTTCTGATACGATTTTATGCCTTCGGTCTTTTCACTTTTCTTTTGATCCCCGGTGGGTTTCGACTTTTCAACCGGTGGGGAAACAGGCGATGCTATGGGAGAACCAGGGCCTCCTGGAGTGGAACTCCCCAAGGGAGATCCGTCTCCTTGAGGCGAAAAGGACCGGATGGTCACTCGATAAATAGAAGGGCGCATTTCTGCAATTGTAGGCCTCATGCCGAAGGTGACAACGGCGATGAGGGTAAGATGAAGCAGCAGTGAGAAAATCCCCGCTTTCAGCAATCCGCCCTTATCAGGGATAGCCAAATCGTTCAAAAGAGAAGGCTGTGCTCTCCCCTTTTGTAATCTTCTCATTTCTTCAACTCAATCCCTAAGCCCGGGTTCTTCACGCCCGATTGGGTTAAGACGTCCATCACTTGGATTACAGCATCATATTTGACATTCTTATCCCCGTTAATAATCACAAAGGCGTCCGGTTTCGTTCTCATCATGGCCCTCAGCTTATATTTGAGGGCCTCTAATTCCAGTTTTGTATCCTCTAAGAAAACCTCACCCTGAGCATTGATATGGATAATGATGTCTCGCGATGCCTCATCCGATTTCGATGCCTTGGGCAGTTGGACTTTCATGCTGGATTGATAAATGAAAGGCGTGGCGATCATGAAAATGATCAATAGAACCAGAACCACATCGGTAAAAGGAGTGATATTAATCTCTGCCATCAATTTGGATCTTCTATTTTTTCTCCTCATGGTATTTATTCCCTGCCTATCAGGTCGATGAGTTCGGAAGCGCATAACTCCATATCGTTCACAAAACGCTCCACCTTCTTCATAAAATAATTGAAGGCGATCACCGCAGGGACTGCCACAAACAGCCCCATCGCCGTGCAGACCAGTGCTTCTGCAACGCCTCCGATAACAATACTCATTCCACCGGCTCCGGCCGCGGCAATATCATGAAATGCCCTGATGATCCCGAGCACTGTCCCAAAGAGCCCGATATAGACAGCCGTGTTCCCGATGGTTCCCACGATGCTCGTAAAGCGTTCTAATTTTGTGGTTTCGACCGTGATCTGTCGCTCCATCGCGCCGGAGATCTGTTTTTCATGCTGATCATGAAGCACCAGTCCCGAATAAATGACATTCGAGATAGGGGCATACGTGTGCTTGCAGATTTCCATTGCTTTTTCGATGCTCCCACTTTTCAGTGCCCTTTTTATTTTCGTCATAAATTCCGATCTTTTGGTTCGGGATAGTCTTTTGTAGTAAAGGATCCTTTCCAAGAGAATCGTGATGGATAAAAAAGAGCAGAAGAGCAAGACATACATCGTGAACCCGCCTATTTGAATGATTTCCCAGACTGTTTTTCCTGCAAACATCTCATTCCTCCTCTATCGATTCCGCATTGATTTGGTCCAGGTGATCTGAAAGCCTCTTCGTCAACCAATATTACTCATCCGTCAGGATTTCGCAAGCACTATTGTCTGTTCCATTTCCGGAGTGTGAAGATTGCGCTAAAAAGTTTTGAGTTTCTTTTAGGGTTGGGATTCCCTTTCTTCCACCAAGCTCTCGACATTTGAGGGCTGCCACGGCATTGGCAAATTTCAAAATCTCCCTTACCTCCCAATTCTGCAATAGGCCGTAAATGAACCCTGCATGGAAGACATCGCCTGCACCGGTCGTGTCGACGGTATTGATCTTAAACCCTGCGATCCGAAAAATACCACCCTTCATAAGGGCGACGGCACCTTCACGGCCCAATGTTGCACAGAGAAACCCAGGGGTCTGTCTCTGTATTTCGATAAGGGCCTTTTCTCGATCTGAAATTCCTGTGAAGAGTGTGGGGAACCTTGATGAGGTGATGACGAAGTCAATCTTCTTAATCAGCTCGGAGGTGAGGGGTTCTACCTTATCGAGGTCAACGACGGTTGGAATTCCTTCCTCCTTTGCCCACCCGGCACACCGAATGGCAGCATGGATGTCATGCCCGTCTAAGTGGAGGAACTTTCCAGAACAGATTTCCTCCTTTCGGAGTTCTCCTTCACGATACATCAATCGTTCATCTCGATTCCAGAGGATCGTCCGTTCTCCCAAGGCGCCATCCACGATAATCGTAGCAAACTGATTTGCGGCATTGGGTTCGGTTGTCACCGAGGAGACATCCACTCCTTCCTGACGAATGGAATGGAGAGAGAATTGCCCCAATTCATCCTCTCCAACTTTTCCAATATATTTCGTTCTTACTCCCCATCGACTCAGGGCCACCATGGCGGTAGCCACCTGACCTCCTCCTTGTTTGGAAAACCGGAGGATCTCCATTTTTGAATTCAATGTGGGGAATTTTGGAACCAGGCTGAAGAAATCTACAGAGTTGAGCCCCATCCCCACCACATCAAAAGGTTTGTCTGTGGGGAGAGGAAGATTGAATCGCATATCTTTTTTTACAAAGCTTTTAGTCATTTTTCAAGGTTTTCAAAAAAAGAGTTCAGGGATGAGAAGAGGAACTCTATTTTAAGGAAGGCAGCTGGAACAGGATCATCCGATATTTCAGCCAGATATTTTGATCATTGCAGATAATCGAAGTGCCAACTGTCTTGTTAGAGGTGTCATAGCTTATTCGAACTCCTCTGATTCCTCTGCAGGATAGAAGAAATAGAGGTCTTCCCGGTTGATACTTTTTGCATCGTTTTGGACTAAAAATTCTTCTTCCTGCTTCCGGAATGCTATTGCCGCTTCTTGCAACCTATCCAGCTTTTCTAGGTCAAAGGTTAACACTGGGTCAAAGGATGGCGGTGATATTTTTACTGTATCGAATAGCACTGTCAATCAATGGTATTCTTTATAACCTCAGCAATCTGCCGGCAGTACTGCTCCGTGAGTTCCTGGGTTGGTCCCTCTACCATGACGCGGCACATATTTTGAGTACCCGAATAACGCACGAGAACCCGGCCATTGTCGCCGAGTTCAGACTCTACCTGTTTGATCACCTCTATGACTTTTGGTAACGAGGAAATTTCCGGTTTGCTCTTTACATCCACGTTGATCAGTTTCTGCGGGTAGATCTCCATCATTTTCGAAAGTTCTGACAAAGGTTTACCGGTGTCAACCATAGCCGCTATCAGTTGTATGGCGGTAATGATCCCATCACCCGTTGTGTGGTGTTCAAGGAAAATCATATGACCAGCATCCTCTCCACCCATAATCGCTCCCAAGCGGACCATATCTTCCAATACATAACGATCTCCCACTTTCGAGGCATGGTGTTGAATGCCATGCTTCTTGCAAGCCACCTTAAGCCCGAGATTGCTCATCACTGTGCTAACAAGCAGATCGCTCTTTAGCTTCCCCTTCTCCTTGAGGTTCTGGGCACATATGATCAGGGCCTGATCGCCGGAGATTTCCCGTCCTTTCTCATCCACAGCAATCAGCCTGTCACCGTCACCGTCAAAAGCGAGTCCAATATCCGCTCTCGCCTCGACCACCCGTTTTCTAAGATCCTGAGTATGCTGAGATCCACAACGATCATTGATATTGAGACCATTGGGGGTATTGTAGATGACCTCCACGGTGGCGCCTAACTCAAAGAATGTGTCCGGAGCAATTTTGTAGGTGGCTCCATTCGCTGTATCGATGACAACCTTCATCCCCTCCATCGTTAAATGCCGAGGGAAAGTATTTTTCAGGAACACGATGTAACGACCATGCACATCCTCCAACCGGTAAGCCTGCCCCATCTCCCTAACTGGTGGGACCATCTCAGGCAATTTATTTTCGAGAATGAGCTTTTCGATCTTTTCTTCCTCATCATCAGAGAGTTTAAAACCGTTGCCAGAAAAAATCTTGATTCCATTATCCTGATAGGAGTTGTGGGATGCAGAGATTACGATCCCGGCATCCGCTCGCATGCTCTGCGTTACAAAAGCAATTCCCGGCGTGGGAAGCACCCCCACCAGGTAAGGATATCCTCCCATCGAGGTAATACCAGACTCCAGAGAACTTTCAAGCATATAACCTGATATACGGGTGTCCTTTCCGATAATGATTCTTGTCCTGTGATTCGGTTTTTTCAGCAGGTGGGCAATTGCTTGCCCTACAGAGAAGGCGATCCCAGCATCCATAGGATATCGATTGGCTTCTCCTCTTATTCCATCTGTTCCGAACAACTTCCCCATATATTTTTCCTCCTCATGTGAGATGTGAATGATATTTTTTAAACATATTCAATGCAGGCAAAGCCTTTCCTGCTTGACCACATATAAGATCAACGATGGCATCGAGCCATTGCGTACCCCCCGCAGAGACATGAGGGGGCAAGCTCTGGATCACCTCGATATAGTTCCCACCGTGCTCCGCCCTGTGTTTCACTAATGCGTTGAGGAATGGGTCCCGCTTTTCCTCACCGGCCGTTTTACCTACGTCACTGACCAACAGCTCTTCAAGTAATTTACCTTTTTCATAAAACTCCTGTTTCACTCTTATGGTTTTAGCTCTGTCTTTTTCTTTATCAGGTGATACGGGCATTTTGGCCGCCATATCCTTGAGCCGCTTAATCCTCTCCTCTTTGGCTATCTGAAGATTTTCAAGTATGGCTGTAAAAATCAGATGACCAAATTCCTGATCTTCAAAGAACATTCTTCGTACATGAAGATACCACTGCTCCAAAGCGATCAAGTTTGCAATATAAATGATATTGTTTTCAACGATATGGGAAAGGCTTGGATAGGCCCTGGGAATGAGGTCAACGACCTTGCCTGAGTGACTCTTGCTTACAATCAGTTGTTTCTCCGTGTCCACATCCTCATGGAGGACTGATCCAGCAGCCACGACATTGCCGTAACTCATCCGGAGAGGCCCAACCATGCCACCCTGTCCCCCGAGGAAAATTGGCGGTTTGTTAAGCATGACACCACGAGGGACATCACCGATTAAAGATGCAGTGGTTTTGTCCCCTTCTGGGGTAAAGTTGAAGTGAATATAGGAGCTCCCTACTTCGCTGTGGTCCTTACGGCTCGTGCCTCCTGCCATGAGACAGTCACAAAAATTGATAAGACTCCCAAGCGTAACGAAAGGGAACAGAATGGTATGTTTCAGGCCAACGCAGTGTGCGCCGTTCGCCTGTTCTTCCAACAAGCACGCCTCACGAACGTGTCCACCAAGTCCCATGTTCGCCTTTTCAAGAAAAACGGATTTTTTAAAATATCCCCCCTTCAATTCTACTTTAGGCCCAAGCTGGCAGTTTTCCACTGTGACAGGGGCCTCATAACCAAGCTGGACCCCCGCGGAGATGACCGTCTTTTCCCCGTAAATCCGGCAACCAGGGTAGATCTTGACACCGTTGCCCGAAATTTGATCGATATTGACTTCGTCGCCCACATCGATGGTGAGTGGGGTGGGAATACTCACCCCTTTTCTGATGAGTTGTTCAATTTTGTTGTAAGAGATAGGTTTTAAGTCCACCTTTTCCTCCTCAAAAATGTCGAAAAGGATTTTACATATAACTTCTATTTTTAAACCAACATTGAAGAATTTTCAATAATTTATTGAAATCAAACTGTCTTCTTTTTTCGACCTTCCAAAAGCGACTGATCTTTAATGGCAATTGTTTACCATATGGTAAACAATAATAAAAGGGGTCTGTCCAGGAAATGAAGGAAATCTTTACTTTCTTATTTTAGAGGAGCCGTTAAACAATGGCTCGCAAGCCTAAATATAATCTGCCCAGTTGGTCTACCATGTCATAACTTGTGGTGGTGGGTTGAGGTGACTGTTTACAAAAATAACGAGAACGATACCGAGAGGGGTTTTGGGTTGGAAGGGAAACCTTTGAAAGGGCAGATCAGTAAGACAGATTCCTCGGCTAACCCCTATAGCCCTGTTGCCATCAAATATGTCTGACGAAACTAACGGCTCATTCTGGAGGATGAAACCTCCTTGATGAAACTGTCAGGATAATTTTTGAAAATCTTTTTGTCTTTTAAAAACTGGGCGGCTTCATTTTCATTCATAAACTGTCCTACAAGGACTCTGTATAAGGTCCCCCTACTCCTGCCTCTCATCGTTATCCAATGGGCTTCCAACCCTTCCTTTTTAAAAGCTTCTACAATCTCGCGGACGTTTTCCATATCGCTAAATGCTCCAACCTGTATGGCATAATATTTCCCCTGGGGTAAAGGTTTACTGGGTTTCGTGATTTCTTCGGATATTGCTTTTTCTTTTTTCACCTCTTCTTGTGCGGTTTTCGCGGCTTCCGGCTTCGTCTGAACCGGAAGCGATTGAGAAGGAGGTTTTGGGGGTCCCGGAGAGGGGGCGACAGAAGGGGGGGGTGAAGTTGCTGGAGAGGGGGCGACAGAAGAAGGGGGTGAGGTTGTTGGAGAAGTGGCAACAGCAGGGGGTTCGGGGGCTGCTGGAGAGGGGACAGCAGCAGGGCGTTTTGGGGTTGGTGGAGGAGTGACAACCGTTGACGGCTGCGTATCAAATATTTTGAAAAGCTGGGGGATGAGCGTTGGCTTCAGGATAGTCATCGTGAAGATCGATGCTAATACAATAAAGGCGATAGATGCAACGATAATAAAGGAGCGGTATGACCGCTTTTTATTCTGCTCTGGTTTTTTCTTTTCAGGGATGAAGGTTTCTGCTTCTTCTTCTTTTTCGATATCCGCAACGCGCTGATACATGCTATCCAATTCAACGAGCAGTTCTTCTTCCGGTATCTGCTTGTCTTTCATTTTTAATGTCTCCTTCTTCGCTGGTTGGCGCCACGTTCTTGTCTGCGGCCTTTTTTAGTCATGCATTCTTTTTAGATAGCGATTTGCCACGATGTCAGCATCTAATCCTATGCATTGAGCATAAGCCCTTAAAAAACCCTTCAGGAATATTCTGGAAGGCGTTTTTTCAAACTGGTCATTCTCGATAGCCTGTAAGTAAACCATCCGGACCTTCACTATTTCCGCAATCTCCTCAAGCGATACCCCCAATTCATCCCTGATCTTTTTCAAATCTTCTCCTGATAGGACGTCATGGGTGAGAATTTCCTGAATCGTAGGGTTAGAAGACACGATGGGTTTCAATCTGTCTCTTATTCTTAATGCCGTATTGCTTCTTGGCCGTTTCGCATCAGACATGAGACTCAGCTTTTTCCGATCCTTGTGATATTGCATCTCCTTTTGAAGGATACCGCTTTCGATAAGTAATTGATCGTAGCGGGACCTACTCCTTTCGTCCATGAGGGTGGAATATGCCTCATCCAGCTTCGCCAGTATTTCCTCCCGTTCTTCTCGGGAAAAAAAAGAATAGCTTGCCAGAGAATCGTTATGATAGAGTTGATACATCTCTTTATATGCCTGATGAACCTCGAAAGGCGAGGCATCGGAAGCTACTTCCAAAAGTTCATAGAAGTTCAAATCCTCAACTGTCTTCACACGATCATGACCCGTTGTTTAAATCCGCTTAAGTGAAAGTTGGGGCTGACAAAGCCACGGCTTGTTCCTCTGTCATACCCGTCATGCGTTTGATGACGACTTTGAGATCCAGAGTGGCTTGGGAGTAAGAATATTTTTCGACAAAAGACTCTTTCCTGCACACCGCCTCATGGACGCGTTCGTCAAAACTCACGTTGCCTATGAATTGAATTCTCATGCCGAGGTGTTTCTCAACAATTTTACAGATGAGCGCTCCGATTCTTGGACTATCCTGTCTTCTCACCTGATTAAGAACCAGCTTAAACTGAAAAGCCTTCAAAATCCTTTCTATTTTACTACCTTGCTCCGGATCGATATGTTTCAGCATATTGAGAAGGTATTCCGGATGATGAATGATGGCATCCTGGTCCTGTGCTTCTGCTTTCTCAGCCAGGCTCCTGAAACGATCGATCCTGAGCACCTGGCGGATCTTGCGGACATAAACGGAGCGAATGAGCCTGTAGATATTTTCGATCGATGTGGGTTCTGGAATGCAAACAAAAATTCCAGAGTCTGATAGGGTAAAAAAATCGATGGTATTAAAAGAGGTACCTGCGCCAAGGTCAAGCAGAATATAGTCATAATCCAGTCTTGATATCGCACGCAGCATTTTCATCTTCTGTTCGTGAGCGAGATTGGAAATGTCCAGCTTATTCCCGGCTCCGCTGATTAGAAAAAGGTTATGGATCGGCATTTCGAGAACTGTTTCTTCAAGGGTTGCCACTTTCTTATTGAGAAAATCAGAAAGACTTATCTCCGGATTGGGCAGGCCGATGATCGTGTGAAGATTGGGCGTGCCGAGGTCGGCATCGATCAGAAGAGTCTTGAATCCTTGCCGGGCTAATAGAATTCCGATATTACTCGTGAGAAAACTCTTGCCGGTTCCTCCTTTCCCTCCACCGATGGGCCATATGTGGGGCATAAAGTCTGAACTATATTGATTTATGCTATTCATTATTCAACTCTATATGATTATAAATTATAGCACAATCAAGGGATATTTGCGGTACGGGCACGTTCAGAAGATGGGGATATCCCGCATGGTTCTTGTCCCTCTCGTCCTATAATAAAAAAGAAAGACCATGATGTTTGTCCTTCATATTTTTATCTCCTTGGCACTCGCGCTTCAGCGACTGGCCAGAAAGTTTGTCCGACTGATAGCGCTTGCTCGCTGTTCCCGATCAGGATCACTTGAGCCCATATTATGCATTTTCTATACCGAACTTTTGAGCTTTTATGGTGCCGCAAGGAATAGTAACCCATCAGCGAGACTCAGCGTGATTTATAGGTCAAAAGGTCTGTAACCCCTCTATTTCGGAAGTTAATTTACACCCCTAAAAGGTTCTTGTCAACCATTTGGGTTCGAATGCGCTCACTTGCCTACCCCCAGATTTTCCTTATCCTTTCCAGACGGAGTGAAATGGATGGTACTTCCCCCCTGGCCAACCCCCTCCTCGAGGCTTCATAAGGCCGATTTCTTAGAGA
>Ga0256868_10001899_pt1 | contig 11107 bp, 9 predicted proteins | sample RVTome_13_FD_187341 | JGI IMG/M metagenome (GOLD analysis project Ga0256868, IMG submission 187341) | Soil microbial communities from uranium-contaminated site in the Upper Colorado River Basin, Wyoming, United States - RVT92D227 HiSeq ... | reverse complement strand
ATCTTGAAACTTGTCGTTGGGGAAATGCCCAGAGTAAGGCCAGAATTAAAGGCTGACATTTATGGAGTATGCGGGGCTCCTGGGGTTGCTGAGGGACCGGCGAGGGTCATCATGACCTATGAGCAGCTAAAGGAAGTGAAACCCGGCGAAATCCTGGTCTGCCCGGGCACGAATCCCGCGTGGACACCGATTTTTGGTATTGTCAAGGGCGTGGTCGCCGATAGGGGCGGTACGCTAACCCACACTGCCATTGTCGGTCGAGAGTATGGATTACCAACAATAGTCAATAGCTTTGAAGGTACGACAAAAATCAAGACCGGAATGAAGATAAGGGTAAACGCAACCGAGGGTACCATCTACTTTCTGGATAAGTAAAGGAAGGTTTCGTCATACGGTGACGGTAACGATGCCCGTATCGTCATTCGGCTACGTCATAGGTCTTAAGAATTTTACGTTACCGTCAGACCCTTAACGAAACGGGCTTCCTAACCGTAACCTTTACCGAGGAGTAAATATGATGAGACTCAAAGATAAGGTGGCCATTATCACAGGGGCGGCTAGGGGACTGGGAAGAACCTTTTCCATAGCTCTGGCGAAAGAGGGAGCCAAGGTCATGGCCATCGATATTACCGACCTTGAGGACACAATAAGGGAGATTAAATCCTTGGGTGGGATGGCCGAAGGTTTACGGGCTGATGTTTCTATTGAAGAGGATACCCTCAAGATTGCAGATGAAACAATTAAGTCCTTTGGAAGGATTGACATACTGGTCAACAATGCTGCCATCATTTACGGATTAATTCGGAAACCCTTCTATGAGATCGATCCCGAAGTATGGGATAAGGTGATGACAGTGAATGTCAAAGGCCCCTGGCTTTGTACGAGGGCTGTATTTCCTTATATGAAGCAGCAGGGAAAAGGAAAAATCATTAACCTTTCCTCGGAAACCTTTTTTACAGGGTCTCATGGCTTCGTCCACTATGTCGCCTCAAAGGGAGGAGTGGTTGGATTAACGCGAGCCCTTGCTGTCGAATTAGGTCCTCACAATATTAACATCAATGCCATTGCACCAGGATTTACAGATACGGAAGCGAGTCGGTCAATTGCCGACATCACCCAATACGATGTCACTCGGACCCCTTTAGGCCGATTGCAGCAACCTAACGATCTTGTTGGGGCAATCATCTTTCTTGCTTCGGATGAAAGCGATTTCATCACCGGTCAAATCCTTTTAGTGGGAGGAGGAAGGATCATGCATTAGATATTGCTCTGGGTGGATTTCTGTCAAAGATTTGGTTCATTTATGATCAACAACAAAACTAAAGAAAGGAGGGAAATAGAAATGAAAGAAGAGAAGAAAAGGAAGAAGGGAATTATTCTAATCACATTGTTAATGGTCCTGATAAGTGTTTTAATTATCGGCGGTAGCACTAATTTAGTAGTATCAGCGTCAGCGAAAGAAATTCCAAAAGAAATTCGTATAGGCGATGTTGTATCCTATACGGGACCTTATGCAGGTTTCGGTTTTAATTCATTTGGAGTGGAAGCAGCTTTCGAGGATATCAACAAACAGGGTGGAATATATGTAAAAGAGTATGGGAAGAGAATACCGGTCAAATGGATAACAAGAGATGTTGCAAGCGACCCGCTAAAGGTAGCGCCTCTTACCGAAGATTTGATTCTCCGCGAAAAGATAAACTTCATTGGACCGGGTCTGGAGGTGCCAACGATGCGCCAGGGGACTGCCACGATGGCTGACAAGTATAAAATACCAGCCGTTTACGGGGTCGGTCCTTTTGAATCATGGATGGCTATGAAGCAGTCGGCTGGGGCAACCTGGAAATACAGCTTTACTTATGGTCCTGGTATAGCCGCTCCACGTGAGAAGGGAGATTTTCGGTATGGTGATCCTGGATATTTGATGTTACCTACATGGTTAGGTGCTCTGGGTGCCTACGCTGGCAAGACCAACAAGAAAGTGGCTGCTTTTGCCCTTGATGACGCCGATGGCAGAGCTTGGTACATGGTATTTACTGGAGTGGCAACAAAGGAAGGTTATGATTGTTACCGTGCCGGAGATCAATTTGGCATATATCCTGGGGAAACCACTGACTTCACACCTATCATAAAGGAGTGGATGAAATATGGCTGTGAGATACTCTGGGGAAATTGTCCTGGGCCTGATTATGGGATATTATGGAAGCAGTGTCATGTACTGGGCTTTAAGCCTAAGCTGGTTTTCTCGACAAGGTCAGCAATGCACTATCGTGATATATCTTCCTGGGGCGGTGACCTGCCGAACGGTGTCGGTGCTGAAGTTTATTGGTCTCCCACAATTGAAGGAGCCCGCGGTATTGGTAAAACAACCCCGCAATCATTAGCGGAAAGATGGTATAAAGCGAAAAGAGAACCATTGACCCAGGGTGTAGGCTACTCTTATATGGTAGCGCAAGTATTATTTGACGCCATTGAGAGAGCCGGCACACTTAACCCAGATGCGGTTCTTAAAGCTATAAGTGAAACCGATCTGATCACCATGGGTGGGCGTTTCGTATTTGAAAAAGGGACACAGTTTTACGCAATGCCGTGTGCTCTTGCCCAGTGGCGGAAGACTGATAAACCATGGAAATGGGAAGCGCCGGTAGTGTTTTCCTATAACAAAAACATGCCGGCGACAGCCGAACTCATATTCCCTATGCCTTACGACTAAACCAAACATGAGTAAACCCCGTTAGAAAGGGCAGGGCTTTTGCCCCCGCCCTCAATAAGAAGCTGATGTTTTCTATTTCTACCATTCCCAGCATAAATGCTGGTGCTTTCTAACGGGGTAAATCAAACAGGGCCTGGGCTAAACGTCAGCTCCAGGCCCTGTCTAATTCAAGGGAAGAACATATCCATAATCGGTATCTCTTATGTTCCCAAAGCTGGCAGGCCCTTCAGGGAAATGACTGTACGTGAGAACCTGGAGATGGGTGCCTATGTCTATGGGGCATGGAAACAAAAGGACGACGCTGAGCCAGGTTTATGATATGTTTCCAAGGTTGAAAGAAAGACAGAGGCAGTTAGTTGGAACACTCAATGGTGGCGAACTTCAAATGGTGTCTATCGGGCGAGGTTTAATGTCAAGGCCAAAGCTGTGCGTATTTGATGAGCCCTCCTATGGTTTGGCACCGCTATTGGTAAAAGAAATCTTCCGCATCATACAGGGGCTTCGCGACCGGGGATTTCCATCTTACTGATTAAGCAGAATGTCCGACAAACCCTGGAGATAGCGGATAGAGCCTACGTGTTAGAAAATGGCCGGATCATTTCAGAAGGAAAAAGTAGAGAACTTCTGCAGAACGATCATATCAAAAAGGCCTATTTAGGTTTATATTTTTTTCGTAAATCAAGATTATAAGACTCAGTGATTTCCTCCACCTTTTTGGAGGCTAAGAGGTTTTCGCGAGAGAAAAAAAAAGCAAAGTGTTTTTTAATCACGCTGAGAAAAGCATTTGCGAGAGGCGAGAGCGCCATTTCCTGATTCCTCACTATATCGATGCCAATCTTTATTTCACCGTCCGTCACGGGAATGATCTTCAGCTTCTGAAGCGCTAATTCTTCCTTTATGTTGGGGAGGAACATGAGAGCTACACCCTTTTTCTGCTTGGCAAGTTCTTTAGCACATTCTACATTATCCACCTCGGCACCGATTAAAGGGTTTAGATTTCTACTCCTGAAATGCTCTATAATCCTCTCTCTTGCGATTGATCCTTCAGACTGAAGGATCAGTGGGTAGTCAACAAGATCCTCCCATTTTACCTCGCCCTTTTTAACTAAGGGATAATCGGGGTTGGCCACAAAGACCATCTGTTCCACATATGGAATACGAAGTACCAGCAGCCTCTTGTTGATCTCCCTCAGCGTGCCGACGAGACAGATGTCGAGCTTAAAGTCGAGCAGGTCATCGATGAGCTTAAGCGAGGGCCCATCCCTAACAGCGACCTTTACAGACGGGTGGAGTTCCTTGAATTTGTCGATTATTGGGGTGAGATAGAGTGTTAGCGTACAAGCTACCCCGATCTGGAGATTGTTGACTCGGTAACTTTTGAGAAAATTTTCTGCCAGCGTTACATGATTAATAACTTCCTCAGCATAATAGAGTAACCGCTCACCGGCCTTCGTGAGATACACCCTCTTTCTCTTAATGTTGACGAGCTTGACCCCGAACTTTACCTCCAAGGCCTTGATCTGCTGTGTTACTGCCGGCTGGGTAACGAAGAGCTTTTCAGAAGCGGTGCTAAAACTCTTCTCCTTGGCCACGAAATAAAACGAGATGATTTGCTGAACATTGATCTGCGGATAGTTCACAACAACATTCTACAATTTTATCAATAAAAATGTCCATACCTTTAGCATCTAGCCTTAATGAGCAACCCAAGAAACTTTTTGAGATGATCAGGATGGATATCCGAAAGAGCGTGGGACAATACCTCTCCAAACTGATGGAGATGGAGCTTAGCCATTTTTTTGGAAGAGAGCCCTTTGAAAGGAGAAAGCAAGAGGATCTCAATCAAGGGCCAAACTAATAATCTATTGTTGTGAATTATTCGCAGGCCAGTAAAAAAGGCGCCATTGTGGATTTTCTTTGTTGTTACCAAACCGTCTTTTTGTTAGCTGCCGCGGCTGGTTGTTGGGGTACCAGGGGTACCAGAAGATAAGAAACATGCTGTCCACCGGTATAGATCGAATGCTCCCCTTCGTTCACCAACGGGCCGAACCCGAACCATTCGGTTTCTACTCCAAATTTCCCTGAAATAATCAGTCTCAATGTCTCACCTGCACGGAATAAGGTGCTTGAAGGGTATATCTCTATTTCGCACGGAACAATCTCACCCGGCCGCACTTTCTGTGAAACTCCGAACTGTAAGATAGGCTGCCACGGAGTGGATAACTCCTCGTTCAGTTCCCTGTTGGATAGTTGCAACCATCCAAGGGCCACGGGAAATCTACACCAGGCGTGGCACCAGTCAAAATACACTACATTGCCTTTAGCATCGAGCTTCCACAACGTAATAAAAAGGTCCATGTCATCAGCATCCTCGGGAGAAACCCATAGCTTTAGCTTCGAGTAACCTGTCAGCTCAGTATCTTGGTCAAATTTAATATCAAATATTGCTCTGCCCTTTGCCGAATCGTAACTGACTTTCCCTTTCTGAGTAACTTTGTTAAAATTCAAGGTGCCAGTGTCTGCATCAAGATACAGCTCCATATACTCCGTTCGAGCGAGTGGGAACTCGTTTTCCATACGAACTGCATACTTGCGATAGGTCTCCCGCACCTCCAGCCGAACTCGCGGAATTTCCATTATCCCGCTGTCAATCCCCTTCAGGAAATAATCGAAGAATTTCTTTTGAATGTCTGTTGACTCAGCACCATAATATTCTTCCCATTTTTGCCGGCCGTGGGTATAAAGCCACTTGTGTCCGGGAGGAGTGGAAATTACTTTGTAAGCCCATAATGTTCCCCGGGTGTGCACACACTGATCACTCCAGGTGGCGCAAAAAAGCGCCGGTACAGTAATATTTTCGAGCACTACTGGTGGCATCTCATATGATGTTGGAGTTTGAGTCTGATTCAAGGCCGGGTTAAGTGGAGGGACAACTTTGAACACTTGCGTAAAGAACACTGTTTCTGGGATGCCTCCAAACTTAGGGGTGGGCTTCCAAGAATCCGCTTCCCAGGGACAGATGGCTCTCAGATGTGGCGGGTGTACAGCGGCTGCATGATACTGTGATATGGCGAGATAAGAAACCCCGCTAGTTCCTACATTTCCATTACTCCACTCTTCTGCCCCGGCCCACTCAATCGCATCATAGTAGTCTTCTGCCGAGAAAAAGTGTCGTTCCCCTTCTGATTTACCAAACCCTCTATCATCGAAAAGAATCACCACATAATCATTGGGAACCCAGAAACCTGGATCAGGACCCTCAAATGGGCATGCTTCAGACACACCGTACGCTTTATGCATCCCGTAAACATCTTTGGCATAAATGGTAAAACTCATGATGACGGGGAATCTCCCAGGTTTATTCGGACGGAAAACGTTGCAAGCCAGTTTAACACCGTCGCGCATCTCGACATAGACATCTTTTTCAACAACAATGCCTTCAGGAAGAGGATATCCAGGGTACTCTCTGTCAATAACAAAATCTGGTGGAAGATTATCATAAAGCTTCGTCGTCAGTGCCATTTCTTCTTCCTCCTCGTATGATAGATTTGAACCGAAATTCCCACTTGTTTTTTTGCTATCATAAAAATAAGGCCCTAATTAGTCAATCACTCGTTCACTACCCCCCTCGCTGGAATGGGTGTCCGGAATATCCCAGAATGGGCACTGAAGGGAAGGGGAGTGGTTTTATTTGCGTGTTAAAATACGAGTTTTTTAAAAACCTAATTTGGACATGAGTGATAGTATAAACATAGGAATTTTTACCTAAATGAGGATATTGAAATATTATTCTTGTCTCGGATATTTTGCCCTTAGCCTTCAGCTTATCAGCTATCATCTTAGCCATTGCTTTCTTATCAATCTTGCCGCTTTCTCCTACCAAAGGGAGCAAAGCAGACCCGATAAACCTATTTTTAAAAGTTTCAAAAAGGAGAAGGTTTCTGGTAAGGAGAGATCAATTGGTTTTTAAGTTTCTCTATTTCCTTCTTCTTATGACATTTGAGAAACATGACACTCGAATTGTTTTCTTATCAAATAACTTATATAGAATCTAGACCTCTTTGGATGTCCTCGTTCCTCCCATTTCTAACCACCAAGAAAAGCTTTTCTGACTTTTTCATTATTCATCATTTCATGTGTTTCACCTTCCAGAATTATCTGGCCTACTTCCAATACGTACAATATATCAACGAGGTTAAAGGCTAATCCTGCATTTTGTTCTACTAAAAGGATATCAATGCCCTCTTTATTTATTTCCTTTATCACGGTAGCTAAAGTATCTACGACTATCGGAGCGAGTCCAAGTGAAGGCTCATCCAGAAGAAGCAACTTGGGGTCGGCCATGAGCGATCGAGCAATTGCCAGCATCTGCTGTTCCCCACCGCTTAAAGTCTCAGCCCGTTGATTTTGTCTTTCCTGTAACCTTGGAAAACGCTGAAAGTTTTTCTCCATGTCTTTCTTGATACCCATCTTATCATTCCTTAGATAAGCACCAATTCTCATATTTTGTATCACACTCATATACGGGAAAAGCCGCCGCCGCTCAGGGATTTGGACAATGCCTAATTGCACAATTTTATGTCCCGGCATGGCGTCTATCCTATGATTTTGGAACCATATTTCCCCAAAAGTGATAGGTAATAACCCGGAAATCGCTTTCAAAATAGTGCTTTTCCCGGCTCCATTGGCGCCAATCAGCCCGGTAATTGGGCCTTCAGATACCTCTAATGTGATGCCCTTAATGGCTTCAGCTTTGCCATAGTGAATCTTGACATCATTCAGTCTAAGTGTAATCTTTTTTAGTTCCAAGGTATGCCTGAATCACCTCCTTATCTCTCTGCACTTCTTCAGGTAAACCTCGAGAGATTTCTATCCCAAAGTTCAATACCACTATTCTGTCACAAATTTTCATAACTGCTTGCATATTATGTTCGACTAAAAGAATAGTAGTTCCTTGTTTCCTTATCTCACCAATGATCTCTAGAGTTCTATCAACTTCCGCTGGGTTCATCCCTCCGAGCGGCTCGTCCAGCAATAACACTTTAGGGTTAGCGGCCAGAGCAATAGCTATTCCCAGTAATTTTTGGTGACCGTGAGAAAGATTACGTGCAATTTCATCTTTCTTATCATCCAATCTTATAAGTTTCAGAATATTCCCTGCATATTCGCCTGTGTTCCGATTTTTTTTTCGATATCCAGAGGTGTCAAATGCAGCTTCCCATAAACCAATCCTGGCATATAAATGAGAAGCTGTTACGACATTATGGATGACACTAAAATTGTGGAATATTCTATCAAGCTGAAATGTCCTCACGACACCATACTGGGCTATTATATGGGGTTTCTGACCGGTAATATCTTTGCCATTAAATATCACTTCCCCTTTTGTGGGTTGGAGATAACCCGTTATCAGATTAAAAACAGTGGTTTTCCCGGCCCCATTCGGACCGATGATACCGACTATTTCTCCTGCACGAACATTCAGATCAAGATCACTGACGGCCTGCACCCCCTTGAAATTTTTTGTTAGCTTCTTAGTTTCCAGCATGTGGCTCAGCCCTTCCTTGGTAAAACATTCTTATCAAGGGTTTCATTTGGTGGGGTAGTTCGACCATCCCTCTTGGGAGCAAGAAGACCACGAGATACAACACAGCTACGAAAACTAAAGGCTGGTACTCCTGGAATACCCGTGATACTTCGGGGAGAAGTGTGAGAATGAATGCTCCGATGACGGCCCCTACAAATCGATCCGTCCCCCCAACAATCATATAGATCAATAAATAGATGCTGTGGAAAAGACTAAAAGAGTCAGGATTTAGAATCCCCCAATAGTGGGCATAAAAGCTTCCTGCTAAACCAGCAATAAAACAACCGATACAGAAGATGATAGCCTTGTATCTTGCTACATTAATACCGATGCTGGCAGCCAGAGAATCATCTTGTGAAATAGATTTTAAGGTCATGCCAATATAGGAGCGATCCAGTCCATAAAGAAAAAAGAGCACAATGACCATCAGGATCAATGCAAAATATAAATTCGGCAACTTGGAATTAAAATCGATGACCATCCCAAATACTTTGATAGTCCCAAAAGAAGGAATATTGATGATGCCAGTCGTCCCACCGGTGAGCGACCTCCATTCCGATGTCACCAAAGTGACGACGATCCCAAAAAACATGGTCAACATGGAGAAATAGACTGTCTTTACCCTGGTAATGGGATAGGCGATTATCCCGGCTACCAACAGTGCGGCCAATCCCCCTACGAAAATGGAGAGATAGGGCGAAAGCCCCAGTTTCATCGCTATGATGGCCGAAGTATAAGCCCCGATACATTTGAATCCAGCATGGCCCATGGATACCTGACCCGTGACGGCAATGGCGCGCACGCTGCTGGTTAAAATGATGTTAATGACACTGAGGATGAGAATATGCAGGTAATACTCGCTCTTAATGAAAACGGGTATGACGAAGACAAGGAAAAATAGAAATAGATAACCCCAATGTTTACTCAGTTTCATTATGAATGCTTCTCCAGTGGCATCAAGTCCCCCTCACCCTCCCCTCTCTCCGCTGGGGAGAGGGATAAGGTGAGGGGGGATTCTCCCTACTCATGGCCCAAAAAACCCTGGGGCTTAACGATCAGAATGAGAACGATTAGAGAAAAACCGATGATCGATGCTACCGTAGTATTCGCTCCGAGAGGAACCAGGCCGTCAATTAAACCCAGAAGCAAGCCTCCGATGACAGCTCCCCAGATACTGCCCAAGCCACCGAGAATGATGACTGCAATGCCTTTCTCCATGGCATAACTTCCCATCACGGGTTGTACCCCGAATACGGCCCCCATCAGGCTACCGGCTATGGCTGCCAGAGCACAACCTATAGCCATGCTAACCCTAGAAACACGGTTGACATCGATTCCCTGCAGGGTAGCCGCTTCTATATCCTGGGAAGTTGCAACCATTGCTTGCCCCATCTTGGTTTTACGAATAAATAGAAAAAGGGCAAGTACCAGAATGATACCTGTGATGACCGATAAGGCTCTTTCCCAGGGTATTTTTATATTCCAGATATTCAAAGCGCCGGCTATCGTAGTGGGAATCCACTTATCTTGAGTGCCGAAACCGATCGCTGCAATGGTTTGAAGAAGTAAAATGAGCCCGATCGCGACAATGATACTACCCTCAATCTGTCCCCGGAACCGGCGGAATAACAGTCTCTCCAGGATGATTCCAACGAAGCCCATGATCAGAGCCGATAGTAATAGGGCGATGAAAACGTTCAGACCCAAAACCACGGCTATCCAGTAAGTGCAATATGCCCCGAGCATATATATTTCGCCATGGGCAAATTGCACAATTCCCATAATGCTAAAAACAATCGTCAAACCCAGGGCAACGAGGACATAGATCCACCCCATCACCAAACCATTAAATATGCCCTGCCAAATAGTTTCCATCTTGCCAGCCCTATTCTCTATTCCCCCCTTAATTCCCTAACGCCCCATACAGTCTCCCCCTCTTAATATAAGAGGGGGAAGGGGGAGTTACAAAAGGGGGGATACTACGTAAACGAAAATCGGAAGAACTTCTCTGATCTTCAGTTTGAACATGATTTTTTATTCTGTAAATCGGGGAGCGCCGGGCACGGCATCCCGCAAAGGTGATTTTACCGGTGCGATCTCGGGTCTGTCCGGAATAACAGGCAAGAGCAAATGAGACGGATATTCCTTACCGTAGTAGATCAGAATCTCGTTTTTCAGCAGCGATAAAGGTCTTTCCACATACCGTGAAGAGGTATCCCAGGTGGAGTAGAGAGCGTCATCGCATGCGATTTTCAGCCATATCTTGCATCCTTTTTTAAAGGTCTTAAATATGGGCTGAAGCTCAATCTGAAACTCATAAACTGTATTTGGCTTCAGATCAGCCGGTTTCCGGAAAGAATGCCACGGCATTCCGGGCTTGGACATCTTTTCATCGACCTCTCTGAATTTGGCCTTGAGGCAGCCCCAGCTCCAGATCTGGACCTCGCGTGGTGTCCACTGGTCGGTCACTTCAGGTTTGATTTCAGGATTCCCTGTCACAGGGTTTAAAGGGACGCCACTTGAGACCATCTCCCCCATCTTTACGAAGAACGACCAATCCGTAGTGACTTCCTCCGTCGTCGAAGCGTACAAAGTTAGACTGACCGGGCCCCACACCCTTAATTCCTCTTCAAGAGGGGGTGTAGTATAAACTACATAATTAGATTGGTCGGATTCGCTCCCCTTTTTTTTCTGGTCAAGGAACATTCCATAGGATGCGATCATCTGGGTATTCAAACCGATGTTATGAAAGGTTTGCGGTTTTTCTTGTGACTTTGTCTTATTGATTAATCCGGATTCTGCCGGCGCAG
>Ga0256868_10001894_pt1 | contig 11122 bp, 9 predicted proteins | sample RVTome_13_FD_187341 | JGI IMG/M metagenome (GOLD analysis project Ga0256868, IMG submission 187341) | Soil microbial communities from uranium-contaminated site in the Upper Colorado River Basin, Wyoming, United States - RVT92D227 HiSeq ... | reverse complement strand
CTGCCAGCCACCAGCTGCCAGCCACCAGCTACCAGCAAGAGAAGAAGAGGGGGAAGAGGCGGAAGAGGGAAACGGGAAACGGGAAGCGGGAAGCGGGCGACGGGCGACGGGCGACGGGCGACGGGCCTAGCTTCCCGCGATCTCCAGCTTCACCTGCTGGCCCTCGCTGGGGTCGTAGCAATGCCGACAGCGCGCCTCGTAGGCACCTTCGGCCCCGATGACCACCAGCTCGTCGGACTCGATCACCCGCTGGGTGAACATTCCGGCGCCTCCGCATCGGTGACACACCGCCAGGCTCTTGGTCACGTACTCGGCGCGGGTCATGAGTGTCGGGATCGGCTCGAAGGGCCGGCCCAGGAAGTCGAGGTCCAGCCCGGCGACGATCACCTTCTTCCCCGCGTCGGCGAGACGGGAGACCACGTCGACGAGTCCCTGGTCGAAGAATTGCGCCTCGTCGATCCCGACCACGACGGTGTGCGGTTTGACCTTCCGGAGGAGCTCGTCGCTGGAGGCAACCGGCTCGGCGGCGGTCGAGAGCGAGGAATGAGACACGACGGCGTCGGTGGCGTACCGGTCGTCGATCTTCGGTTTGAATGTCTGGGTCGGAACGCGGGCGATGGTGTAACGGGTGATCCGCCGGATCAGCTCCTCGCTCTTGCCCGAGAACATCGGGCCGCAGATGACCTCGACCCATCCCCGGTCATCGCGACGATCCATGCGGTGGACTGTAGTGGCGGATCGCCGACCGCCCCGGCGCCTGGCGGCCGGCGCTGCGCCGCAGGGCTCCCGCCTGCGCCGCGCCCGGCTCAACCCATGTAGTGGCGCTCCCCCGGCATTCGGCTGTGGGTCATCCAGATGGAATTCACGATGGCCACACTGAGCACCATCGCCAGGTAGAACGACCCGCCGAAGGACAGGAAGGGCAACGGCAGGCCCGTGACGGGGAGCAGGCCGACGGCCATCCCGATGTTGACGAACACGTGGAACCCGAACATCGCGGCGATCCCGGTAGCAGCGAGTTGGCCGAATCGATCACGAGCCAGCCCGGCGATCATCAGCATCCGCAGGATGAGCAGCGCGTACAGCGCGATCACGATCGCCCCGCCCACGAAACCGAGCTGCTCGGCCACCGCCGTGAAGATGAAGTCGGTGCTCTGCGAGGGCACGAACGACAGGTTGGTCTGGGTGCCCTCGAACAGGCCACGCCCGAACATGCCACCGCTTCCGATGGCGATCTGGCTCTGGTTCTGGTTGTAGTTGACGCCCAGCGTCTGCTCGCTCGGGTTGAAGAAGCCGGTGAGCCGCTCCACCTGATAGTCGTGAAGGATGCCGAGCTCGACTGCCAGAAGCAGTGCCACAATCGAGAGGACGATCAACAGGATCAGCTGGCGCAGCGTCGTGCCGGCCACGAACAGCATCACGAGGGTGACGAACCCGAACACGAGCATCGTGCCCAGGTCGGGCTGGAGGAAGATCAGGATCGCCGGGACCACCACCAGAACGGCGACCTTGGCGATCCGCAGCCATGCCATGCGGTTCTCCTCGGTCGGCGCGAGCAGCAACGCCATGGCGAGGATCACCGCCACCTTGGCCACCTCCGACGGCTGCAGATCGAACAGGCCGAGGGAGATCCAGCGCTGGGCGCCCTGACGGATGGCCCCGACCGGGCTCAGGACCGCCATCAGCAGCAGCAGGGCACCGGCGTACGCCACCGGGGCGAGCAACCGCCAATTCCGGTCGCTGATGAACGATCCGGCCAGGAATACGGCGGCGCCGATGGCCACGAAGATCGCCTGACGGACCATCTGCTGGCTGCGAGCGATGCCCGCCGCCTCGAGTCGAGGGCCGGATGCGCTCAGGATCATCACCAGGCCGAGCACGCTGAGCACGGCCACGATGCCGATCAGCAAGTAGTCGGGGCGTGACCGGTTGGGGTGCGGCCGGAGGTCGACGGCGCCGATCCCGGTCATCGCTCGGTGTCCGCTCCAGCGCGCAGCGGGTCGGGGTGCTCGCCGAGGAGGTACTGGAACATGCGCCGAGCCGCAGGAGCCGCCACCTTGCCTCCCGAACCACCCCGGTCGACCACGATGGCGACCACGAATCGGGGATCGCTGAGCGGCGCCGCACCGACAAACCACGCGGTGTCGATGGCAGTCTGCGTGTCGGTGGCCTGAAGGATCTCGGCAGTCCCGGTCTTGCCGCCGACCTCCTGCAGGGCAGCGCAATCGGCGTCGGCGACACCGCTGTCACAGAACCCCTGGAAGGCGCTGCGGGCGGTGCCGATCGGACTGTTCACCACGGCGTTGAGATCCTGCCTGATGCGTGTCGTGGTCGACGGCTTCATGTCGAGCTTGCGAGTGGCACTGGGGAGGTTCGAGAAGATGACGTTGTTCTGCGAGTCCCTCACCGTGGCAACCACCCTGGGCTGCCACACGGTCCCCCCGTTGACGAGAGCGGAGTAGGCGACGGCCATCTGCAAGGGGGTCACCGTCAGCGCCCCCTGGCCGGTGGCGATGTTCATCACATCGCCACCCGACCAGCCGCCCTCCGACCGGACGAGACCTGTTCTGTTCTGCTGGTTGAACTGGAACCACTCACGGTCGGGAACGAGGCCCTGCTGCTCGAACGGCAGATCGACGCCGGTCCGGTTCCCGAAACCGAGCTTCTTCGCCCACTGCTGGAGGAGGTCCTCGCCCCACCGGACGTCCCGCTCGTTCCAGATCGCCAGGGCGATGGACCAGAAGTAGGTGTTGACCGACTCGGCGAGTGCCGAGTCCAGGTTCACCAACCCGTGACCACCTGGCTTCCAATCGTTGAGCGGCGGCGTGTTGAGGAAGAGGAGCTGTCCATCAGAAAAGAAAGCCGTGGGGTCGGCGACCTGGTCGACGGTGTCCTTGTACTCATCCTCCAGGACCGGAGATATGCCCTGCTCCAGTGCCAGGGAGGCGACGATCGTCTTGAACGAGGAGCCTGCCGGGTAGAGGCCCTGGATCGCGAAGTTGTTGAGCACGGCCTCCTGCTTGAGTCCCTCCCACTCTGTGGTGGTGATCGACCCGTCGGAGAACACCGATGGATTGAAGGAGGGCATCGAGGCCATGGCGATGATCGACCCATCCCTCGGGTCGATGACCACGCCGGCGGCGCGCTTGACGGGCTCCCCCTCCTGACGGGCAAGGGCGATGGCCCTGGTGAGATCGTCCTCGAGGAAGCGCTGGACGTCGAGGTCGATCGTGGTCACGACGCTCCCGCCCGGCTGCGGCGGGGTCTCGTCGATGACGCCCAGGATCTCACCCTGGGCGTTGACCTTGTAGGTGATCGTCCCGCTCGTACCCCTGAGGATCCAGTCATACGACCGCTCGATGCCGAACTTGCCCACGCGGTCGTTAGCGGTGATGTCGGTGCGGCTCAGGTCTTCCTCGCTCGGGGCGCCGATGTACCCGACGACATGGGCGGCGGTCTCGCCCAGCGGGTACACCCTCACCGGGACCGGCTCGATCGACACGCCGGGGAACCGTTCGAGGTCCTCGAGCACGAAGGCCGCCGTGGCTGGGGTCACGGGGTCACCGAGGGCGAACCGGCTGCCCGACCCCCGGTCGTCGAACGTCTGGCGGATCTCCGACGCCGGGATGGAGAGCAGCGCGGACAGGTTCTGGATCAGCGCCGCTTCTTGGTCCAGGCTCAGCAGCTGGCGGTCGACGAACACCCGCATGGTGGCGGTGGTGCCCGCCATCAACTCCTTGCCGTCCCGGTCGAAGATGTCACCCCGAGGCGCCTCGATGGTCACCACCCGCAGCTGCTGGTTGGCGGCGACGTCAAGCGAGTCCTGGATGTCGGTGACCTGCAGGAACCACATCCGCAAGAGCAGGATCGAGAAGAGCCCCCCCATCAAGACTCCCACGGTGAGCAGGCGCCATCCCGGCTTCATAGCTGGAACGGCGTCGAGCGGCGCCGCGCCGCCCCGAGCACCCACGTGGCGAACGGCAGGATGGGAGCTGCGAGCACCATGTTGTACAGGGAGGGGAGGAGGACCTTCTTGATGAGGCCGACATCGGCCAGCGTCTTCTCACCGAAGATCGTACTGAGCACCGAAAACAGTGCGAGGCCGCCCGCGGTGACCCCGAATACGAACGGCCCGATCAGGCTGAAGTCGTCTTCGAGGCGATCGCGGAACCTGAGCACGAAGAACGCCACGGTCGTGAGCACCAGCGCCCACAAACCCAGAGCCGAGTCGGAGAGGAGGTCCTGGAGTATCCCAGCCCCGAAACCGAGCAGCAGCGCCGCCTCGGCGGGCAGGTGACGGGCGAAGGCGATGACGACGAGCAGGACGAGCGCCGGGGCGGCGTCGAACGGGCGAATAGTGGCGAACATCGTCGTCTGCACCGCCGCCGCGATGACAACGATCGCCGCGGTGGCTATGAGCCGCCTGACTTTCACGGTGCCGACCCGCCCAAGGTCGTCGTCGTGCTCGTCGTGGGAGCCTCGTCCGAATCGCCCTCGGACGGGGTACCGCCTTCGGTGGGCACGGGCAAGGGAAGCCCGCTCTGGTCCTCCAGGTCCGTGACCGTGGCCTCGTCGCGGGTGAACACGAGCACCTTGACGAAATCGATGCTCGTCAACCCCGCCACCGGGTCGGCGGTGGTGCGCAATGAGAACCCGACCTCGGCCCGCGCCGCCTCACGAACCCGAGCCACCGGGATCCCTGCCGGAAAGCGCCCGTCGGCAGTCACGAGCAGGTCACCTTCGACAACCGCGGCATCGGTGTTGAACAGCTCCAAGACCATCGGCCCGCTGCCCCGGCCGGTGAGCACGCCGGTCTCGCCAGTTCGTTGAATCCGCACCGCGATGTTGACCGTCGGATCGGTGATGAGGCGAACCCTGGCGACGTCGTTGGTGACGGCCACGACCCGTCCGATCAGGCCCCCCTCGTCCACCACGGGCATGTCGACGCCGACCCCGTCGGCGGAACCCTTGTCAATGACCCGCACCTGATCGAACTCGGACACACCCACGGCGAGCACCGACGCGGCGATCGAGTCGAGTCCACCGGGAGGCTCCACGCCAAGGAGCGCCTCGAGTTCGGCGACCCGGATGCGGACGCTCTCTGTCTCTTGGAGCTGACGCTGGAGGTCGGTGACCTGGTCCCGCAGCCGCTGGTTGTCGGCGGCCAGGCTGAACAGGTTGGAGAGATCCTCAAAGAAGCCAGCAATCGGCCGGGTGCCCGTGGCCACGACACGCTCCACGGGTGCAAACACCGCCTGCGCCCCATCCCGCAGAGTGCTCCCGAGGCCCTCCCCCGATGCCCTGAGGTCGATCGTGACCAGCGCGAGGGAGAGCACGAGCAAGCCGACGAAGATGCCGGTGGGCCGGTCGATGTTGCTAGGGCGCCACATGAGCGGCGCGCCCCTACACGCCGCCGGCCGTCGTCGTCAGGACCTCTTGGAGCATGTCGAACTCTTCGAGGCACCGCCCCGAGCCAAGCACGACCGAATGGAGCGGCCTGTCGGCTGTGATGACGGGGGTCCCCGTCTCATTGGCGATCCTGACGTCGATGCCGCGCAGCAGAGCACCGCCACCGGTGATCACGATGCCTCGCTCCATGACGTCCGCCGACAACTCCGGCGGCGTCTTGTCGAGGCAGTACTTGACCGCGTCGACCACACCTTGGACTGGCTCCTCGATGGCCTCCCGCACCTCGGCGGCGGTGATGATGACCGTCTTGGGGAGGCCGGTGACCAGGTCGCGTCCACGGATCTCGGCGTTCGGTTCGTCGACGAACGGCCACGCCGATCCGATTGCCATCTTCAGCTGCTCGGCGGTCCGATCACCGAGCAGCAGGTTGTACTCCTTCTTCACCCAGTTGACGATGGATTCGTCGAGTTCGTCGCCGCCAATCCTGGCGCTGCGGGCAACCACGATTCCGCCCATCGAGATGACCGCCACCTCGGTGGTACCGCCCCCGATGTCGACGATCACCGAGCCGGCTGGCTCATGGATCGGGAGGTCCACCCCGATGGCGGCCGCCATCGGCTCTTCGATGGTGTAGGCCCGGCGCGCTCCGGCGTGATACGCGGCCTCCTCGACGGCGCGGCGCTCCACCCCCGTGATTCCGGACGGGACACAAATGATGATCCTGGGACGGGCCCATCGCCGCGGCTGCACCTTCTTGATGAAGTAGCGCAGCATCTTCTCGGTGATGTCGAAGTCAGCGATGACACCATCGCGCAAGGGGCGAATCGCCTGGATGTGCGAAGGGGTGCGGCCGATCATTCGCTTGGCCTCCAGGCCCACGGCGAGGGCCCGGTTGTCCCTGGTGTTGATCGCCACGACCGACGGCTCGTTCAGCACGATCCCCTGGCCGCGGACGTACACCAGAGTGTTCGCCGTGCCGAGATCGATCGCCATGTCGCGGGTCGCCAGCGACATCAAGCTGGTAGCCATTGCGCCCTTGCTGGAGTCAGCGGAGTGTACCCCGCTCTCGGGTCAATGAGCATGCGCCGGTGTTCGCAGGCTCCATCACGTATCGGCTCGTGCGCAAGTCGACGCGTGATCGCCTGGTCGAGCCCAGTGGCTCAAGTTCAACCGAAGAACAGGGCCAGTTCGCGCTGGGCGCTCGGCGCCGAGTCCGATCCGTGGACGATGTTCTCGGTGATCACGGTGCCAAAGTCCCCGCGGATCGTGCCGGGCGGAGCATCGGCAGGATTGGTCGGGCCCATCAGGGACCGAACCACCGAAATGGCACCCGGTCCCACCCACTCCATCGCCACCACAGGCCCACTGGTGATGAAGGCCACCAGCTCGCCGAAGAAGGACCGGTTCACGTGCTCGCCGTAATGCTTGCGGGCCATCTCCTCGTCGATCGTCAGCATCCGCATCCGGGTGAGCGTCAGCCCCTTGCGCTCCAACCGACCCACCACCTCCCCGACGAGCCCACGTCGGACCCCATCGGGCTTGACCATCACGAAGGTGCGCTCCATGAGGCAGGAGGTTAGGGGCTAAGGGGGAGGCTCGAGTTCTGAGTGAGAGCTGGCAGCTGTGAGCTATGAGCTATGAGCTATGGGCAAGAGAAGAGCTCACAGCTCACGGCTCAGAACTCATTCCCAGCGCTGCTCTCGCCTCCCCCACCACATAGATCGACCCGGTCACCAGCACCGGCCCACCTTCAGCCATCGCCACCCGGAGGGCACCGGCCACCGAGTCGTGAGCGGTGGCCGGGGACCCGACCACCTCGGTGACCAGAGCGCCTACCTGATCGGCGGGCATCGCCCGCGGGCTGTCGGCGGCGGCGGTGTGGAACCTGCCACCGGCGTCACGGAGGTGGCCGAGCATCGCCCGGATGTCCTTGTCACGCATGACACCGAACACCACCGTCCAACTGACCCCGGCGTATTCCTCGGCAAGCGCCTCCTCCAGTGCCGCCATCCCGTCGGGGTTGTGCGCCCCGTCGGAGAGCACCAGAGGGTCGAGAGAGATGACCTCCATCCGGCCAGGGGACGAAGCGCGGGACGCCGCTTCGCGGACCGCCGCCTCGTCCAGAGCTCGGTCGAAGAGCGCCTCGACTGCCGCCACTGCAGTGGCGAAGTTGCTGACCTGGTGGCGGCCTCGCATTCGCAGCTCCAGCCCTGTGTACTGGCGGTTGATCCCGTCGAGGTCGAAGAGCCAGCCGGCGCGCGTCGGCCGTGCGTCGACCGGCCGGTAGTCGAGCCCGAAGCGGAACCACCGAGCCTCGTTCTCACGCACCCCGGCCTCGGCCACCGTCAGCGCCTCGGGGACCATGTCACCAGTGACGAGCACCGACCCTCGATCGAGGATCGCCAGCTTCTCCGCGGCGATCAGCGGGATGGTGGTGCCGAGATACTCGGTGTGCTCTAGGCCGATGTTGGTGACCACTGCGACGTCGGACGTGGCGGCATTGGTCGCGTCGAGCCGGCCCCCCAACCCGGTCTCGATCATGCCGACGTCCACGGTTCGATCGGCGAGCCAGGCGAATGCCATCGCTGCGGTCAGCTCGAAGTAGGTGATGCCGTCGCCAGTGCGCTCTTCATACAGGTCCACGATGGGAGCGAGCTCGGTGATCAACTCGGCGAACTCGTCCGGGGTCATCACGAATCCACCCACCTCGAATCGCTGCTCCACTCGGTCGAGGTGGGGCGAGGTGAAGAGGCCGGCGCAAAGTCCCATCGCCGACACCAGCGTCGCGGCCATCCGCGAGGTGGAGGTCTTCCCGTTGGTCCCGGCTATGTGAATGATCGGATACGACTCCTCCGGATGGGCGAGCATGTCGAGCAAGCCGGAGATCCTCTCCAGGCCGGGCTTGACCCCGCGGCCGATGTGACCGTCGAGGTACGCGATCGCTTCAGCGTGGTTCGTAGGACTACCCCAGATCCGATCGCTGCGCCGTGAGCTTCTCGAGCACCGCCTCGAATTCGGCCACCTTGGCGTGCTCCTTGGACACCACTTCGGCCGGGGCTTTGGCGAGGAACTCCGCGTTGGCCAGCTTGGCCCGCGATCGGTGGAGCATTGCGGTGACCTCAGCGGTCTCCTTGTCCAGCCGGCTGCGCTCGGCGCCCAGGTCGACGAGCCCCTCGAGGGAGATGAATGCCTCGACGCTGCCGGCGAGAATGCGGGAGAAGGCGTCGCCTCGGGGCCTCGACCCCACCTCGGGGCGGACCGCGGCCAGCGCCTGCAATTGGGGGAACCACCACGGCGCGGCGAACCCATCGGGGTCCACCAGGGTCACCTCCAGCGCAGCGCGCGGCGAGAGCCCGTGCTCGGCGCGAAATCGGCGAATCCCGACAACCAGCTCACGGAACACCTCGAAATGGGCGGGCTCGTTGCATGCCGGAGGCGCGGGCCACGAGGCGGCGGCGAGCAGACCGTCGTCCACAAGGTGCGACCACAGTTCCTCGGTCAGATACGGGATCACCGGGTGGAACAGCTTGAGTAGATCGCGCAGAACGACGCCCAGGGTGGCTCTGGTGTCCGCGTCTCCCGACTTCAGCGAGGACTTGGAGAGCTCGATGTACCAGTCGAACGCCTCCGACCAGGCAAATGAATAGAGCGCGTCGTAAGCCTCGCTGAAGCGGTACTCCTCCATCAGCACGTCGGTGCGCACGAACGCCTCGTGCAGCCGTGACAGGATCCAAGCCGATTCCGGCCCCGGCTGAACCGGATAGCCCCCCTCGGCGGGGACCGATCGTTCGCCCAGGTTCGTCACCGCAAAGCGAACGGCATTCCACAGCTTGTTTCCGAACCGGCGCGCCGCATCGACCCAGTCGAGCTGGAAGGGAACGTCTTGGTTGGGTGACGCCGCCTGGATGAGGGCGAGGCGGAGGGCGTCGGCGCCATGCACCCCGACGACCTCCAGAGGGTCCACGGCGTTGCCGAGCGACTTGGACATCTTCCGGCCGTCGTCGGCGCGCACCAGCCCGTGGATCACCACGTCGCTGAACGGCTTGCGGCCGGTGAAGTGGAGGCCGAGTTGAATCATCCGCGCCACCCAGAACGAGATGATGTCGTAGCCGGTGACCAGCACCGCGTTCGGGTAGTACCGGCGGAAGTCATCGGTGTCCTCGGGCCACCCGAGGGTCGAGAACGGGAAGAGGCCGGAGGAGAACCACGTGTCGAGCACGTCGGGGTCCTGGCGCAGATCGGCAGACCCGCATTCGCATCGGGTGGGTGCGTCGAGGGCGACGATCACTTCGCCGCAGGCGTCGCAGTACCACGCCGGGATTCGATGGCCCCACCAAATCTGCCGCGAGATGGTCCAATCCCGCAGGTTCTCCATCCAGTGGAAGTAGGTCTTCTCCCACCGCTCCGGGACGAAGCGGATGTCACCGCGCCGGACGGCATCGATGGCTGGCGCCACAAGGGGCGCCACCCGCACGAACCACTGTTCGGACAGGTACGGTTCGACGATCGCGTGGCATCGCTGGCAGTGGCCGACGGCGTGATCGTGGGGTTCCACCTTGACCAGTAGGCCTTCGGCGGCCAGGGCGTCTTTCACCGCGACCCTTGCGTCGAACCGGTCGAGCCCGGCGAAGCGTCCGCCGTTCTCGTTGATCGCCCCGTCCTCGTCGATTACGCACACGGTGTCGAGGCCGTGGCGCCCGCCGATCTCGAAATCGATCGGGTCGTGCGCCGGCGTCACCTTCACCGCCCCTGTGCCGAATCCCGGGTCCACCGAGTCGTCGGCCACGATCGGGATCAGTCGTCCGACAAGTGGCAGGCGAACCATCTTGCCGATGACGTCGCTGTAGCGCTGGTCATCGGGATGGACGGCCACTCCGGTGTCACCGAGCATCGTTTCGGCCCGCGTCGTGGCCACCTCGATCGCGCCATCACCATCGGCGAAGGGGTACCGCACGAAGACGAGTTCACCCTGCTCGTCCTCGTGCTCCACCTCGACGTCGGAGATGGCGGTGCGGTCGCGCGGACACCAGTTGATGATCCGGTTGCCGCGGTAGATGAGATCGTCGTGATACAGGTCGACGAACACCTTGCGCACCGCGGCCGACAGACCCTCGTCCATGGTGAACCGCTCGCGCGTCCAGTCCGTAGAGAACCCCATCCGGCGAATCTGCTCGGTGATCTGGCTCCCCGAGGCCGCCTTCCACTGCCACACCTGTTCGATGAACGCCTCACGGCCGAGCTCCTCGCGGGTCATGCCTTCCTTGGCGAGCTCGCGCTCCACCACGATCTGGGTGGCGATCCCGGCGTGGTCGGTTCCCGGGAGCCAGAGCGCGGCGTACCCCTGCATCCGCTTGCGGCGGATGATGACGTCCTGAATCGACTGATCCAGGGCGTGACCCATGTGGAGGACCCCGGTGACATTCGGGGGCGGGATGACGATGCAGAACGGGGCGCCGCCCGCGTTCACCTCAGGCCGAAAGACCCCGGCATTCTCCCAGCGGGAGTACCAGGTCGACTCGACCCGCTGCGGGTCGTACGCCGGATCCATCGCGGCCGTCGTTCATCGTGGGGGGAGTGTAGAGCAGAAGGCGCCAGTCGCCAGTCACCGGCAAGGGACGTCGCCCGTCGCCCGTCGCCCGTCGCCCGTCGCCCGTCACCCGCTACCCGCTGCCCTCAAGAGAAGGCGCCAGGACGCCAGCAAGAGAAGCCGACG